>Ga0116142_10000401_pt1 | contig 58304 bp, 57 predicted proteins | sample AD_UKC033_MetaG_FD_89785 | JGI IMG/M metagenome (GOLD analysis project Ga0116142, IMG submission 89785) | Active sludge microbial communities of municipal wastewater-treating anaerobic digesters from USA - AD_UKC033_MetaG | ecosystem: Engineered > Bioreactor > Anaerobic > Digestate | place: USA... | reverse complement strand
AGTTTCTTTTTAAATACTTTTTCTAAATCTTCAATTAATCCAAGAGATGCTTCCTTATCTTTAGCAACTTTCTCAACAAGTAAAAACTGCTCAACAAGATCTAGTTCAAGTATATTTGAAGTATCATTTTCAACTTTTTCCACTTCACCTTTTGCATATATTAGTTTGCCTCTGGAGATTATGGTTTGAAGAAGATTTTTTTCATTGTTTACACAAAGGATATATATAGTGTTGTCACTACTCTCTTCAAGTGTTTTAAGAAAAGAATTCTGTGCTTGAAGAGTCAATTTCTGGCTATCTAGAATAATTGCGAGCTGGGAGTGATTGTCGAAAGGCTTGTATTTCATTTCATTTTGCAGCTCTTTAACCTCTTCTATTCCGATACTGTTGCTTCTTCTTCCATCGACAATATGTATATCTGGCACTGCAAAAAGATCTTCCAGTTTTTCAAAATTTTCTCCTAAGAATTCATTTGCCAGAAGAACAATATTTTTTTCGATTACTTTAGGATTGTTATTAATTAGAAGATATGTCATATCTGATTCTATCATATATATAAATATTGACTGTAGTAAGGGATTAGAATAAACTAAGAATAGTATTATTTAAAAAACTGCCAAATGGATTCTAAGAGTTCGCTATTAAAATATTTCGAGACCAAAGGTCTAATCAAGGAAGAAGACGCAAGAAGAGTCCTTGTTGAAAGAAGCCGTTCCCCAAAGACAGAAGAAGTAATTATCAAAGAGCTTGGTCTTGTTTCTGAAGACGATTTGGCAAAAGCAAAATCAGATATTTTTGGTATCCCCTACATTGATTTGCGAGATATGGAAATTCCAGAGGGAACAATAGCTGAAGTTAATGTAGATGGTCTACAGAAATACAGAGCGGTACCTTTTGAGCGAGGGAAAGATTTTGTAAAGATAGCGATGGAAGATCCTTTTGATGTTCAGGCGACACAGGCTCTTGAGCGGAAATATCCACAGGGTACGAGATTAATTGTAAATATCACAACAAGAGAAAGTATTAATTCTGTACTAGATAGAAGAGTCGGAGAAGTTATGAGCTCAGAGGTTACAGAAGCTCTTGAGGATGTAGATGTCCCTGTTACAGAAATTAGTGAAGATCCAAGTCTACTTAGTAGTAACAATCTTAGTAATGCTCCAGTAGCAAGGATTGCCAACGCAATTTTGCAGTATGCTGCAATATCTAAAGCCTCAGATATCCATATTGAACCAATGGAAAAAAGATTGAGAGTAAGATTTAGAATAAATGGAGTCATGACTGAGAGATTAACTCTCCCAAGAGACTTGGGACCAGCGTTAATTTCAAGAGTCAAGATTCTTGCAAACTTAAAAATTGATGAAAAAAGATTACCTCAAGATGGAAGATTCCCTATTAAAGTAAATGGCTCGAAGATTGACCTTCGTGTTTCTATCATGCCAACGATCTTCGGTGAGAAAGGAGTTTTAAGATTGTTGGAATCTGAAACAGATGGAATAACACTTGAATCTACCGGTCTTCGTGGAAATGCATACAAAATATTCTTAGATAGTCTTGATGTAACAAACGGTATTGTACTAGTTACAGGCCCTACTGGTAGTGGTAAAACAAGAACGCTAGCATGTTCACTTATGAAGGTTAACGATCCTAAGGTAAATATTATATCTTTGGAAAACCCAGTAGAAATTAGAGTCCCAGGTGTAACACAGGTACAGATTAATCCTGATGCAGGGCTTACATTTGCAAGTGGTTTGAGATCTGTTCTTAGACAAGACCCAGATATAGTAATGGTTGGAGAAATCAGAGACCAGGAAACTGCGGAGTTGGCTGTACAGGCATCTCTTACGGGTCACTTAGTTCTCTCTACTCTTCACACAAACAGTGCAGCCGCTGCTATCCCAAGACTTCTGGATATGGGAATTGAACCTTTCCTACTATCCTCTACAATTAGAGCTGTTGTTGCACAAAGACTTCCAAGAAAAGTATGCCAAAACTGTATAGAAGCATACCCTGCTCCACCCGAAATAGTAGAGAATATTAAAGAAATAATGTCCACTGTTAAAGGATTCAATCTTGTTGAATATCTCAAAAGAGTTGGAGCTTCTAAAGCATCATCTGTAGAAGGAGACAAGAATTTTTTCAGAGTTCCTGAGATAGGCCCAGGTGGAGAACAGATCATTTATCTTTACCGTGGAAAAGGATGTGACAAATGTGGAGGTTCTGGATACTCAGGAAGAATTGGTATTTTCGAAGTGTTGGATATTACAGACAAGATAAGTAGAATGATGATGGAAAGTGTCTCAGACAAAGATATTGAAAAAGTAGCACTTGAGAATGGTATGCTTACCATGACACAAGATGGCTATCTAAAGGCCTTAGAAGGTATAACTTCATTAGAAGAGGTTATGAGGGTTTCAAAAGAGTAAATTTTTGATATAAATATATAGTATGGAAAATCAAACTGCCCAAAATAGTAATACAAAATTTCCGTATCCGGATTTTGCTAATACAAATCAACCAGCACAAACAACTACAACTCCACCTACTCTGCCGGAACCAGATGTAACAGAAATTAAATATGTAGCAAAGCCGACTGAAATGCCCGGCTTAAAAACAGAAAGCTCTGATGTAGGAATTCTTCCCTCAGAAGATTCTGCTCCGGTATCATCTGCAGTCTCGACATTAAACTCAATAGGAAAAGCACCTGACAGTCTTAATGATATTATGCCCGATTTCAAGAAACCAAAAGCAATGGTTAGAGAACCAAAAGCTAATAATCTTGCAGAACCAATATTGAAACAGGAAGAGATAAAAAAGGCAGAGGAATTAATACAACCAGCAAACGGGAAATATACAATTGAAGAACTTTTTAGTATTACGATTAACAAGAATGCTTCAGACCTTCATCTCTCTCCGGGATATCCTCCAATCATTAGGATAGATGGAGAGTTAGAAGAGGTTGGAGAGAAAATATTGACACCACAGGATACTGAAGAGCTTATATTTGGAACCATAACAGATGAGAAAAAAGAATTATTAGAAGTAAACAGGGAAATAGATTATGCATATATGTATGCTGAAGGTAATAATTCTAGGTTCAGGGTAAATGCCTATTACTCCATGAAAAATCTTTCTGCCGCATTTAGATTAATTCCATCTCGTATTCGAACAATTGAAGAATTGCTTCTCCCACAGCTTTACCACCAGTTTGCTAAATTAAAACAAGGCCTTGTACTAGTTACTGGTCCAACTGGTCACGGAAAAAGTACAACCTTAGCTGCAATTCTTGAAGATATTAACAGAACTAGATTCTGCCATATTGTTACAATCGAAGATCCTGTTGAGTACTTATTCGAAGGAAAAAGAGCATTAATTGACCAGAGAGAAATGAATGATGATACACACTCTTGGGAAATAGCGTTAAGAAGCGCACTAAGGCAAGATCCAGATGTTATTCTTGTAGGAGAGATGAGAGATTTTGAAACAATTGCTGCAGCTATAACCTTGGCTGAAACAGGACACTTGGTATTCGCAACTCTACATACTAACAGTTCTTCTCAAACGCTTGACCGTATTATTGATGTATTCCCAGAGACTCAACAGCAACAGGTTAGAGCACAACTCTCAAATATCTTGCAAGCGGTTGTAGCACAAAGATTAATACCTTTAGATAAGGGTGGAAGAAGGGCTGTGTCAGAAATCATGATTATGAACTCTGCTGTTGGTAACCTAATTAGAGAAGGAAAAACTCACCAGATAGATAATGTCATAAGAACAAGCTCAGACTTGGGTATGGTTTCCTTAGAAAAAGCATTAGTCAATCTAGTAAGAGAGGGAGCTATAAATATACAGAAAGCACAGGAATATGCGGTATTCCCAGAAGAAGTTTTAAGATTACTAAAAGCATAATAAATGAAAAAGTTTAAATACTCTGCAAGAGATACAAGTGGAAAAATTGTAAATGGAGATATGGAAGCAAAAGATGCAGGTGCAGTTACAGATATTCTACATGATCGAGGTTTAATTATCGTAACTATTAAAGAGGGTTTTGGTTTGGATCTCGAAAGATTGTCAGAGATAAATATCGGTGGAGTTCCAATGAAGGAGAAAGTAATCTTCATGAGACAGATGTCTACAATGGTTGGTGCTGGATTGCCTCTTACTAGAGCTCTTGAAATTATGGTGCAACAGACAAGCAACCCTATGTTTAAAAGAGTTCTCAAAGAAGTACTTGCCGCTATTCAATCTGGAAAAACTCTTGCCAACTCTTTTAGAGAACAGAGCGAAGTGTTTGACCCTATTACACTCAACCTTATTGAAGCAGGAGAAGAGAGTGGAAATTTGGAAACAATCTTAGAAAGGCTTGCAACAGAATTAGAAGAAAGCAAAACATTGGGAGACAAGCTTAGGTCTGCAATGATTTACCCTATTATTATCCTTGTCATTATTGTTGTAGTTATGGTTCTGATGATGCTTGTTCTTGTTCCGTCCATGGCCTCTATATACAGTGATTTCGGTGCAGAACTTCCATTTGCTACTAGACTACTAATGGACATGAGTACTTTCTTCACAAAATTCTGGTGGGCAATTCTTGTTGTGCTTGCTGTTGTTTTCATTGGCATGAAGTACTACCTAGATACAGCAAAGGGTAAGAGAAATTTTGACAAGATAGTTTTAAAAATCCCAGCAATTGGAACAATCATTTCTAAAATGCAGCTTTCCCAATTTACAAGAATATTGGCACTTCTGCTTGGAAGTGGTCTTTCAATTATCAAGGCTTTGGAATTAACAGCACAGTCACTGAAAAATGAAATGTTTAGAGATACTGTAATGGCTGCAAAAGAAGAGGTAGAAAAAGGAGGAGCATTAGCAATACCAATTGCAAGAAGTGAGTACTTCCCTCTGTTGGTGAGCAGTATGATTGCTGTAGGAGAAGAGACTGGTGAAATAGATGCTGTTTTAGTTAAAGTTTCTCAGTATTACAAAGAAGAGGTAGATGTCGCTACGAGTAACTTATCTTCGATTTTAGAGCCATTATTCTTAGTAATAATGGGATTGGCAATAGGTTTCATAGCTTTGGCTGTGTATATGCCTATGTTCCAGCTATCCTCTGCAATTGGGTAGCTATTGACATGGATTTGAAAGTTATGTAACTTATTAATAGATAAATTTATAACTGTTCCAAATATATGAGAAGGAATTTCTATGAAGCATTTACACTAGTAGAGATGCTTATCGTTATGGGTATCCTTATAATCCTTATGGCTATCGGTATTACAGCTGGTAGATTTGCTATCAATAGAGCAAATGATGTAGCACACCAGAATGCCGTAGATCAGATATACCAGGGATTACAAGCTTATTATACTGATGAAAGAGCATTCCCTGATCAACAACTACCTTCTGCATTGATTACAACTCTTGATGAATATATGGATGAGGGAGTTTTCAAAGGTGGAACAGAAGCAACATTTATGTATATCGTAGAGCCAACACATTTACAGTCCTTGTTGGTATGTGTAAGTCTTAGAGGTTTAGCAACAGACAACAATACGAGAGATGATGGTGCTTACTATTGTAACGGAAATGGATTTGGAGATGACGAAATGCCTATAACCATAACAAATAAGAACTTCGAGAATGGTACAGCACCTGATGCAGACTTTACAGCATTAGTTGCTTACTACACCGCAAATTCCGCAACAATCGCTGCTGATTGGGATGGAAATGCATGGTAATCATTAAGAATTGGAATCTTAAACCCCTCTTCGGAGGGGTTTTTCTTTTACTATGCTATAATCAAAAATGATTATTTTCTACCTATGCATATTCTTTCTAGGAGCATCCCTAGCTAGTTTCCTAAACGCTACTGTATACAGACTAGAGAAAGGATACAAATATCCAAAGATTGTTACTCTTAATTCCCATTGTGAGAAATGTAATAAACCTCTTAATTGGAAACAACTAATCCCTATTCTTGGATATATCTTTTACAAAGGCAAATGTCCTAAATGTAAATCTGTTGTAAATATCTACTATCCAATATCAGAATTAATTCTTGGAACAATCTTTCTTCTCTTCTATCTCTCAAGTATTCCCCTATTCTTTTATATAATCATTCTTTTTCTTTTTGTCCTCTCTTTTTATGACTATCTAAGTAATTCAATCCCTAAAAATCTTGTACATATACTCATCGGGATTTGTCTTGTATTTTTCTTCTTCTTTAATTTCAATTTAGAAAATATATACCTACCATTGATCGTGTGTGGAGCATTACTAATAATAAATATATTCAAAAAATCTTTTGGATTTGGAGATATACTTCTTCTTTTTGCGATTGGAATACTGCAATCATTTGGAGAATTCATGGTTACATTCTGGTTTGCAATATTCATAGCTCTACTCTACTCTCTAATCTTTGTAGTTAAGAAGAAAGTAGATATTAAAAAAGCAAAGATTCCTATGGCTCCATTCATTTCTTTGGCGTTTAGTATATCTATCCTATATGGAGAAAACATATATTCTCAACTTCTTAAATGGATGGGAATATGGTAGATTATTATCATATGAAGCAGAGATACAAAGCTTTCACCCTAATTGAATTGATTGTAGTAATCGGTATTTTAATCATACTTATGGCTATTGGTTTTGCTATCGGAAGGTATGCTATACAGAAAAGCCAAGATACATACCATCAAAGTGCTGTAAGAAATCTTTATGCAGCTTTGGTCAAATACAAGATAGACAATAAAGAATACCCAGAGGTGGGAGCTTGTAGCGGATGCATAGAGGAGGAATTTTTTTCATACGCCCTTGGATACAATGGAACTTCAGACCAACATATACTTGTCTCATATCTGGAAGAAGAAGGGAAATTTGATGGTGGAACAGACGCTACATACTACTACGCTGTTGATGAATACGACCAACAATTTGTAATCGTTTGTGTTTCTCTTGGAGGTGTAGATGATGAAAACCAAAAAGGTTTTTACTGCACTGGTGACGGTATAGGTATTTTGCCAGGAGACTCCCCTATTCTCAGCGCAGATATTGGTTCTCTTGAAAGTGGTGATCCATCTGCTCTTTCAGTCTTAAGCCTAGATGATTCTGACTGGAGAAGAAAAGATCAGTTTACTCAAAGTCAATAGATTGATACTCGCGTCTTTCTGTGATACATTTAAGTATTGAATTAAGTATATACTGCCTTGCTTTCTACTCTCAAAAGAAGATATCCCGCATATACTCTTTTAGAGCTTCTTCTTGTGCTCTCTATATTTTCCATAATTGGAGGAATGACCTTTGCATCATTTGATGGCCTACAAAATACAGTAAAGATGAATGAGTACATGCTTAACTTGGAACAAGATGTAAGAACTATTCAAAGAGAATCTATGTTACTTGAAAGAACCCCTGGGGAAGATTGGTTGTATGGACTAGGTATAGATTTTACGAAAACAACGACAACTGGTGTTTACAAAGTATTTAAATGGTGCTCTCCTTTTCCTGACTATGGAGATACAAAAACAAAATCAAAATTACCAGCATATGATCCAGCAGTTAATTTGGGAATTGGAAGGAATGGATATCTTCCAACGGATAGAACCATTGGAACCTCATCTAGTTGTAATGGCGAAGGTCTCGCTACTTTTCCAGGATATGATACATCTATAGATTTTCCTGAATCAGAAATAACAATTGACAATGGAATTGGATATGTTGTCTTTGAATCCATCTCTGGAAGAGCATTCTTTTACGACGCAAATGGAGAACTTGTAAATTACCAAGCAGATGGTAAACAGGCAGAAAATGTCTTTAATTTTGTTTTAACAATAGATCCTCTTGGAGTCGGAAAAACTAGACAATTTGTAGTGAATAATTTATCAGGGAAAATATCATCATTAGTATTATGACAAAGCATATAGAGAAAAAATATGAAGCACTAGGATTTGTAGAAGCTTTGATTGCTATTATGGTAGTTGGTGCATCTTCCGTTATTCTTATGCAAATAGCCGTAAATACAATGCAAGGTGTAATACAGAATGAAAAGATAGATACTATGACTCAAATTGCACTCGAAGGTGCAGAAACGGTTAAAGAAATTGCAAACCAAGAGAAATTTACAGGGGAAGATCTATTTCCAAATCTTGCAGGATGTTATGTTCCACTATCAGAGGCTGGAGTCTTTACTTTCAAAAAGGGTCTTGATGGTAACTTCTTATACTTAGAAGCTGATGCAAACAGAGGAGAATATGTTTCAAATGCAGCTATTAATGAAGAATTCTTTAGAATTTACTGCTTTGAATCTTATTCTGTTGGTGACAGATATGTATCTGGGAATATTATTGTTGGAGAGCTAAATTCGGAAGGAACAATAACAAAAGGAAATAATGTTAAAGATTATTATTACTTTACTGTTGTTAATCTATGATAAACCTGAAAGGAAATAAATACGAAGGTTTTAGTTTGGTGGAAATGTTAATCACCATTGTTATCTTGGGTATGGTTATGCTAATTGCTTCTGTGACCCTAACCACCCTAATTAAAATATCCACAGTATCTAGTAACAAAACAAGAGTAAGAAATGAGACTGAATTTGTTTTAGAGCTAGTAAGAAGAACTGTGAGAAATTCAAATCCCGCTGATGTAATGATTTACAACTCTCTGGATTCTCGAATGTATGATTCAGAAAACGGTGTTGTTAGGAATAATCCTGAGATAGCAGATATCTCGTCTGTGTATGCAGTTCCACTAGGTGAAAATGTAACAGGGAACGAAATACACTTCAGACCGTATGGATATACCAATTGGATATGTATTGGCTTTTTTAGGGATATGGATCCAGAAAGTGAAATGGGATATGTCATAAAAACCTCTACACAAGATCTTTGGGGTAATGCACAGAAATGTTTCGATGGAACAACTGAGGATTATCGTATGTACACCATAGTGCTAAATTCTGAAAATGTAGATATTAATTCATTCAATATCGCATATACAGAATCTACTGGTGGAAACTACATAATTAGGTTTGATCTCTCTGCTCAACCGATTAGTTGGTACTTAGCCTCAAGTGCTCCTGTAAACCGAGAGGTATTTAGGCAGGCGGTAGTTACAACCGAAGGTATAAACTGGTAATATATATAAGATGGATATATTTTAATATTAAATTATTAGAATCTGAATATGGGTAAGACAATATTAATCATCGAAGATGAAAAAGATTTGTTAGATTCATACAAAGAATTAGTAGAATCTGTAGGCTTTAATAGCATGGTAGCAACGGATGGTTATCAAGGACTAGACATACTTGCTTCACAATTGGGAAATATTGATCTTGTACTTTTGGATTTAATGATGCCAGGTGTTGATGGTTTGGAGGTATTGAAAGCAATGAAGACAAACAAAGAAAAGTATGGAGATATTCCTGTTATTATTCTTACTAATATGACAAGCGATACGGTCATTAAAGAGGCTTTTGATCTTGGAGCCTCCTCATACCTTGTAAAGATAGATCTGGATTATGAAGGTCTTGTAAAAGAAATAGAAAAGTATCTTGGTTAATACCAAATATAATTACTTTTTGATATTATATATAAACTAATTAGTTAAAATCTGCTCAAAATATGTCAAAGTTGCCCGATCATGTAGGTATAGATTTTGGTACACATTCTGTAAAAGCTGTAGAGCTTAAGGATATTTTCTCTGAAACTCCAGAGCTTGTTAATTTAGGCTCACAAATTACTCCCAAAGGAGTGATAAATAGTGAGGACAAATTAGACCAGAAGAAACTTGCAGATGTACTCAAAAAGCTATACGATTCATCAAATATTAAGAATAAAAATGCAGTAATGGCACTTCCAGAGTTTTCTGTTTTTACGAGATTTTTAGAATTTCCAGGTGTAAAAAAAGAAGAGCTTAAGGATGCTGTATATTTTGAGGCTAAACAGTATATCCCTATGCCTCTTGAAGAGGTTCAGTTGAGTTATGTTCCTATCGGATTTAACCAAGAGAAGAACGCCCCTAGAGTACTTCTAGTTGCTGCTCCTCTTAAGATCATAGATATTTACATAAACATTGCTACCTTGGCTGGTTTGGAGCTTGTAGCCATCGAGACGGAGTCTGTAGCTATGGGTAGAGCAATGTATAAGTCTACAAAAAAGAAAAATCTTGTTATGCTGGACTTCGGAGCAAATAGTACAGACATGAGTATACTCTCTGATGGATATTTAGTATTCTCTCAAAGTATTGCAATTGGTTCAGACTCTCTTACTCAAGCCATTATTAACAAATTCAGTTTTGAATATCCAAGAGCAGAGGAGTTTAAAAGAAATTACGGTGTTGTTGAGAATGTTCTAGAAGGAAAAATTTACAATGTTATCTCCCCTATTGTTGAATCTATCATGGTAGAGGTAAGAAGAGGTGTAGAGTTTTACAAAAACAAAACTCTTTCTGCATCTCCCACAGATTTTATCCTTAATGGAGATGGAGCATTGCTTCCAGGTTTGCCAGAGTATGTTTCAAAGAGTCTTGGAGTAACAGCTACAATAGCTATGCCATGGAATTCCATAAAGATTGACAATAAATTAAAAGATATAATAGCAAAGAGTGGTCCTTCATACTCTGTAGCTATTGGTTTGGCACTAAAAGATGAATAAGGTCCCAATCCAAAACAAAAAACCAGAGGATGCTCTTCTTATTAATAAGAAGAAAGAAACTCCCATTAAAAAAGTTACCCCTCCTACCCCACCCACAAAGGAGAGTACAGGAATCAATCTTATTCCAAATCTTTCTAAAGAAGAGGTTATTAAAGAAACGAAAAAGAAGACTTTAAATATGGGTGCGGTTATTAGTCTAATGGCTTTAGTCGTTGTTTCTATACTAGTAGTTGGTTTCAATATTATTTCTAAAATACAGTTGAATAGTGAGAAAGAAAAACTATATAACTATGAACAGAGATTAAGCTCCGTCTCTTACAAGATAACTGGAAATAACGAGATAAGAGAAAGGATATCTTTGTATAAAGACATCCAAAAAAATGCTTTCTCTCCTAGAACCGTCATTGAGTACATAAACAATATTGCTTCAAAGAGTGGTAGTATAAAACTTAGTTCTTTTGATTTTGGAAGTCAGCTTTCTTTCGATATAGATGGAGAGGCTTACAGTTATGAAGAAGTCTCGAAGTTTTGGTATCTTCTTTCAAACGATAGTAAGGTTGAGAGTATTGTACTAAAATCTGTTGGGAAGACAGAAACTGGAGTGAGATTCACTTTTCAAGGAAAATTAGTATTTACTGATTTTGTATCATCAACATAATGGCAAACTTAATAAAAAAGAATGTAAAAGAAGAAAAAATAAAGAAAGAGATAGAGGCAGTAAGTGAGAAGATTCAGAAAACTCGATTGACATTTACTGATATCCTTGTTCCGATAGTAGCAGTTATAGTTCTAGTTGTACTTGGAATATTTGTATTTATACCAATGATTAAGGAAGCTCTTGCAGTAAGGAATGAATATGTAGATGTTAAGGCGAAGGAAAAACAATTGGAACAACTTGAGATAGCTCTGAATAATCTAGACGAGACCACCCTACAAGCAGATTTGGTTAATGCAAAAAATGTTATACCAAAGACTTTAAAGGTTTCTAGCTTTATATACTACATAGATAATCTGGCTTTTGAGAAAAATCTTTCTTCTGAGAAAATCTCTGCAGGAGACATAAAAATTGGTGGTGGTGAAAAGAAAGAAGGAAAATATATATTGGGTGTGAGTGGACCACTTGCATATTCGGGTAGTTTGGAAAATATATTGAGTTTTCTAGAGAGTTTGTATTCTGCATCTCCATATATCATATCTGTAGAGAATATATCCCTGTCAGAATCTAGCAAGGATTGGACAGTAGAGTTAAATGTCACAGGATATTATGTTCCAGAGAATATTGATGAGTTTAATCTTTACAGTAAATTCGAGCCATATACAACGGATGATAATGTCGTTAAGATATTTGAAAGTAAGGCTAAAGAGCTAGATTAGATCTCGTCGTAGAGCATATCCCCTTCTGTAGAATTTCCCTCTTGTGGAGCTTCTTTTTGTGGTTTTTCTCTATTTCCAGCTTTGTCATCCTTAATTAGAACTTTTACTCTTCTATCTGTACGAATTGCATTGATAGTGATTAGATCTCTTATTGCGTTGATGGTTCTTCCTTTTCTACCTATAACAACGCCTTTATCTTCCTCTGCGACGTCTATTGTGAGAATAGTAAGTCCAGGAAAATCTACACTTTCCTTCTCCTCAATACTTACACTATCTGGATGATTTACTATTGACTTCACAATGTGTTCTAGTAGCTCTTTCATATCTGTAATAAAATAATTAAAATACTTTAATTATTATACTCTTACTCTTGCTCCTTTGTCTTCTTTTCTGTGTTAGGTTTGTGAGAACCTCTTTTAAGGCTCTTAAGTAAGCCTAACTTAACGAAATACTGTGCAACAGTGTCTGTAGGTTGAGCTCCATTCTTTAACCATACAGCTGCCTTCTCCTGATCAATTTCAAAAACTTTAGGATTACTTCTTGGACTGTAAACCCCAAGCTCTTCTATTGGTCTTCCATCTCTTCCTTTAGAGGATTCAATTACAACAATTCTGTAATGTGGATCTCCTCTTCTTCCCGTTCTTTTAAGTCTTATTTTTAACATAGTGATGGATTTTATCAGATGATATATATTAATTCAAGGATTCAGATTCTTTTCCTATCTTTTCGATAGCCGCAAGAGCTGCACCTTCTTCAGCTTTTTGCTTACTTGTTCCCTGTCCTTGTGCTTTTTCCTTGTTATTAATGAGAAGAGCAACTGTAAATTTCTTGTCATGATCTGGTCCCTCTTCTTTTACAATTACATAGGTTGGAGTTGTTTTGTATTTTGCTTGAATTATCTCTTGAGCTTGAGTTTTTGGATCTATGAAGAGATTATTCTCTACTATTCGGTCAATCTTTGGTACTAAAGTTCTATTTACAAAGTTCACACACTCTTCCATTCCACTGTCTAGATATATTGCTCCCAGAACAGCTTCGTATGCATTTGCAAGTAAGTAGTCTTTGTTTTCACCTCCAGAATCTTTCTCTCCTTTGGACATTTGTAAATTTTCTCCAACACCAAGCTTTCTGGATTCTTCTGCTAAACTTTCAGTTCTAACTACTGCAGAGCGAATACTTGTTAATTCTCCTTCTGCCTTTCCTGGATACTTTCGAAATATATAGTCAGAGATAATTAGTTCTAATACTGCATCGCCAAGATATTCAAGCCTTTCATTATTCTCTATTTTTGCTCCTTGGTGTTCGTTTAAGTATGACCTATGAGTGAGAGCTATCTCCAGTAATTGAGGATTCTTGAATGTAATACCAATATTCTTTTGTATATCGTTAAACTTTTCCATTTGTTTCTTCATATATTGCACCTAAAACACCATTTACAAATTTACTACTTGTTTCTCCTCCAAACTCTTTGGCAATCTCAATTGCTTCGTCTAGTGCTACTTTTGGAGGTGTTATCTTACCTATAAATCCCTCGTATATCGCTATTCTAAGAATTTGAAGGTCAACAAGTTTTATCTGATTTAATGGCCACTGTGGTGCATATTTTGTAATGATTGAATCTATCTCTGTGTTATTATCTATAACTCCCTCTTTAATTTTCTCATATAATTTTGTGTCGTATTCTGTAATTTCATCTAACTCAATTAACTCTGTAAGAGGAATAGTATCTGTATTAACGCTATCTTTGTTGAAATCTTTTGAGAAAAGTTCCTGTAGTGCCAGGACTCTTGCTAAATGTCTAGGGTCAGTCGCTCTTTTCATTTATTTAGTTTCTTTAATTTCTTTATAGAAGCCACAACTTGGACATTCAAAATGTGCTCTCTTCATATTTCCACATTTGGGACATTTAGAAAGAGATGTAACTTTCAATCCATCTTGAGCTCTTCTTCTGTTCTTTCTCCCTTTGGATATTCTTCTTTTTGGTAGTGCACCCATGGTTAAAATTCGTATATATTAACTTTGAGATTATATGGGATAACTGCGTATTTTTCAACTTTTTATATTATCCAATTCTCCTTTATATCTATCTCACTCCCAGACTTGAGGTTTCCTTCAATAATTTCCTTTGCAATCTGTCCCTCTATTTTATCTTGTATATATCTTTTAAGAGGTCTTGCACCCATTCCTGGCTCGTTGGCTTTGTTTGCGATGAGCATTGGTATCTGGTCTGTCCATTTAATATTTATACCTTTATCTATCATTCTTTCTTTAAGTTCTGTTAGAAGAAGTTCTGCAACATTCCTAAGCTGATTTATATCTAATGGTGAGAACACAATGACTCTGTCAAAACGATTTAGTAACTCTGGACTTAGTGATTGTCTAAGCTCTATCATGGCTCTGTCTTTTGCTTCTCCCCACAGTGCTTCATCCTGCTCTAGTGCCTGAAGAAGAATTCCACTTCCAATATTACTTGTACAAACGATAATAGTATTGGTAAAATCTACTGTTTCTCCCGCTGCACTTGTGAGTCTTCCTTCATCGAAAATCTGAAGGAAAAGGTTGAGGATTTTAGGATTAGCTTTCTCAATCTCATCAAAGAGAACTACTGTGTATGGATTACTCTTTACCCTATCTACCAATGTAATATTTGTTTGTCCAAATACATTTCCTGTTTCTGTTGTCCCAAGGAATTTGTCTACACTATCTATATCTTGGTACTCTGACATATCTACTCTAATTATGTCACTCTTGTTTCCAAAAAATTCTTCCCCTACTACCTTCGCAAGATATGTTTTTCCTACACCTGTTGGACCCATAAAAAGAAAGACTCCAATTGGTTTTTCCGGATTTCTAATATCTGTTCTTGCCCTTCGAAGAGATTCCGTGATAGCAATAACTGCTTCGTCCTGTCCGATGATTTTTTTCCGTATATTCTCTTCTAGTTTTCTTAATTTATTACTTTCTTCTTGGTCTATATCTGTTATATTTATATTTTTCTGTATTGAGATAGCTTTAGAAACATGCTCTGCTGTTATCTTCTGGATGTTATTTGATTGTGCCCATGAGCATGTTGCTTCAATTGTCTGTACTGCACTACTTGGGAGTTTCCTTTCCTTGATATATCTGTAAGCTAGTTCTACAGATGCAACTAGTGCTGGGAATGTAATGTAGCAATTAAAATTCTTTTCTAATGTTGCAATCTTTGTTTCCAAAATTTTCAATGTATCTGTAGTAGAAACTTCTTTAACCTCAATATTTGTGAAGCTTTGTCTTAAGGATTCGTTACTGTAGAAATATTTTTTGTAATCTGAATAGTTTACAGTTCCAATTATGGGGAATTTACTGTTTAGGATATATGGAAGAAGAATTCCTGCTAAAGAATGGTTAGATTCTTCAGCTTTAGCTGGGATTAGCTCTTGCATCTCATCTATGTAGAGAATTGCATTACCGGAATTTTCTAATTCTTGCATTGCCTTCATTATTAGTTCTTCAATATTTCCCATTTTTAGAGAGTGTGCTATTAATCCATTGATATCCAATTGGACAATTCGTTTGTCTTTTAATTGTATTGGAACATTGCCAGTATTTATTCTTTGAGCAACTCCAAGTATTAAGCTAGATTTTCCTACTCCTGCTTCACCAATTAGAAGAGCATTTTTGTTTGAAAGTTTTCCAAGGACTGAAACTAGATTTTCAATTTCTTCATCATGTCCTATACCGTAGATATCTCTGTTATTTGCTACTTCCTCAGTTAAATCTTTACTGAAGTGTCCTAATATGAAGGTGTATCCATATATCCATCTTCTAGCTATGCCACCTTTGTTAAAGTAAGGGATATTTGGATCAAGATGTTTGGTTCTTTGTGCTTTTGCAATTAGACTGTTGTTGTAAAGAGAGATTTCTCTAAGTATGTCTATGGATATTCCTTTCGCTTGTATATACTTGAGAGTCTGTGGATACAATCTTAGTATGGCAAGAAATATATGTTGAGGTTCTAACTGTCTGCTTTCTGTTAAGATAGCTTCCTCTATGGCGTATGTTAGTATGCTTCTCAGGGCTGTAATTGGATAATCTGGAATGACATCCTCTCCGATTTTGAATTTTTCTTCCATCTCATTTACAGACATCTCTATCCCAGATCTTCTTACAATCTGCTGAATGTCGTAATCCTCTTTAAGAAGATATTTAAAAAGATCGTATGTTTGGAATTGGTTGTCTTTTGTAAAGTTACAGAGTAATTCAAGAGTTTGTTCTGAAGCAAAACTTACAGTATCTAGATGACCATATCTTCCAAATTTAAACCCTGTTGCTTTTATCTCATCTATCTCTTTCTGTTGTATTTTCTTTGCTTTTGGTAATTGAATAGGATGGCTTTTTTCTTCGTAGAAATCATGCCAGAGGATTATGACATTGAATATGGAAATACCAAACAGTACATTTACTAACTTACTCTCTAGTATTTCAGTAATGGACTCAAATTGATCCAAGAGATCAGCATATTTTAAAATAGAGGCTAGAGCAATGAAGACACCAGGTAGAACAAGAATATTTGCTACTATTCTTTTAATATCTCCAAACTTTTTGTACCTTAAGTAATTTTTAATAACAGATGTAATCTGTGGTGTAGATATAGAGAAGAAATGATCTCTGGTTAGAAGAAATATGGAGTCATTCTCATCTTGAAAGATTGGAAATTTGTTCTCAAGGATACCAAATTTATTGGTATTTCTTTTATGGTATCCACATATTGTTTTTTCTTGCATATCAAAATCTAATGCCATAACTATCTAAGTATTGAAGTAAAAATGAATGTAAGTGTACCAATCGGAAGTAGTAACCAAATTAGTATGATGATTGTGTAAACCAGTATACTTGTAAGATATATGATTAAAGCAATTGGTATGTACAGAATTTTAATGAGTAGTCCAAATACATATCCCATCATTGAATAATCTCTATGCCATGGTAGGAAGAAATTTTGTACTAACAGAGACAGTGAGAGATTGTCGTTAACAACAACACTAATACGAGCAAGCTTTCTTAAATGCCATATTGGCATTCTTACATACCACCATCTTAAAAAATCTTGTATGAAGTACAAAAATATAGCCGAATATGAATCGGTTTTTGTCTCTGTGAGTAATTGTTGTCCGGAACTATCCGAGACTGTGTTTTTAACTTCCATTTTATGGGCAGTTTATCTTTATCTTTAAGTCTATTTGAAATACTTACAGAATTCAAGTTTTTACAATATGTGATAGAATTGGCGATGGAAGGTAAATTACTAAAAATCCTCGCTCCTATGGAGGATGTCACAGATACTGTTTTTAGACAAATTCTTTGTGATATTGGAAAACCAGATATATTCTTTACTGAGTTTATGAATGTTAATGGTTACTGTTCGGAGGGTAAAGATGTTGTTGCAAAGAGAATATACTTTGAAGGTATAGAGAGGCCAATCATAGTACAACTTTGGGGAAACTCTCCTGGAAATTTCGCAAGTGCAACAAAAGAAATTGCTGAAACTGTTAAACCAGATGGTATAGATATCAACATGGGATGTTCAGTAAGGGATGTTTTAAAAACTGGTGGAGGTTCAGCCTTAATACAAGATAGAAATCTTAGTGGTGAAATAATAGATGCAGTCAAAGAGAATGCCAGAAATATACCTGTTTCTGTTAAAACAAGAATTGGATATGACAGTGTAGATTACTCTTGGATAGGGTTTTTACTTTCTAAAAAATTAGCAATGTTAACTGTGCATGGTAGGTTAGCAAAGGAAGGCTACTCTACTCCATCTAGATGGGGTATTTTCAAAAAGATTAAAGAGATAAGAGACGAAATATCTCCGAATACTTTGTTAATTGGAAATGGAGATATTAAGAACGAGAAAGAAGGAAATGATCTAGTCATTAAATATGGTTTAGATGGGTATATGGTAGGAAGAGGTGTCCTAACAAATCCATGGCTGTTTTCTGGAAGAGAAGATATCCCAAAGAAAGAAAGAGTGAAAACCTTAAAAAAACATTTAAAAATCTTCGAAAAGACATATGGTGAGAATCAGAATTTCAATACTCAGAAGAAATATATAAAGGCATACATCAATAACTTTGACGATGCTGGAAAAATTAGAGAAGAGCTAATGAATACAAGTACTCTTGGGGAGATTAAAGTTAAAATAGCGAGATATGGAAATTAGTGGACAAGAGAGAGAATGTACATATAGTGAGGTAATGGTTGAATCTTTTGCAGAAGCTGTAGATTATCTTAGGAAAGAGACAGATGAAAATGAAAGTAAATTTTGTTTAGTGGATGTTGATGGTACCCTGTTTACAGACAATGTTTTAAAGTTGCCTGTTCTTTGTCACTTTGTGCCCCTAACTATATCAGAGGATATTAAGAATTCTTTTTATTCCCTAATGTCAGATGTTTTTGTAGACAATAATATTGCAGTAATAACAAATAGGAATAATTCTGAAAGAATATTATGGAATAGTAACAAGGTTTTACAGCATGTTAAAGATGTTTGTGAGGCTCCGTTATTTACTTCTCTAAATAGACAAATTCCAGGTTTAAACAAGAGGAATTGTGATAACTTGCTGAGCAGAGTAATGGAATATGTGCAGAGCAAGGATTATCTAAAGCTATACTCAATAGAGGATCATAGTTTAATTTCTCCTTTTAGAAATCATTTTCTGGAATATCTTGCAAAAAGGATAAAATATGGGAGTGGTACGGATGTAGAGGTAGTTAATCTTGTAATAAAAAGATAATTGACTAGTTTAGTAGTAATTGCTAAATTAGATATATTAATGTAATTCTGCCAAAGTATGAGTGATTTTGATCCAACACAAATACCATCTCAGTCCTCAGATGGGGATATTCCAAGCTACGAACAAGGTCCTCTTCCGGGACAATTTACAGATTTAAAAGATTCAACCGGATTATCTGTAGAATTACAAGAAGTTTTTGACAAGGGTTTGGAATATTTGAAAGATAATCCTGTGCTGAGTGCAGATGTCAGAAGGATGGAAGAACGTGTCGTTGAGGTTGTGGAATATCCAGGGAATGTAAATTTATTTGGAACTACACGAAAGACTTTGGATAAAGGAGATTTGAAACGAGTGCATGGTCTTGAGAGTTATGATTTTAAAAGAAATGGTCCAGATTCGGAAACTTTAAAAATTTCAGTTAGAAGTCTAAAGAATACTGCTGCTGCAACTGAGTATGTAAAGCGAATAGAGGAAGATTATTCTATTTACAGTGAGAGAGCGGATACAAAGGTTAATTATGCTATGCAGGGTGTTGAAGAGAGAAGAAATTTGGATGTTAGTTTTTTTGACCAATCCAGGATATATAGAGACAGAGCAAGGCAGGAGGCATACAAAACAATTGAGGATATAACTTTCTTTTTTGAAGATTCAGAGGAGAGAAGGATATGTGCGATGGTGATGAAGAAGACTTTCGGTGGAGTGTTTGTATCTTTAATAGATTTTAGAAATCCAGACAGAGCTAAGATGTTTGCAACAGAGACCCCTGTATTATTAGAGAATTATAATGAGAAGAAATTTGATTCTCTAAAACAGAAATTGTCTAGATATGTTAATGGTATGAAGAGGGATATGGATTAATTCACTATGCTTCATATTATTGTTAAAACCAATTCCAAGGATAGTAAGGTTGTTTTTGAAAACGATATTTACTATGTATATACAAAATCTCCTGCTAAAGAAGGTAAGGCAAATGATGAGGTAATATCCCTACTCTCTGAGTATTTAGATATACCTAAGGGTAATATAAATATTAAGAGAGGAAAGAAATCTAGGAGTAAGTGGGTGGAGATAGTTTAAGAGATTTTAAGCTTTGAGATGTGAATTATTCGGTATTTATATCTGGGCCAATGAAGTAAAAATAATCTTGGTAATTGTGATCATTAGTAAATCTATTCTCAATATAATCTGTAGATTCATCTCTAGTCATAACCTTTAAACCTTGTGTATCATTGGGTTCAACTAAGACATACTGATTCTCATCCCATTTGTGGATAGCATTACAGTGTTGTTGAGTCCCACAAATCATACTTCCATCCCTGATAGTGTCCAAATAGTCCATAAGAGATTGAGCTTTCTCTTTTCTAGATTCAGGGTTTTGTAATCCTAGTGTAAGTTGGAATTCTTCGTTATTTGGATTATTTCCATATATTAAAGAAAAGTTATCAGTCCATACTTTACGAATAGTTCCATTATTTATTAATCCTTGGTCTATCTCTTTTAAATTCGGAAGTTTGCCATGTACTAATGACCATAGGTTCATAAAGGTAAGGGCTGCACATGGACCTGATTCTGTTTGATAATAATATTCATAAGATTTAGGTTTACTTCCGACTATTATTGTTCTTTGGAGTTTTACAGCACCGTTAAGCTCTGATATCGGGATTATTTTATCTGTTTCATTAGGTCCTTCAAAGTTGTCTTGGTTGTTCATATGGGAAATTATAACACAAGGAAATGTCGATGATATTAAATGGCATGGAACTTTTAAACAGAAGAATCCTGTATCTACTTCTTCATGATTTATGTTAGATTATATTAATGACAGAACCAACTAATACAACCAGAGAGGAAGAATCTCTAAAAGATATCAGATTAGAGCCAGGAATTTATGATCTTACTCCAGAAATAAGAGATTACATTACAAATGGAATTCCCTTATCTGAAGAGACATTAAACGTATTGAAAACATTTGATCCAGAGTATGACTTCGGAAGAGATATAGAAGAGAGAGGAAAAGATGTTGTTCTTGCAGATTTAGATAAAGCCTCTAAGGATTTTAATTTTGAAGAGGCAAAGCAAGCAGTACAAGAAGGACTAAAGATGGCCCAGATTATAAACCCAGATATACCCATTAAACCATTCCCGGTAATTTTTCTTTTTATCCCCCATTATGGTGATGCAAAAGCTTTATATGGACAAGGGTGTGGAATAAATATCGGAGCACTAAAAAATAAGAGATATGGTGAAGAATCTCCGAGACAAAAGATTGTTTCCTTCACGGCCCATGAAGCTACACATACTTTTCTAAAACAGCTTGGCAAACATCCAGAACCTGGTAATAGAACATGGGAAAGGGTTGCCTTAGATTTTATATGGGAAGAAGGTTTGGCTACATATGTTGAACCTACACATTTTCTACCCCATGATACGGTAGAGGCTGACGGTGCTTTCTGGGTCGATATTATTAAGAGATGGTATAGCAGAGAGAACGATGAAGATGCTCGTAAGATATATGAAGATATTAAAGAGAGACCGTCTTTTCAAGTATGGTACAACTACATGTATTATAATCAGCCGATACCAAAAGATTTAAATCTTTCTGAGGAAAGTTTTGAAACTTTGTTAAAGAAAAGAAATGGAATTGGATATCATGTTGGTTCGTATCTTTGGAAGAAACAGATAGAAAAAGGAAAATCTTTAAAAGATTTAGTTATGCAAGGGAGTCATGGAATAGATGAATGGATGAATGAATAATGGATGTGAAGCTAAGGATTAAGGATTTTAATTGTTTCTTCCAAGCCTTTATATTCTTTTATCATGTCATCATCTATTTCTATCCATTTGTATGCTTGAGATTCATTCGTGTCTATTTTGAGATTAGAAATATCATTAACGTTTATTAGATATGCAAGAATTACCCATCTTTGATCCTTTGTGAAGTGTATGAGAGGTTCTGCTGTTTTAACGATTTCGCCATCTAAATTGGTTTCCTCTTTTACTTCCCTCAAAGCTGTTTCTTCTGCTGATTCATGTTCTTTTATATGGCCAGTAACGCAATTCCAATATCTGGGATTGAATCGATTATCTGCTCTTTGCAATACCAGGTATTTATCTTTATGTACAATTAGAGCGTGCATGGTTACAAGAGTTCTCATAATGTCTTCTTCATAAATTATTGGCTCAAAGGTATTATTAATAGCAGTCTACCATCTTCACTCCTTAATGCTATTCTATCAAAGGTTATTTTATTTGGAAGTTTATTATTAAAATAATTCCAACATTCATCAGCTTTTTCTCTTCTTGTATAGTTACTCAAATTCATATGATTAGCTAAGCATTCATCATCTTTGATATCTTCCTCTATTCTCTTTACATTCTTTATATATTCATCATTGTTATTAATCTCTAATTCATTTGTTATTCTTTCTAATTCTAAGAATAGATCTTTTCTTTGAGGAAACTTTAATGCTATCCATGTATATGGTTTATCACTTCTGTAGTTTGGTTCTTTGTCGTCCTTTGTTAATGTCCATTCCTCTTTTGATATTGTAAAGCCTTCTAGATTGGAGAGATTGTTTTTTATTGATTCTTCTAAATCTTGGATTTGAATTTCTTCCAAAGAGACCTCTGAAAGAGTAATATGCGTGTCGGAAACAGAAGATTTGTTGCTAAATCTGAAATTATTCTCATAGATATATAACCGAAGGGAATTGAGATATTCTAGATCCTTGTCTGTTGGTATGGCTACTATGTGTGCAATCATGATTAATTATACAGGAAATGAATGTAGAATGGTGGGATGTGTTGGATGGTATGGGACTTAAAAATATTATTACTCTATTTCTATTACTTTAGAAATTACTCCACTCACTCATTCTTTCTGAGATACCAATAATTACAGTATTCTCTTTCGGTAGTATTTCTTTATTTAATGCGTATACTGTTAATCTTAAATGTCCTTCTAAAACAACAAATTTCTTTTTGTCTGAAACAATAATAATCTCATCAAATGATTTGTTCTTTTTAAAATATTCTGAAGCTTCTAGAAGGTTATCATATGATACATTAAAAACTTGCTCATTCTTTTGAATTTTTTCTACCGCATCTTTAGGCAATCTAGAACCATTTGTTAGCCCAACCCAATAGTCATAATCAATATACATTACTTCATTTAAAAGAAATTCTTTAGATACTTCCGTACGATACCATTTAACATCCTTAGGAAAGTCCTCAAAGAGTTTTGTTCTAGAAGTGTAACCCCTTGTCTTATCAATAATATTAAGTCTTAATCTGTTTTCCTCTGCATTATTTAAATTAGGATTTTGTATAAGAGAAATATTTGTATTTAATTCCTTAATAGTATCCTTAATATCTTTAGAAAATCTTTTTGATTTAAGTTCTCCTTTCAAAAATATACTTACTACTTTATCTTCAGAAATAGGTCTAAGATTTAATTTTGATATATCCATAGGGAAATTATAACAGGAAAAAGAAAATGGTGGGCTACACTTTCTGGCATGGAACTTAAAAATAGGATATATTTGCAATCATTCTTGAAGGGATGTTAGCTATTATGCTGAGATATACCTTGAATCCATAGTATCTCCATCTTCCATTCCAAAGCCAGATGCTCCATAAAGATCCTTTTTTGTTAATACTTTACCACTATCAATACTTTTGAAACTTAGAGAGTTAAGGTATTTATCTACATATTTTTGGCCACTTCTCAAATCTCCTATAAGTTCATCTAAGTAAGCCTTCTCTGGATGTTGAATCAGATATCCCTTTATATCCTCATATACTACCAGGAAATCATTAAAGAACTGTTCACAACTAATACACAAACCCTTTACTCCTTTATCCCTAACTTGTTGTAGATGTTTCTCTGTAGAGCTGTAGTGTACATATACACCTGATTTTGCAAGGTAGTTATGTGCTATTCCATTCCTTATAGTTTGTCTAAATACTTTCCTAAGTGGGTCAGATTTATATTTATTGTTAGTTTTTGCCAATTCATTCCAGCAAATAGTAAATGCACAATCTTTATCACCAGATAATAGAAATCCAAGTAGTTCCATACCTGCTAAAATTGTTATTAAACAAGGATAACCTACTCCACTATCATCCTCATGTCTTGCATTAAGAATTGCTCTTATGTCTCCAATTAGATAAGTATCAAGCTTTTGGAACAAGTCAGAGATTGTAATATCCTCTGTAGTATTAAAATTTTTTACTTTAGACATTTTTTAGTTATATAGTTTATCTACAGAGAGATTTATCTCTTCCTGTAAAGAATTTAGAGCTTTCTCAATTTGTAAAACTTGAGTTGATGTAATCTTTAAATCATAAGTCTCTCTCTTTAGAGAAATGTACTTATTAACTAAATTCTCAATTTCTCTAACTAAATTCTTATCAGGATTCTTAGGCACAGGTAGATTTTTTATTTGAGAGCCTTTTAAATCATAATATCCACCTCCAACCTTTGTTGAGCCAAAGTAAAATTCATAAAATTTATCCATAATCTCTGAATTTAAGATTGCTAGGAGAAGTTCATTTGAAAAATTATTTTCCTTTTTAACTATGTAATAAATTCTATCTAATACATGGACTTCTCTTGGCTTTAAACTTGCTCTCAATTTTAAAACTGTTCTTGGAAGCATCACCATTTCTTCCTCAAACTCAGATTTCTTTTCTTGAGAATATTGAGAGTCTTTATAAGTAATTACTGAGCTGGGGCTGTAATTGAAATAGGGGGAAGATAAATCTTTGGACTTATATGCTTTGTATTCTCCCTTACTAACTATATCAATCTTAGAATTTGGAACACCTCTTTGTATATACTTAACATGAGATCCCAACGGCTCTGTATTTTTTAATATATTCTTTAATCTTTTATATAGCTTGTATTGATTTGCAAAGCCTTCAAAACAACTCTCAACACCTAGGTCAAACATATGGATATTAGATTCTTCTTGCTGATCTTTTTTACTCTTAGTCATCACAAAAACATAGGGGTATACGGAAGCATTACTAAAGACCTTTTCTAAAGATACATTCCAAATATGATTAAGAATAAAGTTCTTCTTAAAAAGAAGTAATAAATTTAATCCATATTCTGATCCAAGGAACTTGTTAGGCTGAATAAAACCAAGCTTACCTGATACTTTCAAAAGCCTTTCTGCTAATTCATTGAATAAAATGTAAATATCATACTGTCCTTCTGCAGTAACATACCTCTTTGAAAAGTAGTCTTTCTGGAGTTCATCTAATGATGTATTTCTAATATATGGAGGATTACCTATTACAGCATCAAATCCACCATATCTAAATATTAATGGAAACTCCTTATCCCAATCAAAAGCATTAACCTTTCTAAGTTCTTCATCACCAAGTAATGTTATCTGTTTATCAGAGTAATAATCACTACCTATTAGACTATTCCCACACTTAATATTAGAACTTAAATCAGGAAGTATTCTGTCTGCAAATAACTTATACTGTGCATTTATAGTCTCACTATTCTCTCCCTCTAACATCTTTAAAGCTAAACTAAGCTTTGTTACTTCTACAGCCTGTGGGTCTATATCTACACCATGAATATTGTTTAGTAAGATATCTTTCTTCTCTTGAGTAGATAAAAAGTAATTACCTTCTCCATCTTTAAATAATTTCTTAGCTTTTAGATTCTTCTCTACATCATTCTCTACATAGTATTTATGATGCCAGTTCAAAAGGTAATTGTAAGCACCAATTAAAAAACTACCACTACCACAAGCAGGATCTACTATCTTTAACTTAGCAACATCTTTTGGAGTTCTATCTTTAACTAGTTCCCCTACTGTATTCTTTACTATGTAATCAACAATATATTGAGGTGTGTAATATACTCCACCTGCTTTCTTAACCTCTGGTTTCTCTTCTATTACAGCATTACCACCCTTGGTAAGTCTAATTACCTTCCCTAAGAACTGTTCATATACACTACCTAGAATATCTACTCCTATTACAGAGAACTCATATGGAGATTTAGGATAGTAAAGATTATTCAATATCCTGTCTAATGTTTTGTCAGAGATTTTAATCCTTGTAGATAGCCCATCCTTCTTTAAATCAAATAAACTACTGTTGTATTTGTCATCTGCTCTATTAAAGATCTTTAAGAGTTGTGAATATGTGTCTGGAGACTTTACTGCACTTCTAAGAGTCTCATAGGTCTCTACACCTCTATCTTCAGCTATCCTTAGGAAGATTATTCTATCAATGAATTTTTGTACAACAGAGTTTAGTTCATAGATGTTCAAATTGTTATTACTAGCTACATCCTTTGCAATTAAATCTCTCCAAAGTTCTATCTCTTTTAGGAATGATTTGTCTACTAATTGACTTCCTTTCTTTTCTCTTTTAGCAAACTTATCAAAGGATCCTTTCCATACAGCTTCTTTAGAGAATGTATCCCAAAGATAATCTGCTTCCTTAAGATAGTCTTTGTAGTTAATATACTTAACTCTTGCTACAGATGACTTATCTGTATGCTTTGGTTCTAATGTTGTGTCATATATGGAGAACTCTTCAAAGTCTGTAAGTATTGATACTGGCAATTGACCACTCCATGCATATCTTCTTAATTGGAATGCTGGATCTATTTCTGAGAATACTCTTACTGAGGATGCTTTTGCTTCTACAAAGAACTTTCTATCACTACCTACTTTAAATGCATAATCTGGTGCTTTAGGCTTACCTTCTATCTCAATTCTATCTTCATGGATTACTTCTCTATACTGAGGTGCAAATCCTTGCTCATTATCCATATCCCAACCTAATGCTTTGAAAAATGGATTGATAAATTCCTGCCTTAACTCATCTTCTTTGTATTTGGATGATTTATAGTACGGCTCATTATCAGAAAATTGTTCTACTAGTTTCTGTACTTTAGTCTTAAATGTTTCTTTAGTTACTATATCCATGTTGGCTTATTTTACTATGTTTAGTGGAAATAATAAACCATATCAGACTATCTGTGGCAATTGTCTCTCATATTTTTCTGTGCATCCTCTTCTAGCATGATTAACATCTCTTGAGTTGATTTTTCCTTTAATTCCTTCAGTACACTTGTCAGGTTCACTTCAGATTTAACATTGACATCCTCTCTTTGAATAATTCTCTTCCTAAGTGAATTATACTCTTTTATTGCTCCCAATTTTACATTTAAATTAGAGCATTGTTTTATTAAGAAATGAAGCTCCTTATCTACACTTTCATCATTTAAACCTCCTAGATCTAACATCTTGTTAATATAGTCCAAAATGTAATCATAGGTTAACAATCTTGAAGCACTTGCTTTGGCTATACTCTTCTTTCCTTTTTGTGATAAGTCTATGTTATATGCTTTTGCATATGCCTGTGTACCATTACCAAAGAGACCTCTATCAGTAGCATAAAATCTACAGAATAATTCTTGCTTCTTTGTAAGTTTCTTCTTACTCTTATATGTTGTATTCACAATATATTATATACATACTACTGGTACCTTGGTAAATGGCTTTTTAAGGCTCCTAGACAAATGCAGATGCTTATATTTAATCTTTACCCCTACTTGGTCATACAGAGAATGTATTATCCACCTATTGTCAAGAATCTCTCTCTATTTATCTTATAGAAATTCATTCAATGACAAGGGTTTAACTTTGCCTTGGGTTTTTAAGAAGTGAATAGTATAATTGGAGAATAATTTAATTGCACACAATAAATGCAGGCACAGGAAATCCCTCTTTCAATGTTTCTCAATAAAGGAAAAAACTTTATTATTCCTGTATATCAAAGAAACTATGATTGGAGAAGAAAACAATGTGCTCAGTTGCTAAAAGATATAGAAAGTGTGCAAGAAGATCAACTATACTTCATTGGTTCAATTGTCCATAAAAGAAAAAGTAATTTAATAACACAAGCAGAGCTAGTTATCATTGACGGACAACAAAGAATAACTACAATAACCCTATTCTTACTAAGAATTGCAGAATTATTTAAAGAGCATGATGATATTCTTTATCAACAAATCTGGGATAATTATATTCAAAACAGATATGAAGATGGAGAGGAGAAATTAAAATTAAAACCCATTATTTCTGACTTTGAGGTATTTCAGTCTTTAGTAAATGGCAATACTGAGAATGTTAGTAATTGGAACAGAATATTAGATAACTATCTCTTCTTTAGAGAAAATATAACCACATATGAACATGCTAAAAAGTTGTATGAGAACTTTAATCAACTTACAATAGTAGAAATAGCCTTAAGCAATGAGGATGACCCTCAGAAGATTTTTCAGAGTTTAAACTCAACTGGATTGGAGCTATCACAAGCAGATTTAATAAGAAACTATTTACTAATGAATCTTGAATATGGTTATCAAGAGAAAATATTCCAGAACTATTGGTCAGTAATTGAAAAGAATTGTCATAAAGTAAGTTTAAATGAATCAAGATTATCCTATTTCTTCAGAGATTATCTAACCCTTAGGTTTAACTCAATTCCATCATACAACAATATTTTTGAGAGTTTTAAAGAAAAATTTGCTGATATCAACAATGATGAAAAGAATTTTGAGAGAGAGCTAGATGAAATGAAAAGGTATTCCAATTACTACTACCAGTTAATAAATCCAGAGTTAGTTGGAAATCCTAGAATCTCAAGGCACTTAGAAGAATTGGATAAACTAGAAGTAACAGTTGCCTACCCATTCCTATTGAGTGTACTACATGATTTTGACAAAGAGGATATTGATGAAAATACTTTAATTAGAATTATTAAATTAGTTCAGTCTTTTGTATTTAGAAGATTCATATGTGGAGTGCCTACCAATGCTCTAAATAAAATCTTCATGACTCTTCATAGCAATAGTAACAAACTAAGGAAGAAGTTTTCTAATCTGAATTATTTTGATTCTATTGCTCTTACCTTGTCCAGATATACAAGTTATCAAAGATTCCCAACTGATGATGAAGTAAAAGAAGCTCTTAAAACAAAGGATATTTACTCCACTCAAAGTAAAAATAAACTATATCTTCTTGAAAGATTAGAGAATGAATATGATGATTTTCAAGAGAATGATATTGATTTGTTTGAGAATGAAAATATTTCTATTGAACATATATTCCCTCAGAACCCTTCTTCAGATTGGAAAAACCACTTAACTACTCAAGAGATTACTGAAATGGAAGCAAGAAGAAATACATTGGCTAATCTTACAGTAGTAATAAATAATAGCAGTCTTGGAAATAGATCTTTTGTAGAGAAGAGAGACCTTAATCAAGAGAACTCAAAAGGTTATAAATATAGTAAGTTAAAGTTGAATGACTATTTAGCAAATCTTGAGAAATGGAACCTTGAAACACTTGAAGAAAGAGGTAATCTTTTAATAAAAAAGTTTTTGAAGATTTGGGAATTTCCTGAATTACCACATATAGAAGAGACTCCAGAGGAAGAGGTCAATATCTTGGACATTGTTGATGCAACAGGTAAACTCATTAAGTATTATATTTTTAATGGTGAAAAAATTGAAAAAGATTCCTTTATTGGTATGTACAAAGATGTTATTAAGTATATGTATACAGATCACTTTGATACTCTTTTTTCTCCAGAAATGAAAGAAATTGTAAATATTTCAAGAGAGAAAAGTGACTTTATCACCCCTCTGGAAGTAGAAAGTGAATATTATGTTGAAAGAGTATTAAGTGCTAACCGTATTGTTAATAAGCTTAAGAAAATTGCTGAAATGAGAGAGGATATATTAGATTTAAGAGTTTGTTTTAAGGATGAGGAATAAAGACAAATTCATTATAAAGAGTTCTCTATTCAAGGTTTTCTTTTAATAAATCTGTCAGCTCTTCTAGGTTATTATTCACCTTAATAAGGCAGTGTTCTTTTCCTACATTTTCCAATACATTATTTTCTGCTTGGAATATAACATCATCAAACCATAGAAAATCATTTTTCAAGTCTATGCCCTGTGTTTTTAGATCATACCACTTAGTATTTTTAATCTTCTTAATCATTTCAAAGATATCCTTATCTAATGCTTCCTCCAAGTGATATAGGGCTACATCACTCTCTCCATGTTTAGTATGTGTACTTAACCAATACACTTCTCCATTAGAGATATTAAATACAGTCATAAGAAATTCTTTTAAATATGGCATCTGTTTATACTCTTTAGTATCTAAGAGTACTCCATCTATATCTAGGTATATGTTCATATATACTCTTCCCCAAATAATATATCAAAACAACTTCTTTCTTTAATAGCTTTAACTAAATTCTCTTGTTTAATATCACTCAAATATAAAGCCTTTGATTTATCATTACCTAATAAATCTGTTAGACAGTAATTAGTTAATACCATGCTCTCCCATATCCTTGGTTCAACCTCTTCCTTTTTTATCTTTTTAAATATCCCTTGTATTTCTTTATATGTCTTTTCACTTCTTTCTTTAGGATTATCATAAAGATATTCAATCATTGTTGAAATGTAATCACAAAATATCTTTGAAGTAGGAAGAAGAACAATTGTATTCTTCCATAAAGGTAATACATACTCATTCCCATATTCCTGTCTAAGAGAGAAAAGGATATTTAGAATTGACATCTCAAGTACTTCTTCCTTAGGTTCTGTATGAACAAAAAGTAATAGTAGATCCTTATACCATTGCTTCTGTTTAGATATATCAACATCATATACAGACTTAAGCATATCAGACTTTTTCCAATCATAGACCTTTAGGACACCTGTAATCAAAGCAACAATTGAAAAGTCAGGTTTATGAACATCTTGTACAAGAAAAGGAATTAGTTTTATTTCTTTAATTGGAAATTCTTTATCAATATGTAAAGCATTATTAAACTGTTCAGTGGTTAACCACATGATACCCCCCTTGGATTTATCCCCTCCATCCTCAATGTTTATCTCTTCCTTTTTATCTATGGATTCCTCATACTCATCAATAAGAACCTCCCTCTTCTTACTACCATCTTTGGGACCAATAACCTCATTTAATTCTAATTGCTCTATTAATCTAGAAGCTTGGTTATACCCTATCTTAAAATACCTTTGTAAATAACTAGCAGTTGCATTCCCACTCTCTATTACTACCCTCTTAGCATCCTCATACAAAACATCCTTTAATCTATATATCCTATCTATCTCCCTGTCCTCAATTACCCTATCAAGAATCTTCTCAATATCCTCTGTAGATATATACGGGGTCTGTACCCTAATCTTCTCTTTAGTATCCATATCTTTAAATATCATATCCCCATTACCTAGTAACTCCTCTGCTCCCTCTTCATCTAGTAATAGTAAGGAATTTTCTTTTGATGATACTGAACCTATTAATCTCTTAGGAATACTTCTTTTAATCTTTTCTGTATATACTCTCTCTGAAGCCATAGAAGAAGAGAGAATAATATATATACCAACCTCTTTACCCTCTTTAGCTATCTCAGATATTAATTCCTCACTTCTAGGATCCCCTATTACTAAATCTGCAAACTCATCTATTAATATTACAATAGATTTACCTCTTACATTCTCTCTCTTTCTTCTCTCAATCTCTAATATACAATCTTCTAGAGCATTAATACTATCATCTATATTTTGATTTACCTTACCTCTTAAATATTTAATACCCTCATAAACTTTAAACTCAACACACTTAATATCTATTAATACTAATTCTAATTCCTCTGGAGAGAATCTGTTTAGAAGTGTATATATTAAAGAATCAAGAAACATAGACTTCCCACTATGAGTATGACCACTAATAAGAAGATTATCTAATTCTTTTGTTATTAAATCTCCCTTACGATCTTTACCTAATATAATTTGAGGTAAATAATCATCTCTTAATTTATCCTTTATTAAATCTTTTAAATATATATACCCTCTATTCATAATAAAAAATATTTATTATTTATACTTTCTCATCTAACAAATTAATACCTTCCCCACCATCTGGAAATTCCTCTGTTTTATACTTCTCTAAGAAGTAATACTCAGGCAATTGAGAAAGAATCTTAGAATTAACTAGACCCTTTAACTGATGATCACAATTAGAAATAGTCTGTGTTTGTATGTCTTCTACACTAGCAGCATATGTTGAAATATATTCTAAGGTATCCTCCCCTATTACATCATCATCAGAACCTTTAAGTAAGAATAAATCACCAGTATATGATGGTAAATCTCTTTTAATCTTATGCCTTATATCTTCTATGTATGGATTGATAGCTAATACTTTCTTTATCTCTGGATACTCCCAAGCAGTTAGTACAATAGCTCCTGCACCTGCTGAGAAGCCCATTAACCATATGTTAGGAGTCTGAGTACCACATATATCTTTTGAGTGTTCTAAACAGTAATTTACAATCTTTCTGACAGTGAGTTCATATTCCCTAGGTCTATCATTAGGTATTCTTACAAAAGAAGCAATATTTTTTTCTTGAATATAGTTACCTAGATTAACATACTTATTTAAATAACCTTCTACTGTTCCCCCTGCCCCTGGAATATTAATTATGATATTACCTGTTTGAGTAGGATGATACTCTACTTGTATATCCCACCAATCTTGTAGATTTATTTTATCTGTTTTAAACATTTATTCTGTTTTTAAGATACAAGATTATATACCAGTGCTATTAATAGGCCAACAGCTAGGATTAGAATGTTTCCAAGGATTGCCCATAAGATTGTTTTCAATATTTTCTTAAAGGTTATTGTTTTGTCTAAATGCCAGATTCTTTCATATAAGAAATATGCTAGTAAGAAGTCTAATAACCTCATTGAAGTTACATCTTTAGAAAATAGAACGGATATTATAGAAAAAACAGTTAAATATATTAACCCAAAAACATATAGTTGCCATTCTTGCCAAGGATGTCTATACATTTTAGTTTCAACTAAATTTAATTACTCTCTTCTACATAGGAATAACATCCTTCAATAAAAGATTGTGAGTTTCCAGAGCATTCTTCCTTGTTTCTAATATCTTTTTCATATGCCCAGTCATACCCAGCCTCATGTCCACTACAATCATCTGTACATTCATATCCTTTGAAGTATAATTTCTTTGGATCAGTAAAATAATCTTCTGAATTTCTAAACTCTTCCAATACAAAAACTTCACAACATTCTCTTGCATCTCCCATCTCAAATTCTTCTTTACATTCTTCTGGATCCTCTATCTCATAATCACTTGCAAATTGGTATCCATCATCACAACTAAATGAGGACTGTAAAGAATCCCTTTTAGGCATTATCTCTCTAATAAAAAATATGGCACCTGTCATTAAAGAGACTGCAATAATAATCCAAATTTTCCTCCAGTTAAACTTACTGGCCTCTATTTTCTTTTCTGCTTCTCTGAGGTCTTTTTTTAAAATAGCATACGGATCAATCTCCTTTTTATTGTTCATAATAAATCTTCTTTAATTGGTTTTTATTTAACAGTTATAAATGATGGTCTCTTGCAAATTTTAGATACACAACCTTCAAAGAAGGAATCTCTTTTCTCTGATTTGAGATAATCCTTATTTGAAAAATGAATATAATCAATATAATCTGAGAAGTTACATATAACCCTAGAATCTTCGCAAGAGTCACTATACTCCCAGTAATCCGTAAAAGATTTGAAATCTGCGTAAGTGAGGTCTTTTTCACAACCAGCAGGACAGTTAATCAATGAGTTTTCATTATCATTCCATTCTTCTTCTAAATCTCTTCCTGCTGTTAAATCATTATATCTTGCCCAATATATACAATCATCTATTCCATCATGATATTTATTACCAATCCAATTATCTGCTATACAAATATTTTCATCATAGGTGAAATACTCTTTATTTATTCTAAAACCTAATAAAGAGAAAACTCCTATCCAAATTAAAATAAATAGAGAAATAGATAAACTCCAAATAATTACTTTGTTAATCCCAGATCTTTGTGGATATGAATATTCATTCCTTTGATTTGTTGAATATAAATCCTTAAGTGTCTGGCCTTCTTTGTTCTTAGAAACAATTCCTACCTTTACCCCATCATTTAGTTTGTTTGCAACTAAGAAGACCCTAATGCACAATAAAATGTATGCACCTTTAATTAGTAATGATGAGAGTGCTGTAATTAAATCAATAGATCCATTAGAAAAAACTAAAACTATTTCAGCTAACAAGTATAAGGCTATTATCAAAGAAGCAATCCTAGGGATAAATAACATTGAAACACTTAAAGCTATCAATGCTATAGAAATCAAACTAGTAATTAGATTTGTCTCTACACTAACTGCAGAGATAATAAAGATCAGAACAAAAAGAATTGATGCCCAAGTCTTACTCTTTTTGTACCATTTTTTCTCTTTGTAACTTTCCACTTCTGTCTCCACAGATTTTTTGGTAAGTAGGGTTATCAAGAATATGTATAAAGACACTATAATGAATATTAAGACAACACCAGTTGCAATTTGAATACCTCCATCAATCTCTGAGAGGGAGTTAATAATTGCATACATAATGAAGGCTCCTATTCCAAGAAGAACTTGAAGTATTACTGAAAATATTGAACCTATTTTACTTTTATTCTTGCCCATCTTATCAAAGAATTAAATTATCTGAATTAAGATATTACCTATTGCAACAAGGCCCCATAAGAAAAACATACATAATACAGAGGAGTATTCTCCATATTTCTTTTTCAGACCTTCATTTAGTTCTCCAATTGCTAAACCAATGATAATTACAGCTGGAAAGCCAATAGCACTAAAAGTTGTGGGGCTGTTATCACTAATAAGAATCCAAATAGCAAGACCAGTAAGGCTTAATACCGCTTTAAAGATAAGTTCAAAGATAGAAATCTTTTTAGATTGAGAATCCATACTACTTCTGACCAAGTTATATGTTTCAGTGAGCATAAGAGACAAGTGGTCTCCCGCTCACAGAGGTACATTGCTGTATCCTCTACTAAGGTTTCCCCTAGTAACCAGGTCAGTGATTGAGAGACGGAAGACCGCCTAACACACTGACCTGGATTTAATTTTCATCACCATGCCTAATACTAGGTTTAGGTAATATGCCAAATTATATGTCTAAATGGAAAATTATTAAAGCCAATATCATAGTCTGATATAATGAGCTAATGATGACCTTAGAAGAGCTTAGAGAAAATTTCTTAGTACTTGAAAAGTTACCCCCTACTGAAGATTTTGTTAAGAAGAAATATCATTCTGCCTTGCCTATTATTCTTGATAACAAGGGATATGTTGTTGTTTTTAGGAATGAAAGAGAAAGTAGAATATATAGCTTCTTACAGTCTCCCAATGATTACAAAGTAAAAGAAGATCTATTTGGAATAATAATAGAAAAAGGATATGCCTACTCTACAACTAAAGGAATCCCTACAAATTTACAATTAGTTTTACCAAAGAAATGGATTATAGAAGACAGCAAGATAAAAAGAGAATTGGAAGTTGTTGTTACAGATATAGATCAAGAAAATGACCACCTTCTACATGAGTTATATACCAAGGCAAGAGATAAGAAGTAATATTTAAGTTCCATGTTGTGTCTCCTTATTTAATGGAAGAAGAAAAAGTAAAGAAAAAAGTAGCATTGTATATAAGGGTTTCTACAGAAGAACAGGTAGAAATGTACGGTGTTGACCTTCAAAGAAGCTCTCTAATGGGTTTAATAGCCTCTAAGGGAAACAATCTAGAGTTTGCAGGGGAACAGTATGTTTACATAGATGAGGGTGTTAGTGGTACTACAGAGCCAATGGACAGACCTGAATTTAGAAGATTGTTAGAGGATATCTCTAGATCTACCAAAAGACCTTTTGATGTGGTTGCTGTATACAAGATAGACAGGTTTGCAAGAAGATTGAAGATTCTTTTAGAGATATTAGATATGTTTGATAAAGGTGAGGAGAAAATAGAATTTCTCTCTGCTAATGAAAGTATAGATACCTCTACTCCATTTGGGAGAGCAATGCTTGGAATCATAGGTGTGATTGCTGAATTAGAAATGGAAAATATCAAGGAGAGAACATCCAGTGGTAGAAAAGCATCTGCAGAACAAGGTACATATATGAATACTCCTCCATTAGGATATATCAAGGGTAATGATGGAAAGATTCTAATCCAAGAGGAAGAAAGAAAAGTTGTTGAGTTAATATTTAATATGTTTGTCAGAGAAGGAAGGAATGTAAATGATATAGCAAGATACTTGAAAGAACATAAGATAATGACTCCACAAGCATATAGATATAAACATAATAAAGAGGAACAAAAGGGAAGGAAGTTAAGTGCTGGAGGACCATATGCTTGGGATCCAAGTGCTGTAAGAAATATTCTAACAAATGAGTTGTATATTGGTATACAGTATTACAATAAAACAGTAGATAAAAAGAAAGTACCAAAAGATAAATGGGGAGTCTATTACCATGACCAAGACTTTATAGATAAAGAACTATTTAAGAAAGCTCAAGAATATATATCAGCTAGTACAACTAGATATAAGAGAGTTCAAAAAGAAAGTAGATTGTATCTGCTACAAGGTCTCCTAAAGTGTGCAAACTGTTACAACCCTACTATTCATACAGAACCTTATGCTTGGAATGGTTTTCCAAAGAAAGTTAAATCTACAGGTGAGAAAGTCTATTACTACCAATGTAGTTCAAAGAATAGTAATAAAAAAGAAAGAAGAAATATAGATTGTAAAACTATTCCCCTACCAGCTCTGCCTTTAGAAAAGCATGTAATAGAATTTGTCAGAGAACTACTGAATAATCCAAAGGTTGTATTCAATTATCAACAAAGTCTCCAGTCTAAAAAGGCTGATGTTAGAGCCAAGAAAGATAGATTAAAAATTGTAAAACAGTTATTAAATAGCACTGAGAGTGCAAAAAGAAGGATTGAGATTATGTATAGAGATGGAGACTACACTAGAGAAAGAAAGATCAAAGAGATTGATGAATTGGATGCTCAATATGGAAGGAATATAAAGGAGAAGGAAATCCTTGAATCAGAATTATCAATATTCTCAAATACAGAGGAATACTTTAAAGCATTTGAGCTATTCCAAGAGAAGTATGAGGAGGCTATGAAAGATTATCTTGATAACAAGAATATTGATTATCTATATGGTTTAATCCATATGATGATCCATGAAATTATTGTCTTCTCTAGACCAAAGAGAAAATCAGATAGCATATCTGGTCCTAAGAAAGAAGGACAGATGATCCCATACAAACTTAAAATAGTGTTGAAAATACCATCTGAGATGCTTGGAGACTTGCTTTTCTCACTTTCCCCGGAATCTAAGTTACAGGCAGAAAAAGATGGATGGTGGGCGATACGGGACTCGAACCTGTGACCTCCACAATGTCAATGTGATGCTCTAACCAGCTGAGCTAATCGCCCTCTTTAATATATATTTTACCATCTTTCTTTGTATTATGTATAATACAAATATGAATAACCAACTAACTAAAGAACAACAAATACTCCTTAAAAAAGTATTTACTAAAACAATGAAACAATACAAACAAGCAATACTTAGATTACAAAACTCCTAATGATAACCAAAGAAGAATTAAAATATATTGCACAACTATTCTCAGACTACATGATTAAAGAGATTAACAATGATCCAGGATATATTGTTAAAGATGAAGGAAGATTAGAAAGCTCCCTTGCTCAACCATTCCAAAGTATAGAGGGGAAGGAGTTGTACCCTACTCTAGTAGATAAGGGAAGTATGCTGTATTACTTCTGTATTAAGAACCACCCATTTGAAGATGGAAACAAGAGAATGGGAATATTCTCCCTACTACTTTACCTGTACAAGAATGGATACTGGTTAGACGCTACTAATGATGAGTTATTCGATATTACTGTATACACAGCATCTAGTAAGGTGAAAGATATGGATAAGGTTGTAGAAAGGATTAAGAAGTTTGTACAAGAACATTTAGTTACTTCTGTTTAGGGAATTTTACAAAAGAGATTTGTTCTTTTAACTCTTCAACTGTTTTTCTTTTGTTATGTCTCTGTTCTACTACTTTGTAATACTCTCTTTTTACGAATGGAAGAGATTGCTCTAAGGGCTGTATAATAACACAAAGCTTTTTATTCTCAACGATGATTGGGAATAATGCTAATGCGAATTTCCCTCCCTCTAAAAAATACACATTTTGGATATTTGGGTACTCAGCTAGATTGACGAAAGCCTCATCGATAATTTGGGGAGCCTCGTTTGGAGAATAAAGGCCTGCGAAATTAACGGTAAACAATTTTATAGGGGTATCTTGATCTCTCTCTACTTTTTTTAAATATCTATCAACATCTTGAAGTGATACATTATCTAAGTCTAAAGAAACGGTATCTGCATCTGTACCATACTCATACATTTGATTAATGTTAAAAAGGATGGAATCAAGTGGATCTTGTTTCCTTTGATCCTCTACTCCTGTTAAATCATCTAATGCCATTATCTATTTTTAATAACTTTATCTATTAATCCATACTCCTTTGCTTCCTTAGCTGTGAAATACTTATCTCTATCTGCATCCTTCTCTATCTGTTTCATACTCTTACCAGTTTTTTCTGAAAGAAATTCATACAAAAGTTTCTTCGTTTTCAATATCTCCTCAGCCTCTATGGCTATATCACTAGCCTGACCCTCTACCCCACCAATTGGTTGGTGAATATGTATCTTGCTATTTGGTAACGCAAACCTCTTACCCTTTGTACCATTTGCTAAAAGTACTGTACCCATGGACGCTGCAAGACCTACTGCTATTGTAGATATCTCACACTTGATGTAATTCATTGTATCTAAAATTGCCATACCTGCTGTAATCTGACCACCCTGCGAGTTTATGAACATCTGGATATCTTCCTTGGGATTCTCTTTCTCAAGGAAAAGGAGTTGTGCTACTACAGTATTTGCCATCTCTGTTTCAATTGGACCCGTTACAAACAAAATTCTATCCTTAAGAAGTCTGGAGTAAATATCGTAGGCTCTTTCTCCATCCCTATCTTTTTCAATTACTGTTGGTATTAAATACATAATGTAAAAAGATTAAATTAATCTTTATGTATATCTCCTAAAACCTCTTTCCTAAAATGGTCAAAAGCTTTCTCTTTCTCATATACAGATTGAACGTACTCTCTCCATTGTGGATCATCGTATACACTTGTGTCTCTGCCCTTTGGAGCAGACTTTTTAATTTCATCTATTCTTTCATTCAAATCTATCTCGGATACAGAAATCTTGTTCTCTTTTTTATAAACTTTCAAAAACACATCTGTTTCCAAAGCTTCTGTTGCATCCTTTTCCCACATCTCTCTCATTTTCTCTATGGTAATATTTTGTGCTTTCATGAATTCTTCTGGTTTTACACCTCTCTGTTGCATATCGTAGATGAAAGATCTTTCTCTCTCACTTGCTTCAAACTTTACAGCTGGAAGTGGTATCTCAATCTTTGAAAGAGATATTGCCTGTACAAGTGCTTCCTCTTCTCTCTTGTGCAGAAACATATGCTCTTTTTGCTTCTTAAGAGCTTCTTTTATATATTTTTTAAGTGATTCCAAATCTTTAACCTTTTCAATCTTTAACATTTCTGCAATCTCAACTGCCCATTTGTCATTAACCTCTTTTGTTTTTGTTTCCCTGTTCTTTTTTATCTCCTCTAATGCAGTGTCAATCTCAGCTTTTGTTATCTTTACTTCCTCTTTCTCTATCTTAATCTTTTTCATATTACCTAACTTAAACTCAGGAAGTACTGTAATCTCAATTGTAAACACAACATCCTTGTCATCTTCTAACTTTGGAAGCTCTTTGTATGTTGGAGGAGCAATTGGTTCAATATTTTCTTTTTGAATTGCGGTATTAATGTAAAGTGGAGCTAGTTTGTCTAAGGTCTCGATTTTTAATTCCCCTTTAAGGTCACTCTCTAGTAAATCTGTTGGGACTTTTCCCTTTCTAAAGCCTTTAACACTTGTATCTTTAAGATGGTCTTTAAGTAAAATGTTGTAACTATCTTTAAAGCTATCCTTAGGAATCGTAATTTTCAATTCAACTGTATCTTTAGAAATTTCTTTTCTTTCGTAAAACTGTTCCATGTATTTAGGGTTTAAATTAGTAAATTTGTTTGAAAAGTCTACACTTTTTTGTATAGTTTGTCTAGTTTTGCTGTTACTACCAAGCGTTTGTGATTAGTCCAAAGTGGTGTGCATGTAATTAGTGTAACTCTGTAGTCGTCAGTTTGCATTAAAACGGATGTGTCATTTGGATCTACCTCTTTAATATTTGTAACTATGTATGTGTACTCGCCACTCTCTCCTTGTAAAATGACATTATCTCCTACTCTTACTTTATCTAGGTTGAAAAAAGTATTTTTGGCAGGAGGAAGATACTGGAAGCGATGTGCAATTATTACAGAGTTTCCAAGTTCTCCGGGATACACTGAAGTTGGAAAATGCCAGAAGCCTCGCATCATGGTTTCAGATCTTAAACCTTGTGCAATATATCCCTCTATATTTGCAGAATCTATTATGACTTTTGTTTTCATGTCCTCCAGTAAGGTATCTTTGAGAACAAGATTTTCCGACTTAAGAGATTCTTCCATGCTATCTACTCCAAGTATTTCTTTGGAAAACACATCTGCGCTAGGAGATATTTGAGTTAGAAGATTTATGGAGATCTGTTTAGAAAAGCGGTACATGTCCAGAGAATTCTTCTTCATGAGGATGTCGTTGTAGACTGGGTATACTAAGAAGTATACAAGGGGCACTAGTGCTAATAGTAGAAGGAGCACTGTTATTATTATTTTTGATCCTTTGTTCATATCATCGAAGATAGTTGCATTAATTTATGTATTATACTATTCTAGAATAAGAAGGTATATAAATTTTAATATAGGTTTAGCGTGGCAAAGAAAAAATCTAAATCTAGTATACAAACTGCGTCCAAAAATATTCCCCAAAAGAAGGAATCTATGGTCTCTAAAATTGAGATAAAGAAACCTCAAGATCAAGAAAGAGTCTCCCGAATAGTAGGGACAATTTTTATTGTACTGGGGGTCCTTTTAATATCTTTCGGAATATATTCATTTATTAAATACAATAGAAATCCAGAGATTAATACCACATATGAGGCTCCTGTAATAGTTGGAGTAAATACACTTACAAACCAAGGTTCTGTAGTAATTCGTGGTTCTGCAAGTGGGTATGATCAAGTATTCATTTATGTAGATGGTGAGGAAGTTGCAAGAACTAAAGTTACTAAAGACGGTTCATATGAGTATACCGTTGATCTTGTGGATGAAGGTAAATATGCTGTAACAGTGGCTGGAGTAAAAGGGTTTCCAAGAAGATATATTTCTCCAATTTCCGAGGTTCTAAATGTAACGGTAGATAAAACAGCTCCTACAATTTCAAAAATTAAATATCCCGCAGAGGTTGGAACTGAGACATTCTCTTTGACTGGAGTTGTAGAACCAAATGCAGTAGTTACTGTAAAGAGAGGAACTGGGCTTTACAGAGCAACTTGTGATGAAAAGGGTAATTTTAAGATATCTGGAATAGTCCTTGAGAAGGGGCCAAATGTTTTTAATATAGAACTTAAGGATGAAGCGGGAAATGAAACAAAAGTTGAAGATAAGATACGGGTAATATACTCGGAAGATAGTGATGTAAATGGAGAAGCAGTTGATGATAGCTCTATTCCAGTCGCTGCTGGTGAATTGAGTGATGCAATGTCTACTCTCCTGGGTAACAAATTGATGATTATATTTGGAATATTGGCCTTGATTGGAATGTTCTCTAGTACAGGTATTTTACTGTATAAAAACAGAAAAGCTTAGTCTTTAAAAGGGGAGTTTTTAAACTCCCTCTTTTTCTCTAGTATATGCAGGTAAATAGTTGGTATAATCATATCAGTAAATTTTTCTATACATTAAATGAAAAAGATATTTTCTTTTGGGGATAATAGTAAAGAATTAAAAGAAGAAACAAGAGATAGAAAGGAACTTGCAGATGTTTTGGAGTATCAGCGAAAAGAAGGAGATAGAAGGCCTTTGGTTGTTGTAGAATTTTCTTGGAAAATAGTAATATTTTTTGTACTACTGTTAGCGGTAATCTTTTGGGGTAAGCAGCTTTCAACTGTTGCCATTTTTGTATTCTTAGGATTTGTCTTTATGACAGCTGCAAAACCCGTTGTAGATTGGCTAACAAGCAAAAAAATATCTAAAGGTTGGGCTGTATTAATCACATATCTTCTTGGGATTTTAGTCTTTCTCGGTTTGTTCTCAATTGTTATTATTCCTTTTGTAAGCCAATTGGCGGAATTTGTTGCAGTTCTTCCTACATGGATATCTCAGGAGATTGCAAATTTTAAAGGCATTTCCTTTGCAGGTTTCTCAATTGATGCAAGTACTGTATCTACGTATGTAACAGATTTTTTTAAAAATCTTCCTACAGCAGATGGATTCAAAAACATAACAGATGCACTCTCCTCGTTCTTTAGCACCACAACTTTAGTAATTACATCTTTAATATTTTCTATTTACATGGTGTTGGAATACGATTCTCTCTTGGAGTTTGGATTAATTAGAATTGCAGCAGATGAAAAGAGAAATAGAGTTAAGAAATTATTTGTGGATGTACAGAAAAAATTGGGAAGATGGCTTCTTGGACAGCTTACAGTAAGTACAATCGCAGGAATTGTCGCATTAATAATTTTGACAATTGTTAAAGTTCCTTTTGCCTTACCACTTGCGGTATTCATAGCCCTTCTTGATGCAATACCAAATATCGGAGCAACAATTGGACTTGTTCCAGCTATTATTGTTTCCTTAATTACGGTTGGGCCAGTTGGAACAATTATTGTAGTTATAGCTTCAATAATATATCAACAGATAGAGAATAATTTCATTGTGCCAAAAATAATGGGTAATGCTGTTGGTATTAAACCAGTTATCGTTATGCTTGGTGTTGTAAGTGCCCTACTCCTTTTTGGAATCTTTGGTGCTCTTATTGCTGTGCCAGTAATGGTTTTAGCAAAGATTGCTTATGAATTTTACATAGACTTGCAAAAATTAAAAGCTAAAGGTATCGTTTAGTAGTATATAACCATTATTTAACTGCCAAGTATACGAATGGACAATAGTGATGCAAAAAAGAGCAATGTATTCTTTTTCGAAGATTTCTCGTCAAAGGATTTAAATGAAAATCAAGTTGGTAGAAAGGGTCTAAGTCTCTTCCAGCTCAAGGATATGGATGTTCCAGTTCCAGATTTTTTTGTAATTTCAAGTAAGGTATTTTTAGATTTCTCTGTTAAGGCACTAGCTTCTGAAGAAAAAAAACTACTCGAAAATGGTAGAAATCCTGAGGGAGAGGAAGTTGCAGATGTATTCTTGAAAAATGATTTAGGTAAAGAGATAGAAGAAGAAATCCTGAGTGCATATACAAGACTTTCTGGCTTTTCTGATGCTTGGGTATCTGTAAGATCCTCTGTAGTGTTCCCTGAGAACAAAGAGGTATCTTTCAGTGGAATATTTTCTACCGAATTAAACGTTAGACATTTTTCAGACCTTTTAAGTGCAGTAAAAAGGATATATGCCTCCATGTTTACTGACGATGTTGTTGCATATGCTTCTAAAATGGATGTGGATCTCTCGGAGGTAAAACTAGCAATTGTAATCCAAAAGATGGTTCAGTCAGAGATATCTGGAGTGGTATTTACAATTGACCCAATAACACAAGATGAGGGCAAATTAAGTATTGAAGCGGTATATGGTCTTGGAGATGTAATCTCTTTAGGAGAGATTACTCCAGATTCATATACCCTGAACAAACGAGATTTAAGTATTGTAGAAAAACATATTGCTCCTCAAGAGTGGATGAAGATTAGGACTATGAATCAGGGAAGGGGTCGACGAGGCAATGAGGAAAAGATTAAGATCTCAAATAGTTGGAGTCACAGACAGAAATTAAATGACAAAGATATGCAAGAGATATCTAAGATTGCTCTAATAATCGAGAACAAATCTAGAGAAGTCCAAAATGTTGAATGGGTTATTTCTGGTGGAAAGGTTTGGGTTTTACAGAACAAACCATTATTTGGAGAGCATAGAGACAGGATTGTTGTTGGAGATATGAATATGGCCAAAAGAAACCTTCGAGAGGTCATAGTTGCACTTTTGGAGAGGTATCGTGGAGAGGAGATGCTTGTGTCTCAAGCGATGTCCGAAGCTCAGAGAATAGTTCAAAGAAGTAGCAATGAAGTCGGAGAAAAATTTGAGAAACTAGTTGGAATTGCAAAGCAGAAAACAGAAGAAGCGAGAGAAAACAAGACAAATATTGAAGATTTTGTACTCTCAGGTATAGGTGCTAGCTTTGGTGTAGCCACAGGAAAGGTGTCCATAGTTGAAGGGTTTGTGAACAAGCAATTTAACAACAAAGATATATTACTAGTAAAAAAGTATTCCTCGGAAATGGAATCCATGATAATCTCCTGTGGTGGTGTCATTATGGAAACTGGAGGTTTAACAAGTGATACTGCCATTCTTTGTAGAGAGTGCAAGATTCCAGCTATTGTTGGAGCTCAGGGAGCATCTGAGATTCTTAAGGATGGAGACATGGTCAAGTTAGATGGTAATGCTGGAAGTATATATAGACAGGTTGAAGAGAAGGAAGAGGCACTACACCCTGTTGTAGAGGCATATGGAGATGGTAATGTCGTAAGTGTAGATCTTCTTGAAAAGAAAGAAGAGGTAAAAGTTGAAGAAGAGAAACCAGGCCTTGTAATTCCAAGAGATAGTACACTCTCTCCTTCTGCTACAAAAGTTTTCTCTATGTGTACCATACCTGCCAAGGACATGCTCAATACTGTCGGTAATTCTAATGGTATTGTCTATGTGGATTTAGACGAGATTATGCTACAAGATGGACGACATATTCTCTCATATGTAGAGCAGAAAAAATTTGTAGATTACTCTACCAAGATATGTGAGAAGGTAATGGAGTATGTAGATTTGGCACAGGGAGATGAGGTTGTTCTTTCAATTGGTTCTGGTACTGTTGAGAAGTTTAAGGCTCTTGTAGGAGGTAAAGAATTTGAAAACAGTGTTCTTTCTGATGAAGTTTTTGGTGGTACACATTATATAAATAATTTGGAAATGTTTAGACGGGTTTTGAAGATAGTTAAAAGGATTAGAAATGTTTACAAAAAAAGAAATGTTTCTTTGGGTATCCATGCTCCAATGAATGAAGATATTATGAAAGAGTTAAAAAAGATTCTCCTTGGAGAGAAACTAAGAAGAAGTTCTTCCTTTAGTATCTATGCCATACTAGATAATCCATCTGAGGTTATTCTTGCAGATGAGATAGTGAATACCAAGATAGATGGTTTAATTCTAAATATGCCAAGAATTGCAAAACAGATGCAGGGTATTAAACTTGATGCAAAGAATGCTAAGTATGATTTGGGAAGAAACAGTGTGTTTAAGATAGTGGAGAATATATTAGAAGTTGTTAAAAACAAAGAAACGAAAATCATAGCCATAGTTGAAGATAGCAAACCTCTACTAAGATTCTGTGTCCAATCTGGAGTATATGGTGTATGTGTATTACCAGAAGATATTGTTGAAGCAAGAAAGGTAGTTTCTGAAGAAGAAGCAAAATTAATCCTCGGAAAGTAACCTGTAGTCTAAATATCCCTTTTCATGATATACTTTTTCACACATGGAAAACACACCTATGATGAGACAATATCAGGGCTTTAAAAAGCAATACCCAGATAAAATACTGCTTTACAGAATGGGAGATTTCTTTGAAACATTCGGAGAAGATGCAAAAATAGCCTCCAAAGTACTAAACATTACCCTTACTACCAGAGACAAAAAAAACAACCCTACTCCACTTGCTGGTTTCCCACACAAAGCCATAGACCAATATCTTCCTAAACTAATTGAAGGTGGTTACTGTGTAGTAGTTGTAGATCAATTGGAAGACCCCAAATTCGCAAAAGGAATTGTAAAAAGAGGTATTACAAGAATAGTAACCCCTGGAACACTAGATGGTGAGAAAGCAAAAAGTTCTAAAAACCAGTATCTAGCAGCATTCTCTAAAGAAAAGACACTAACCTCTGTTGCCTTGTGTGATGTCTCCACAGGTGAGTTTCTCCTAATATCTGAAAGTAACAAGAAAGATATCGCAAACAGAATACTGACCTCCTATGATCCAGAAGAAATACTCCTCGTTGAGGGAGAGGAAAGTTTCAGATTTGATGACAAACCAGTTCACTTTGTATCTAAAGGTTTAAAAAACAAACAATACTCCTCTGAGGTATGTAAAGATTTCTTTGATTTAAAGAGTATTGAAAGTCTTGGTATTGAAGGAGAATCCTTAGATATTGTAAGTGTTGCAATGATACTGGAATATATCAAAGAAACTCAATTAATGTCACCGAAGCATATTCAGAAGCCTAGAAAAGTGAGTATAGATAACACAATGGTCTTGGATAGTGCAACTATCCGAAATCTAGAATTAATTAGAAATGCATACTCTGGAGACATATCTAATTCTCTTCTCTCTGTTCTAGATAATACCTGTACTCCAATGGGTAAAAGACTTCTCTTTTCATGGATTTTAAATCCTCTGTTAGACAAGAAAAGGATAGAAGAAAGATTGGAGAAAGTAGAAAAATTGTTTACTAAGAAAAGCGAACTAGAAAAGATAAGGGAAAGGTTAAGTGAAATTGGAGATGTAGAAAGAATTGTAGGAAAGATTGGACTCGGAAGAGTCAATGCTAGAGATTTCAATTATTTACAAACATCGCTTAAGAATTTCTTGGAGATAGCAGATATCTTAAAAAAGGAATTTGATATATCTTTTGATATTGATAAAAAATTAATTGAAGGATTAATCTCCAAAATTGAAAAAACAATCTCAGACTCTCCTCCACTCTCTCTCTTGGATGGGGATATACTAAAAACAGGATTTAACCAAGAAGTAGATGAACTTAGATCTCTCTCAGGAGATAGCAAAACTTGGTTGGAAGAGTTCGAGAAGAAAGAGAAAAAAGATACAGGAATATCTTCTTTGAAAATTAGTTTTAACAAAGTATTTGGATATTACATAGAGGTAACCAATGCACACAAAGAGAAAGTCCCAGAAAGATATATCAGGAAACAGACACTTGTTAACGCAGAAAGATATATTACTGAAGAACTTAAGGAAAAGGAAAACATTATTCTTAATGCACAAGAGAAAGTATGTTCATTAGAATATCAACTATTTTGTGAGTTCAGGGATTCATTCTTTCCTGTATTAGGTGAATTACAGAAATGTTCTCAATACCTATCTAACATTGATGTTCTTTCCAATTTCGCACATATTGCACACAAAAATAACTACTGTAGACCAGAGATATATGAGATGGGCGAGAAAGACGGTGTTATTAATATTGAAAAAGGGAGACATCCAATCATTGAAAATATTACAGAAAGTGAGTTCATTTCGAATGATACACAACTAGATTCAAAAAATAACCGTATGTGTATACTTACTGGACCAAATATGTCAGGAAAGTCCACATATATTAGGCAGGTTGCCGTTATTGTTCTAATGGCACACATTGGAAGTTTTGTTCCAGCTAAAGAAGCAAGTATCTCTTTGGTAGACAGAATATTTACAAGGGTCGGTGCTTCAGATGATTTGGCAAGAGGAAGGAGTACCTTCATGGTAGAAATGGATGAAGCTGCGAATATTGTTAACAATGCTACAAAGTACAGCTTAATTGTTTTAGATGAGATTGGAAGAGGTACCAGTACATATGATGGTGTAAGTATAGCCTGGGCTCTAGCGGAGTATCTAATATCTGAAACTCAAGCTAGAACTCTTTTTGCTACACACTATCACGAGTTACTTAAGTTAGAAGAAAAATATCCAGATGCTGTCAAGAATTACAACGTGATGGTGGAAGAAAATCTCGAGGAAGGTACAGTAATATTTCTTAGAAAAATAATAGCTGGTGGTACAGACAGAAGTTACGGAATATATGTCGCAAAAATGGCAGGATTACCAAACAAAATTATCAAAAGGGCAAATGAAATACTTGAGAGTTTTGAACAAGAGAGTATGTTTGTGAAGAAGAATGAATTAAGAGATATTAATGTACTTAATTCGTCTAAGAATATTCCAAGAAATGGTAACTCTGGTCTTCAGTATCCTCTTTTTACCGCAAAAGATTCTGAGATTGAAAAAGAGATACAATCTTTGGATTTAGACAATTTAACCCCAATTGAGGCATTAAACAAAATCGTTGGTTGGAAAAAGAAAATCTAGACAGATAGATAATATCCAAACCCATTCCTACTCTTTACGATATTAATCCCAGTATGTTTGACAAACTTTTTTCTTAATCTCGAGATGTTCACTGTTAAATATCCTTCTGAAATTTCTCTTTGCAATGTGTTGGACAAATAATTAATCAATTCTGTTTTAGTACAAAGGGAGCATTTCTTAAGCAAATAAGCGAGAATTAATTTCTCAGTCTTGGAGAGTAATATTCTACAACCTTTAAATATTGCATAATTATTACTTAAGTAAAGCGAAATCCCCCTATCTCTTAGAACCATGCCATCTGTTTCTGGTATTAAAGAAAGAATTCTTCTAATTACAGGTTCTAGGAAAAGATTAACTGATGAAAGAAAGAATATGTTTTGTATCCTGTATTTGTAATACATGTAAATAGTCTCCGAGGAAATCTCTTTGGAGAAAATAATTACAGAATCTGAGAGATCTTTTTGATAAATTGAAAATAGAAGCAGACTGTAAGCTGTACTATCTTGAGATTGTATATCTTGATCTATAATAATAGCAGAGAACAATTCAGTATCAAGAGACCCTTTTGCCGAAATTACTGTATTACAACTTAGAGTACTCCCCTGCAAATGTAGGTTATCTCTTATTAATTGTTTAAATAGTGAAGAATTAGAAATCAAAAGAAACCGTGTCTGTCGAAGATTTTTCATATAATATAATTTTAATTGAAAAATTCTTACAAAAGGATTACAAAGCATTCCTATTAGTCTTGAAAGTTAATGGTAATTCGGATATATTAAAGGTATTAATTAATGCAAAATTTCAATGAGATATAGCGTTAGTGTAACGAATAGCCCGGGAAAATCAGTTGGATCAAATTCTTTGAGGAGGATGGATTTTGCAAGGTACAATAATTTCAAAAAATACAATCTTTCCAATAGAAAGAAAGTAAAGGGAGAGAAAAGTACAGATTTGTCTGGAAAGAAATTGCTATTTAAGAAAAAACTAAAGAAAGCTCTATATATCTTGGTGGGTATAGGATTCTTTCTTGGTTGTCTGGTACTTCTTGGATTAGGTTTGTATCTTAAAAATCTTCAGAAATCTCTACCTTCTCCAGACGAATTGGTTGAGAGGACTTCGGATCAGAGTACACAGATTTTTGATAGAAATGGAAAATTACTTTATACCGTATATGGAGATCAAAATAGAGAATTTGTATCTATAGACAAGATCCAAGAGCATACCAAATGGGCACTTTTAGCAGCTGAGGATATAGAATTCTATCAGCACAAGGGTGTAGATTACATGGGTATAGCAAAGGCTGTAATACAAAACTTTACGGCGGGTAGTGTTGTTAGAGGTGCAAGCACAATTACACAACAGTTAGTTAAAACAACAATTTTGTATGATGTTCTTGGAGATGAGGCATATAAGCAAACATATTCAAGAAAGATAAAAGAGATTTTGATTACTATGCAAGTTGAACAGACTTTCTCTAAGGATGAAATCTTGCAAATGTATATGAACGAAATCCCTCTTGGTGGTGTTAATTATGGTTTTGAAGCCGCTGCAAACGCATACTTTGGGAAAAATGTAGAGGATTTAGATTTAGCAGAAAGTGCATTAATTGCAGGATTAATACAGAGTCCTGGTGTATATTCTCCTCTGTATGGTACTAATCCAGATTTAGCAAAGGTTAGGCAGACATATGTTCTTGATCAAATGTTGAAGCACAAGAACTTAACAGGTGTAACAGAGGAAGAAATACAGGCAGCAAAGGATCAGGAGTTGGTATACAATACTAAAAGGATTGACATTAAGGCACCCCATTTTGTTTTCTATGTTAAGAGTTTGTTAGAAGAAGAATTTGGAGTGGATCGTGTAGAGAGAGGAGGACTGAAAGTTACAACTTCTCTTGATTCTTCAATTCAACAGATAGCAGAAGAAGAAATTGCAAAGGGAGTGGATGGAGCAAAGAGATACAATGTACACAACGGTTCAATGGTAGTAATAGATCCTAAGACAGGTGAGCTTCTCGCAATGGTAGGTTCTGTAGATTACTGGAATGTAAAAGATCCTAGAGTTGATGGAAATGTAAATATAGCTTTAAGTAATAGACCAATGGGCTCATCGGTGAAGCCTTTCGTATATCTAACTGCTATAACCAAGGGCTATGGCCCATGGATGGTTGCTCCAGATTTGAGTGAGATAAAATTTGGAACATATGATCCAAAAAATTCAGATAGTAAATATATGGGTCTCATAACATCTAGAAAAGCCATTGTAGAATCTCGAAATGTTTCTGCTGTTTACAATTTACAATTAGTTGGAATAGATGCTTTCCTCCAAACTATGCAGAAAGTTGGTGTTACTAATTTCTCAAATAAGGAGTCATACGGATTAAGTCTTGCTCTTGGTTCAGGGGAAGAAAAACTTCTTGAGCATACAGCTGGTTATATGGTATTTGCAACTGGCGGAATAAAAAAAGATGTCATTTCTATACTAAAAGTTGAAGACTCTAAGGGAGAAGTCTTACAGGAAGCAGGAGAAAATAAAGGTCAACGAGTATTTGATGAGAAAGAGATATATCTTCTAAATTGGATGCTTTGTGATTTGGGAGGGATGAATGATAGACCGAATAATTCAAAATATACGGTAAATAAAACAAGAGTTTGTGGAAAAACAGGAACAACGGATGGTCCAAAGGATTTAACTACAATCCTGTATCATCCAAATTTGATAGTTGGTGTATGGAATGGAAATAATAACAATCAAGTTTTACCAGGTGCATGGGGTTCTACAGTACCTTTAGGCATTGCAAATTCGTTCATGACAAGAGTAGCTGGTAAATACAAGCCAACAACATATAATCGACCAGCAGGAGTACTCTCTACAACTGTTTGTACAGATACTGGTGCAACTCCAGCAGATGGGGTTGATTGTAAGAAGGAGGCATCTGTATATATCTCTGGAAGAGCTCCACAGGTAGACAACAGAAAAGCATATGAGATATGTAAGGCTAATGGCTTAATTCCAGAGAATCTTGAAGCAGCAAGGAAATATGGACTTACAACTACAAAGATTGTACTTTCAACAACTTTGGAAAATCAGTACCAAAGAGATGCATATACAAAGTATCTTTTAAGTATGAAGAATTCAAATTATCTACCCAAAGCTCCTGCGACAGGCATATGTCCTCTACCTTTAGGTCCTGACAATGCACCTTTGATAGAATTAACAAAACCAATAAGTGGACAAAAGATTGTCAAAGGTAATAACTTAGAAATTACAGGTTCTGTGTCTGTCATGGAGAGTATAGCGACCTTTGAAGCTAAGTTTGACGGTAATGCAATTCTTGGTGCTACATATAATCCGAATGGTACATTTGTAATTGATTACTTTGTAGATATTTCTACTCCACTAGGGGATCACACCGTGAGTATAACTGTAGTAGATAATAAGGGTAAAAGTAGTACAAAGAGTGTAACTATTAATGTTGTTAAGCAAGAACCAGAACCAATTATAATTCCATAGGAATACTATATAACAGTAGCATCGAATTTCTCTCGGATATTCTTTTCAATGTTGCATATTATTGAAGAGATATCGTTGCTATTAAATGTTTTACTATTATGTCTTAAGGTTAATCGGAAAGTAATTCGTTTTTTCGAATCTTCTTTCCCCTTGGAGTATATATCAATACAGGAAACCTCTCCCCAAAGTTTATCCTTGTTGACAATCTTTTTTATCTCGTTTTCCAAATCGATATATTGAGTATCTTTGTTTACCTCAATACAGACATCATTTATGCTTGCTGGATATTTGGGCATCTCTCTGTACTGTTTACTTTTCTGTTCTACATTAAGCAAAGCATTTAGATCAATCTCCAAGCCAGAAGAGTATGCGGGTAATTGGAAATTATTTACTACCACAGAGTTGAATTCCCCTATTACACCGAGGACGATATCGTTGTACTTTATCAATGCAGTTCTGTTTGATTCAAAGGAATAGATTAAGTTTTTAATATTTATTGGTAGTTCTTTTTCACTACTCTCGGATATCAATGAGTATCCAATCCCTTCGATATGTAACGTGGAGAATATCTTCGCAATGTATCTTTTAGCAAGGTAGTAAGCAGAGGTCTGAGAATTGTTTGTAGCGTCACAGATGACCATAGCAAGAGACCATGATTCAATTGGTAAGCCATTTCCATCCACGAGCTGTCTTTGATGTGCAATATTCATTTCAAAGAGTGCAAATTGATTGAACCCTCTCTGAATATTTTCTTCTGTCTTTGTTAGAAGGGAGGATATTAATGATGTTCGCATTAATGAAAGCTCTGGGGCTAGTGCATTTTTTATTCTAAATGCAAACTCTGGATCTTGATTACATTTCTTCAATGTTTGAACATCTGTAAAACTATATGTATCGGTCTCATTTGCACCACTATTCGAAAGAATCTCTCGAATTTGTCTTTTTAAATTGTAAAGTTTATTAATCCCAGATGGCTTTATCTTTCGAGTGGGTAATTCTAATTTTATATTGTTGTATCCATATATCCTTCCAACATCCTCAAAAATATCTTCTTTAATATCTATATCCATACGCCAGTAAGGAATAGATACCTTCACATACCCTTCATCTTCTTTCTCCATTCCATATTCCATATTTGAGAGTATCTTTTCGACAGTTTCTTTATCCAAGTCTGTTCCAAGATGTGTATTTAGAGAAGCTAGAGAAAAAGAAAGTGACTTGGTTCTTTGTGGTAGTGAATATATGTCCACTATGTCTGATGCTATCGAGGCCTCTGTCAGTTCTCTAATTAGTTCAATTGCTTTGTTTAATGTAGGAATACATGTATCTGGGCTTATTGCATGTTTAAATTTTGTGGCAGCTTCTGTTGAAATTCCAAGCCTCATGGATGTTTTTCTAATTGCTGTTTTGTCGAAGTTAGCACACTCAAGTACAATCCTTTTGGTATTCGCATCTACCTCAGTATCTTTTCCTCCTATAATGCCTGCGATGGCTATTGGGTGGGTACTATCTGCGATTACCATTATATTCTCATCTAGTTCATAGATCTTATTATCTAGAGCGAGTATTGTCTCTCCAATTTTTGCCATCCTAATATTTATTCTTGCAGTTCCTTTTGCTTTCAAATCGTTGTTTACTAATTTGTCGTAATCAAAGGCATGAAGAGGTTGACCAACAAGGTGAGCTACATAATTTGTGATATCAACGACATTGTTGATAGATGCAATTCCAGATTTAACTAAGAAAGATTTGAGCCATATGAGAGATTCCTGGATGTTAATATTGTCAAATGATATGGCTGTATATCTCGGACATATTACTTCAGCATCGTTTTTAATTTCTATATTTAAACAGCTTGTCTCTTCGGTATATTTTTTATCATTATCTAAATACCACTGTGGGGATTCAAATTTGTTATTTGTAATTGCAGATAATTCTCTTGCTATTCCGAGTATCCCAAATAGGTCGCCTCTATTTGTAAGAGCCTTGTTCTCTATATCTACGATTGTGTCATCTAGTTCGTAATATTTAGCAAAGTCTTCTCCAATTGGTGCGTCTTTAGGAAGTCTCATAACCTTGGTGTAATCTGATCCGAGGTTTAATTCTTTTTCTGCACCTAACATACCATTGGATTCAACACCCCGTATTTTTCTTTTTGAGATTATTACTGGTTCGGCCTCTGTATATATTGTGTAAGGGATCTTGCTTCCAGGTCTTAGATATGCGACTTTATCGCCTACTTCGAGAGTCTTGTCTCCAGCTACAACTTGTATTAACTTCTTGTCTCCTGTTGAGATTTTGTATATGGCTAATTTATCTGCATTTGGATGATCCTGTTTCTCCTTTATCTCTGCTACGAGTATCCCTTTGTAATCTCCTCTTAGATCATGGAAATCCTCCACCTGTCCAATATGCTCGGATATTAATCTGACAATTTCCTTGTCATCTAATTTCACACCGCTTAGTTTTTTCAGAAGATTAATAGGTGCTTTCATATTTAAAACTGTCTAAGGAAGTTTAGGTTAGAGTCTCTAAGAAGACGGATGTCTTTTATTCCAAGTTTAATCATTGTTAATCTGTCTACACCAAATCCCCATGCAAAGCCAGAATATATGTCTGGGTTGATCCCTCCTTGCTTGAGAACATTTGGATGAATCATTCCACATCCCATTAACTCTATCCAACCAGAGTGATTACATGTTGAACATCCTACTTTGTCACAGAAAGGACAGCTAATTATAAATTCACAATCTGGTTCTGTGAATGGAAAGAAAGCTGGTTGTATTTTTACTTCTAATTCTTTTTCGAGATACGCTTCTAGAAATGTTTTTATAGTTGCTTGCATATTTGCAAGTGAAATTCCTTTGTCAACATAAATGCCCTCTATTTGGTAAAAAGTATGTTCATGACTAGCATCTGTTGCTTCGTTTCTAAAGCATCTCCCAGGAAGTACTACTCTAATTGGTGGAGGGCCGAATTTCTTTAATGCTCTGTTTTGCATTGTAGATGTGTGTGCTGGTAGTACAAAACCGTCCTCTGTCCAGAAGGTGTCATACATGTCTCTTGCAGGATGTCCTTTAGGAAAATTGAGGGATTCAAACATATGGTAGTCATCGTCAATTTGTCTGCTTTCCAGTATGTCAAAACCCATATCTTTAAATATATCTGTAAATATTTCTACTTCTTTATGTAGTGGATGTTTAGAACCTTTTAAATCTAAAATCTCAGGCAATTTGTCTGAAGGTGTATTTATGTCAAAGGGTGCTGTTGGGTCAATCTTTTTGCTTGTATGTATTTTCTCTTCTTGTAATTTTTTCTTTTGGAGAATATCGTTACAAATGTTTTTTATTTCATTTATCTGTTTCCCATACTCTGCCCTATCCTTTTTGTCTATGGTGGTGATATCTTTTAGTGCAAGTGTAACAAGTCCTTTTGTCCCCAGATATTTTTCTTTGAATTCAGAGTAACTACTGTTGCTTTCCAATATCTCGGTTTTTATCTTTTCTAAAGTCTTTAATGTATGCATGCTTCTTATATTGTATATTTTTATCTTAAAAAGAAAAAGGACCCCTTGTAGAGTCCTTTAAATATCTAAAATTTAGGTACTCTACAGAGATTTTACTATAAAGGAAAATACCTCTGGATTATTGTATGCAATGTCTGCTAGTACCATTCTATTTAATGTACTCCCTTTTTTCTTAAGACCATCGATTAAATCTTTATATTGAATATTATTATTCTTGCAAGCTGCATTTATTCTGGAAATCCATACTCTTCTCATCTCACTTGCTTTTCTCTGTCTGTGATTGTATGCATACTGCCCTGCGTGAAGATATGCCTCGTGTGCAACCTTGTAAAGGTTGCTCTTTGTCATTCTATATCCTTTTGTTGATGCTAGGACTTTATTATGTTTTCTACTTCTTACTTTTCCACCTTTTACTCTCATGTTTGTATATCTAGATGTTAACTATTTTTCTTCTAATTTTTCTATCATTAGTTTTACCAACAATGGCATTAGAAAGCTGTCTTCTCTTAGATCTTGAAGATCTTTTTGTCTTCAAATGACCCTGGTGACTTTGCTTATATCTTAATTTTGGCTTTCTGTTCCCCCTCGGGTTGGATAGCCTGATTCTTTTCTTCGCTGTTTTGTTTGTTTTTTGTCTTGCCATCTGATTTAAAAGTAATTGAAATTCTGTTTCCTTCACTCTTTGGTTCGGCTTCGATACTACTATAATCCGCAAAATTAGTCAATATTTCAGTAAAAACAGACCTTGCTTGATCCATACTCTGTCTGCCTTTTTTAACCATTGTGAGTTTTACTTGGTGTCCTTTTGTAAGAAATTCATGAGCCCTCTTTATTCTGTAATCTGTATCTCCGATATCCATGACTGGTGTAAATCTGAATTCCTTCTGTTCTTTCATTTTTCCGCCTTTATTCTGTCTTTTCTTCTTGTTTTGTTCGTAGACATATTTCGAAAAGTTCATAATTCTGCAAACTGGAGGTTTAGCACTTGATCCTACCTCTACTAGATCTAGTTCTGCTTCTAAAGCGAGTTTTCTTGCTTGTTCTGTATCTACAACACCTAAATTCTCTCCCTTTTCGTCAATTAATTGCACCTGTGGTACACGAATATATTCATTTACTCGTGGACCGTAATCTTTCTTAAACTCTCTTTTCTCTCCGTAAGACATTAATTATTTATATTAAAAATTTAATTCTCTGAAGGGTTACCTTTGGTGCGGACCTCTTCTTTCAATGTGTCTATGAATTCTTGAGTCTTCATTAGTCCATGCTCATTACTCTTTCTTGCTCTAATTGAAACAGTCTGAGTATCCAACTCCTTGTCTCCAAGTATTAGGATGTAAGGGATTTTCATCTTCTCTGAATCCCTGATTTTTGATTGCATACTCTTGTTTCTGTCATCTATTTTTACTCTTAGATGTGCTTCTTTAATACTTGCGTAGACCTGTTTGGCATAGTCGTTGTGTTTCTCTGAAATTGGAACGATGTAAACCTGTTCAGGTGCAAGCCAAAGTGGGAAATCTCCACCATGATGCTCTATGAGGAAGGCGAAGAATCTTTCAAATGAGCCAATTAGTGCTCTGTGGATGATATATGGCTGTTTCTCTACTCCATCTTCATCTATATATTTAATGTCAAATTTCTCAGGGAGATTGAAATCTAACTGAATAGTTGAAATTGAGTCTTCTTTTCCAAAGACATTAACGGCTTGTACATCAATCTTTGGTCCATAGAAAGCAGCATCTCCTGGCATCTCTTCAAATTCTAATCCTCTGTTGTTAAGGACTTGTCTTAAAGTTTGTTCTGCAAATTCCCATCTTTTTGGATCTCCAGCATATTTATCACTTTTGTTTTCCCAGTCGGAAAGTGAGAGTCTGAACTTGTAATTATCGAAGCCGACATCTTTGTAAAAGATGTCTAGTAGATCTAAAGTTTCATTGAGTACATCATCAAGTTGGTCTGGTGCGCAGAAGATATGTGCATCATTTTGTGTAAAGCCTCTAACTCTTTGTAGTCCGTGTAGTTCACCAGTTTTCTCATATCTGTACACAGTTCCAAACTCTCCTAGCTTGTACGGTAAGTCTCTGTAGCTTTTTGGTGAGAGGTTGTAAACCATCATTCCTGCGGGACAGTTCATTGGTTTTAGATAGTAAGTTTCATCATCGATAACTATTGGCGGATACATAGAATCCTTGTAGAAGTCTAAATGGCCAGAAGTTTTGAAAAGTATCTCTTTGTTAATATGTGGTGTTAATATGTGAAGATATCCAGCCTCTTCTTCAAGATCAAGCATATACTCTTCAAGTATTCTTCTAATCTTGTATCCTCTTGGAAGCCATACTGGTAATCCCTGTCCAATTTCTGGGATTATGGCAAAGAGTTCTAGCTGTTTTCCTAATTTTCTATGGTTTCTCTGTTCTGCGAGTTGCATTTTTGCAAGAGCATCTTTTAATTCTTCTTTTGTTTCAAATGCAGTACCATATATTCTGGTTAACATCTTCTCTTTCTCACTTCCCTTCCAGTAAGCACCTGCGGTTTTTGTAAGTTTTACAAAGCCAATCTCTTTTGTACTCTCTACATGAGGACCACGACAAAGATCTGCGAAATCGTTGACTCCAGTTATGTAGAAACTTAATTCTTTATCTGGGATTTCTTCTAGTAGCTGTAATTTGTATGTTTGATCTGTCTTCTCGAGATATTCCTGAGCCTCTTTTCGCTTCATAAAAATCTGCTTGATTGGTAAATCCTGCTTGATTATCTGCTTCATTTCCTTTTCTATCTTTGGTAAATCTGTTTCTTCAATAGGTTCTGAAAATTCAAAATCATAGTAGAAGCCATTGTCTATTGCAGGTCCTATGCCTAATTTTGCATCTGGGTACAGTTTAAGGACTGCTTGTGCCAGTACATGAGATGCAGAGTGTCTAATCTTTTCTATTTTTGATATTTCTTCAACATCACTATTCATATATTTAAATCTAAAAGTTTATATTTAAGGGAAAAAGCCTCATTAAAAAAAGAGTTGTGTTGTAAAAACTGTTTTACAGATTTTTTCTTTGTGCAGACCTGTTTT
>Ga0116142_10000388_pt1 | contig 59640 bp, 48 predicted proteins | sample AD_UKC033_MetaG_FD_89785 | JGI IMG/M metagenome (GOLD analysis project Ga0116142, IMG submission 89785) | Active sludge microbial communities of municipal wastewater-treating anaerobic digesters from USA - AD_UKC033_MetaG | ecosystem: Engineered > Bioreactor > Anaerobic > Digestate | place: USA... | reverse complement strand
CTTGCAGGGCTTCATCAGGTCGGTTACCCTAGCTGATGCCTGTTCGGCTTACCGATGAACGAGTAATTGCCGGTGCTACCTCCTTTCATGTAGCTAGATTGATCAGGCTTAGCCTGGCACACCTGATTACGCTGATCGGCGCGGATATTTTTGAGAAGCACTGTTATCAGCAGATTACAGCAGGGGTTCAACATGTTGAACTCCTGCGCTGCTCTTCGCAGGGCTAAACAGTTATCCTGTGCGAAGCGCAATCGCAGGATCCATGAAAACGCTGAAAAGCTGGATTCTGCAACTGCGCCTGACCATGCTTCGCTAAAGCTGCGCATGGCAACGAGCAGCGCGAGCTGAATGATGGTTAATTTTTGACCGGTAATTGCTGCCGAATAGAGAAAATTGCAGGTGTTTGCCGGAAAAATGGTGTATTATATTGTAATTCGCGTTGGTCGCAAAATCATTTAACAGAGAGTAACAAAGCAATGAGCGCTGAAAACAAAGATAAAAACAAACCTGTTGCCTGCCTCGATGCCGGCTGCGATGCTGAAAAGCCTGAAAAATCAGAGAAGTCTGAAAAGACGGAAAAATCTGAAAAGTCAGGCAGACCGGAAGCTTCTGCGAAGTCTGAAGCAGCAGAAGGCGCGGAGAAGCATCTGAAGTCGAAAGACGATTTCAACCTGCGCCCGGAACCCAGCGGTTTCGAGCTTGGCGCCAAAAAAGTCCTCTGGATTGTTTTTGCCATCTGTTTTGGTATTTTTCTTTTTTTTACCAGTGAGAATGGCGAGCCAGTCGTTCGCAAGGACAGCATCGCCTTTTTAAAAGGGCTGGCCAACTGGCTGATTTTGTCTTCTCACTCTGGTTCTACTGCGCTGATCGACTTTCTTTCGACGCATCTGATTTCGGCAATGGTGCCGGCATTCTTTCTGGCAGCCGCGATTTCGACCTTTTTCTCGAAAGAAACCATCATCATGGCGATCGGCAAAAAGTCGAATCCGCTTACCAGTTATCCACTGGCCGCGTTCGCCGGTGCGATTCTGACCGTCTGCTCGTGCGGCGTTCTGCCGATCTTCATGAGTCTGCTGCAGAGCGGTGCCGGCATCGGCCCGGCCATCACCTTTCTCTATGCTTCGCCGGCCATCAACCTGATTTCGATTATTTACACCTGGAAGATCATACCTTCGATGTTATGGGCCCGTATTATTGCGGTCGCCATCTGCGCCATTGCCATTGGCTGGCTGATGTCGAAGATTTTTGCCAACATGCCCGATGAGTTCGAGAGTGAAGAGCTCAAGATCAAGCCGTCAAAGCGCAAAGCCTGGCAGGAAGGCGTGTTCTTTCTGCTGCTGGTTGCGATTATGCTGACATCTACCAATCTTTTTTCAGGTATTACCGATCATCTGGTGCCGGCTGCATGGTTTGCTGCACGCGGCGCTGATGTGGCAGTCAAGACCGCGCAGCTGGCGGGAAAGCTGCTGGCGATACTGATCGAGATCATTCTGGTTGTGGTTGCGCTGCGGATGTGGTTTACCTGGGACGACACCCGCAAATGGCTCAAGCGCACATATCGTCAGGCGCGCAGCATCATGCCGATGGTTGTGCTGGGCATTTTCTTTTCGGGCTTTCTTGGCGGTACTTCGGCGCTGGTATCTTCGTTTTCGGTATTCTCAGATAACAGTATATTCAGCAATCTGGCTGCTTCGTTCATTGGCGCCATGCTTTATTTCGGCTCGATTGTCGGTGTCAACGTGGTAGACCTGTTCATGCGCTGGGGCATGCATCATGGCCCGGCGATGGCGCTGTTGCTGGCCGGCCCGTCGATAAGCCTGCCGAGTGTTCTTGCATTGATGCCGATCATGGGCAAATACCGAACAATGGTATTTCTTGGTCTGGTGGTTGTTTTTACAACCATCGTTGGGCTGCTTTTCGGAGCTTTTGGCTCTGCCTCCTGACAGAGTGGAGTTCTGGCGATGAACGAACATTATCAAATGCCTGTATATAAGTATCTTACTCAGACCCTGTTGCGGCATACAGGTTTGAATCCAGCAGAAACCGATGCTGTCGATCTTGGCGGCGGCGACGGTCTCTGGCTGTATTGTATGCTGGATAAAGGTTTCAGAAGTGGCGCTGTTGTCGATATCGACGAAGAACAGATAGCCACGGCAACACGCCTGCTGTCGGAAAAGTTTGCAGCAGCACGCTGGCAGGCGATTGCCGCAGATGTCGTCAACATGCCGGTTGCCGACTCTACCTTCGATGTCGCGGTAAGTCGCAGTTCCATGCATTTCTGGCCGGATCTGCCGGCAGCCTGGCGCGAGCTTGCACGGGTAATGCGCCCCGGCGGCTATGTTTTTGCCGGCCGCGGCTTCGGCCCGGATCTGCCCGAAGACATCAGAGCAAGCGTTAAAGCCGCAAAAAATCAGCAGCTGTACGGCGACAGCAATGCCAGACATCAGGAACCCGGTTCCCTGTCAGCCGAAGAACTTGGCAAAATTGCCGCTGACGCAGGGTTTTCGACGGTGGCGGTTATTCCCGATCACAAGGCTTACTGGTTTCTGGCTCAGAAGCAGCACTGACCTTACGGCGGCGCAGGCGGCGCAGCAGCATTTCACCGGCTTTGCCGGCTTCTTCGATTTTGAGAAGCGTTGAAACTGCTGTGATGGTAAGAGACCCGGCAATGAGCGCCAGGGTCAGAGTGATGATCGCGTTGAGCAGACTGCCGGTGGCAACTGAATCAGAGAGAGTTGCAAGTAATGGTGCGAGCCGGATGAAGCTCTGCCACATAACGAGCCCGGAAAGCGAAGTCGCGGCAAGAATTTTGAGCATGGCCGCGGTCAGGCCGCTGAAGCTGCCGAGGCGGTGTTGCAGTTTGTAGAAAAGTATACCGGCATTGAACATAGCGCCGATACTGGTGCCCAGTGCGAGGCCCCAGTAGCCGAACGGTCTGATCAGAGCAAAGTTCAGGATGATGTTGACAACCACTGCGGTGATGCTGGCCATGACCGGCACTCTGGTTTCGTCAAGCGTATAGAATGCCGGGCCCATGACCTTGATCAACGAGAAGAACAGCAGGCCAACAGCATAAGCTCTCAACGCGATTGCAGTGGCGATGGTGTCTTCGGGAGTGAAACGGCCGTGCTGAAAAAGAATGCGCACGGCAGGCTCGGCCAGTGCGATGATGGCGAAGCAGGCGAAGAGGTTGATGAAAGAAGATAATCTGATTGAAGAGGCCAGTGTTTGCGACATGGCATCGCGGTCGTTGCTGGCAGCCTGCCGTGAGATGACCGGCAGAGTCGCCTGAGCTACCGCAACGCCGAATAGTCCGAGGGGCAGCTGCATGACGCGAAAGGCATAACCAAGCCAGCTTACGGCGCCATCACCCTGTGAAGTGGCCAGTATTGTGCTGATGGCGATGTTGACCTGAGTGGCGGCGAGGCCAATGGTGCCGGGAATTATCAGTTTGATGATGCGCTGAATGCCGGGATCCTGAAAATTCAACACCCAGCGGAATTTGTAACCATGGCGAAACAGCGCTGGCAGTTGCACGGCGAACTGAATCAGGCCGCCGAGCATGGCGCCGATCGCCATGCCGGTTATTGCCGGGTAATCGTAGCTTTTGGCGATCGGGCAGATCAGCCAGCCGGACGCGATCATGCTGAGATTGAGGAATACCGGGGCAACCGCCGGGATAAAGAACTCGCCGAGCGAGTTGAGCATGCCCATGGCAATGGCTGCCCACGAAATCGCCAGTAGAAATGGAAACATGATGCGGGTCATGGTCACGGTGGCTTCGAATTTTTCGGGGTTGCTGGTGAATTCGGGGGCCAGCGTGCTGACGATGAACGGACTGAAGATGATGCCGAGAACTGTCAGAATACCGACGACGATAAAAATGGCGCAGAAAGTCAGATTTGTCAGTTTAAAGGCTTTCTGGCGGCCTTCTTTTTCAAGAATGCTGTTGAAAGTTGGCACAAATGCAGCACTCATGGCCCCTTCGGCAAAGAGGTCACGCAGCAGGTTGGGTATGCGGAAGGCGACGTTGAAGGCGTCGGTCCAGATGCCTGCACCGAACAGGTAGGCGAAGGTCTGTTCGCGCACCAGGCCTGCGATTCGACTGAAAAAGGTGGCAACGCCCATTACCGCCGCAGATCTGGCGATAGAGCGAGGTTTATTGTTGTCGGCAGTGTCGGCCAAGATGTCAGTTCACCGGGTTGATGACGAGAATTTCGTCAGTACTGTTGATAATATGGCCGTTCGGGTTGATTTTCAGCGGCTCTTTTTTAGGCTTGATACCAACCATGGTAAAACCGAGCTCACGATAGATGATGGCGATGGCATCGCTGCAGGTCAGGCCGATTACTTCCTGAGGCGGGTCGATAAAAGTCAGGGTGTGGCCGGACTCACGCGAGAGCAGGTCTTTGAAGAAGGCAAGCAGACCTTCGTGCATCGAGATGCGGGCCAGCAGCTTGCCGGAAACTTCCCCCTGGATGACGACGTCTTCGACGCCGCCCATCTTGAGATGCGAAGCATACTCTTCGTTGTAGATTTCGGCTGAAGTGTGGATTTTGGGGTTGAGCTTCTCTATGGTCAGAGCGGCAAGAATGGTGCGTGCGTCGATATCGCGGGTAGTGCGGTTTTCGCCATGCTCGGAGAGAATTACAGCTGCGACAGCCCTTTCGACTCCGGCTTTTTTAAGAGTTTCCATACGGGTGAAGTCTTCGTTGAGCATGCTGATGCGATCGGTCTGAATGCCTCGCGCTTTCAGCACATCGAGGCTGGCTTTTTCCGAAACCAGCAGGATTTCAGCGCTCTTGAATGCCGGGTCGAGTAGAAATTCATTGGCGAGAATAGCCGCTTTGGCGCTGAAGCCGCAGATAAGAATGTGTTTGTTAAGTTCGTCAGGATTAGCTGGTTTATGCATGGTGCTCTCCTTGAGTTTTTCGACCATTATTGCCGAAATAGTACCGGTAACCATGGCGAATACTCCCATTTCGAAAATCAGAAGGATCAGAAAAACGATTTTACCGCCGATGCTTCTCGGATAATCGGCATATTCGCCGGCCATCATCGAGAACAGGGCTTTCCAGAAGGCATCAACCGGCGAGGAAATATCTGTAGAGAGACCGGTTTCGAACTGTGCGAGACCGACAGCGCCGAACACTATCGCAAAGACTGCAAAGCTGGAAATTATGCCGAATTCGACCAGTCTGCTCTCGAATATTTTGCCGATAAAAGTAAACCGGCTTTGAAATGAAGAGCCGATCGAAAAGACCCGGAACAGTCTGAGAATGCGTAAAATGCGGCCAATGCGGAAAATTCGGAATACCGGCATGACGGCGATGATATCGATCCAGAAGCCTTTAAGAAAGGAAGCGGTCGAAACGCTGATCAGCCAGCGCAAGCTGAGTTCGACGATGAAGATGAGAGTCAGTACGTCGTTGATCGTTTGCAGAGTGGTCAAATGCCCGGGTGACAGTGTGAAAAAAACTTCGATGATGATGAGAATCACCGAGAGAACGATGAGAAACATCAGTCCGATGCCGAAGAAGGTCGAATCGACAAAACTGCGCAGCCATGGGAAAGACTTCGCTGATGTTTCGATTTCGTATTTGAATTTAACTCTTCTGTGCATGGTGAGGCAATTTTAGTTGATCAGGCGGTTAAATGCAAGCAGCGGGAGGGCAATGAGGCGGGAGCTATATCGACAGCGATTGAGATATGACGGGTACCCTTAAATGCGTGGACAAATAAAAAGGGAGAGGGGTATAATTCTGGTTATGATGCGAAGATTGTCGGCAAAAAAAGGCAATGTAACTGTCATTCTTCTCGGGCTGGTCAGCGTTATGCTGATAATGGTCATGGCTCTTTCGAGAAGAATGAGCAGTCATACGCAGTTGCTCACGCTCAGCGATTACACTCAGATCAGCCGCTATTTTCTTGAGTCTTATGCCGGCGATGTACTGCAACAGATCAATCTCAACGTCAACCAACCCGGGTCTTATCTGTATAAGGCATTCAGGTCGCCTCCCGCCAATTATCGGCTCAGCACGAGTTTTTACAAGCAGTCGGGAATGCTCAAGGAAATGGCCGAAGAGCTTGGTATTCAGATTCAGTCGCCGCCGACCATCACTTTTTCAGGTTCAGAAGAAATCGGTTACCCGCCGGGTTTTGAATGCCCGGCCCATCTTAAGGGAACCGAAAAGAAAGGTCTGCTCGAAATCGTCTGCCAGGCCAAATTTTATGGCCGCATGTACACCTTGCGGGTGCAATATCCTTTTACAGTGGTCATGCGCATGACCCCGGTTCTCAAAGACTTTGTGCTTTTCGCCGACAGCATTGCCCGCGAGCATGGCGAAGACAAGATCGGGCCAAACGATAATCTCAACATCATGCTGACGCGCGACGGCAGGCATCCGGTCGACTTCGAAAGTGGAATCGTCAATCACAACCGCATGCGCCCGGGCAATAAATATCGCCCGATGATCATGCTGCCACCGCTTGACCCGGTTGAATATGCTTCAGCAGCGGTTTCGGGTAAGATCTTTCTGGGGCCGGCCGATGACTCGATCTTTCTCAATCTGGCTGGTGACACGCGCGAAGAAGCGCTCGATACGGTCGGGCAGGCTGGCAGCGGCCAGGTAAGTGCCAGTGTCGGTGAAATGTTTCTGGTTTCGCCAGATACTTTCAAGGTATTCGACGCTGCTTCGAAGTATCAGCATATGACGATTTTTCAGAAGCCTGATGGCACGGCAGTCAGAATGATGGGCATGGAAGTGCCGCTGAAATACAATCAGCTGGCCAAGATGGGCGTTCTTGGCTTTTCGCAGGAGATTGTGCCGCAGTATTCAGAGAGCATTTTTTCAGGCGCTGCCTATACGGTCGAAAACTTTTTGAACAGCGGCAGCAATGCCAGCGAGTTCTGGCGTCTGCTCAAAGATGGCGGTTCGGGATATGGCGAAGGTTTTATGGCTCTGGCCAGCGGTATCAAGCTGATGGGGCTGAAACCAGACGATATCAATTTCGGGCACGTCAATCGCGAGGTTTTTGGCAACGTACTCAGCCGGTTTTTTGTAATTACCTTCTGGTGGCCGCCTTCCGGTGGCGGGGTGCCGCTCAAATATGATGAGACCCGTAGTCCTGGCGATTTTCCGACGACAACCGTGAGTCTGTATACTTATAAGTTCGAGCCACTTTTTGCCAATCTGCGCTTTCAGGATTTTATGTCGCGTATGGTTTCAGGTAAAAACTGGAATCCGCGTATGAGCAGTATCGACAATCTGCCCGAGGGATTTATGCCTTTTTACTACGACCCTGTCGGCAAAAAGAAACGTATTCTCACCAATAACGATTTTGAAGCTGCTGACGGATTTAAGGCTGGTGATCGTCTTGATCGCATGTTGCGCAACTGGTTCAGAGTTACCAGTGACAACTCACCGCCGATGAATGGCATAGAAGTGCGTGTTGGCAAATCGTTTGCGAGTGGTGAGGAATTTCTTGAAGCAGCCGGTGTTGCCAATGACAAGTTCATGGTCAATGGTGTTGTTTATGTTTCGGGCTCTCTTAAGGTGCCGAAGCTTGAAATGAAAAACGAGAACATCGGTGGCGGCGTGATTCTTGTCGACGGACCGATCGAGCTCGAGAATATAACCCGCGGTTACCAGATCGACAACAGCAATTTCAAGCTTGGTGATTATGGTGCCATGCTGTTTCGGGGGCCGGCGCACGATCACTATCAGAAGTGGAAAACCGAAATCACCCAGGAAAATTTTCTTACCTTCGTCAGTCTGCGTGGTGACCCGATAACCATCAGGGGAGAGACTCTGCTCGGTGTTCATCTGATAAACCTTAATCCGCGCCAGTCTTCGCCATACAGTCAGATTACCTGGCGGTCAGTCCGCAAGGAAATAGTTTTCTGTGGCGGCATAGCCTGCAATTATCTCGATCTGCCTGAGCGTCTGCTCGAATTTGGCCAGATCGAGAGCTCATGTCGCCATCTGCGCGCGCCGTTCTTTATCTATCATTCCGCAATGGCTTCGGCTGAGCCGGCTTATGCGGTGCAGCTGATGGAAAACATGCGTGGCTACATGCTTACCGCCGAAAGGTCTGACGGTGAAGATGACTGACAAGCCGGATATAAGGAAGCTCAGAGAGACAGTTACAGTGCCGCCGCTTCGCAATGACCGTATGCGGCAGGGTTTGTCGATGATCGAACTGCTGGTTGGTGTAACCATATTCGCTCTTTCAATGATGCCTTTGCTGTGGCTGGGATCGACGCAGACACGCGGAGCTTACTCGATCGGCAAGCACATGATGGCTTCACAGATTGCTGCCAGCTTCATCGACAATCTGCTCAAACTGCCCTACAAAGAATGCCTTGAAAAGGTGCAGTCGCTTCAGGCACAGGGCCGCACCGGTGTTCTCGAAAACGAAGATCTGCAGGCGACCTTGCAGGTGGTTAACGATCAGGGCATACAAAGCGACATGGAAACTTCGTTTCGCTATTTTCAGTATGAATTTGCTTATGATGAGAACGAAAAAGACCGTATTCTGCGGTTGAACGTCGAAGTCTTTTACCGGGTAGATGAAGGTGATGACAGGGTTCTGGCTTCGGTCAGGCTGTCGGTTCTGAAATATGGAGATCGCAATGGCTGACGGCTTGTTAAAACACCGAAGATATGGCGTCACGATGGTTGAAATCGTCATCGTGGCAGCTATTTCAAGCCTGGTGCTGACCAGTGCGATGCTGATAATGAACCGTACCACCCGACACTTCAAAAAGGGAACTGACATGCTCAACATTCAGCGTCTCATGGACAGTATCGTTGAGCGCATCAGAACCGACGTCAGATCACTGAAAAACATTGTGCCGGAAGAGTGCCGCGATGACAGGTTTACCTTTTATGCCATTCGTGATGGCGAAGCCAAGAAAATAGAGTATACTTACGATGCATCGACACAGACTCTTTTTCGCCGCGATGAAAAGGGTCAGTCGAATTTTCATGGATCCCGTCAGGTCAAGTCGTTTCTGTTCAAGCCGGAACTGGACTCAGCCGGGAAATTCAGGTTTCTGAATGTGGCAATGCAGCTGATTTCTGATGAAAAGGGTGAAGGCACGGCATCGACGCTTTCGATTGCCAGTCAGTTCTATTCGACCTGTGTTGAATCGGAGCTTAAAATCAGCAATTTACGCAAAGAAAAAGCCAAAAAATAGCTTTGGAGGTTACCATATGAATAAATCAGGTTTGATTGCGATCTGTCTGTTATTCTGCAGTTGTGCAGGCCTGTTGCAGGCCTCTGATGAAATTGTTAAAAAGGGCCGCGCCCTGCAGAACGCCAAAAAATACGATGAAGCGCAGGAACTCTATCTGAACGCCCTCAAACCTGATTCATCCGAAGAGCTTTATGTTGAAGCGGCTTCGTTTTTAGGAAAGGTGCAACGCTATGATGCAGCCGAAGATGTTCTCGAAAAGGGCCTGGTTGCACACCCTCAAAGCACGTCTTTGATGAACCTGCATGGTCTGATCAAGCATCGCAAGGGCGATAACGAGGCTGCAGCAAAGATATTCGAAACTGTTCTGAGCAAAGATGCTGAAAACAGTTTTGCCAAAAAGTGGCTTGAAACCGTAAAGTCAGGCGTATCTGTCAGCGGCAGTGAAACTCAGAGTGGCGATGACTCTGATTCAGCGCGCAGTTACAATCCGTCGCCGTCCGGCGTTTATCAGGTTTCAACTGCTTTGGGCAAAGACGAGCAGCTCAAGCTGGCAGTTGAGCTGTACAAGGAAATGATGGAGCTGGAAAAGTGGGAACTGGATCGCTTTATCGAGCTGCACAAGCAGGTAATCGAGCGCTGTCCGCTGACCGATCAGGCTGAAGAATCGTGCTGGCGTCTTTCCAACCTCTATATGCTTGGCCAGGATCCGCCTGATCTCGACAATGTCATTGCGGTGCTCGAACATCTGCTGAAGCAGTACCCTGAAACCGAGCTTCTGCCCGATGCCAAGAACCGTCTGATGATGGCTTATCAGAAGGCCGGCCGCATGAACGAGCTGGTCGGGCTTTATGAGGAACTGTTCAAACGCGACCCTGACCCGGAAGACGATCAGACTTTCATGGTCAGGGCTCTTGAATTTGGCAATGCTCTGACAGCTGTCGGTCGCACTGCCGATGCAGCTGTATGGTATCAGAAGGTGATCGAGCGGGATAACAACCGCAACAGCCTGGAAGCGCGGGCGGCCCGGACTCACCTCGGTGGACAATAAGCCTTTTTCCTGCCCTTGCGGGTTGTTGAAAAATTATTACAATTAACTTCAGTAACGGCAGCCCGAACTTCACAAATAATCAGGGCGTCGGGGTGAAGCAATTGGAGAACGAGAATCATCTTCTGGTGATCATTATTCTACTGCTGGTTGTGGCTGCATTTGTTGTCGGCGACAGCAACAGCAGAAATTCCGGCAGGTCAGGCGGCGCGATCGAAGCGAACGGCGCCAGTCAGTCGACGCTTCTTGGTCACTGAAATCCCTGCAGGCTTTCAGGCAGCGAAGCGGCATAGACTGCGAGCGCCTGGCGCAGGTCGGTAAACGACTCTGGCAGCATGGTGGCAAGCTTACGAATGACGACGGCGTTGTATGGCCGTGCCAGCACCAGTTCAGACATGAGATCGAGTACGGTCTCCGTTTCGTTTTCGAGCACCTTGAGCTGGATCATGGCGTTGTAAAGGTTCATCGAAGGTTCGCTGAGGTGGTGCAGTTTCTGCATCATCAGTTCAGCGCCGCTGCCGCGGATCGAGCGGCACAGCAACAGGCAGCCGGCGAGCAGTTCGTTGTAGAGTTCCTTCGCCGATTCGCCGTAATCTGTAGCTTTGTCGAGGTTTCCGAGTTTGACCGCGATTCGGTAAGCGTCGAGAATATCGGCCAGTATGCCGGGGTGCTCGATCAGGCAGCCAGCCAGTATTTTAGCTGCCTGCGAGAGGTCGCCGTCTACTGCCAGCAGCGCGGCCAGCATGCGGCGAACCGGGTAAGAAGACGGGTGTCGCCGCGATTTTTCTTCGAGAATCCAGATCAGCTTTTTACGATTACCGCGGGCAATCGCCATTTCGCTGAAAACCTGCGCGATTTCTGGCGTATTGAGCAGCATCGGGCCATATGAGCCTGATTTTTGCTGCATGGCGCTGCGACGCGCGACGGCAAGCGGCAGCGGGTGGTCAGGGCCAAGCAGTGGTGGCTGAATGCGCAGCAACTGGCCGAGAGAGTAACAGCCAGCCAGCACCGATAATGGCTCTGGCACAAGCAGCATGCGGTTGAGAGCAGCAACGATGTCGAGCTGACCGAGAAGAAAGAGATTTCTGGCGGCCGCGCCTCTTACCCGTGGAACATTATCTTTGAGAGCACTGGTAAAATAAGAAACCGCTTCGCCACCGCAAAGCAGCATGGCCGCAAGCATGTTAGCCCTGACGCGTGAGTCGGGATGGTCGTGAAACCTTGAATAAACCAGCAGCCTGTTGCAGCCGAGACGCCCGAGAGAACTCAGCAGAGAGGCGATGACGTGCGGGTGATGCTCTTTTTCAAGCGTGCGCAAGACGAGGTCTTCGGCGTTGCGACCGAGCAGTCCGCAGAGTATGGCGCTCTGGCTGCGCTTGAAAGCATCGGTTGATTTCATCAGACGTCCGAGCCATGGCAGCAGCAGATCATGCACGCGCAGGTTGCCACGCGCACGTGGCAGCAGCTTGCGCACGCTCAAAATCAGCTGTCTGATGACGTCGCCGTTTTTTTCGCGATCGAAACAGTCAGCGAGAATCGGCAGAGCGGTTTCCGGGGCAATATTGCCCAATGCCGCTGCCGCACAGGCGCGTTGTGTTTTGGCTTCAGCAGCGAGGTAGCTTTCGAGGAGGCGGAGAGCTTTCATCGAGCCGGCCTGCCAGGCATACTGCGCGGCGAGGCAGGCGGTGCCAGGGTCGCTGCTTTTGATCGCCCTGCGATAAAGCGCTGCCTTTTCTTCGATTGGCACGGCGAAGTTTTCGGCGGCCTGCAGAGCTGCCTGCGCCAGCATGTTGTCGTCACCGGCAGCATAATTGACAATTACCGGCCAGACCTCTTCGCGGCCGGTACTGGCGGCGAGAGGCAGCAGCGCAGCTTTGCGCTGTGGATCGGCGGCTTCTTTGAGCATCGAGAGAATCAGCAGGTATACTTTGCTGCCACCGCAGGCGAGCAGCGCGCGGGCTGCTTCGATGGCGATCCGCTTTTCCGGGGACCTGGCCAGAAGAAGCGTCTGATCGGTCAGCTCAGGCACCGGGTTGAGCTGCAGTGACAGAAGAACCGGCAGAAGCCGTGATGAATCCTGAGAGCCGATTTCGCGGCGCAGCAGATCAACACGTTCGTGACTGCCAGGCAGCGACGCGAGCAGTACCGCGAAGCCTTCCGGCAGCTGAAAGGTCTGCGGGTTCTGAACCAGAGTCAGCCCGGGAGTCTGGCCACAACTGATGCTCTCGAAGTTCATCGGGGCGGCAAGCGATTCAAGAACCTTTTCGACCAGGCCAAAACTCAGATGTTCGGGGGCGAAGGCAAGCGCCTTGAGAGCGGCCACCCGCAGTTGCGAAGGCCCGGTACAGGCACGGCGCGACAGCAGGTCGACAGATTCGCCGAACAATTCTTTCCAGGTGTCTCTGATCATGATCGTCGGTGGAAAAAGCTTTTTGAGGCCGAGGAAAGACATCAGCGACAGAGTCGTATCATCGCTGTCGATAAAATCTTCGAAGATTTCGCGGTCGACCGGTTGAGGGTCACGCACCATCGCGGCAAGCGCCGATCGTCTGATCCAGCCGTCGGTGGCTCGAACAGCATCGCGCGGGTATTTTATCAGGCGATCAGATGACATCAGCTGATTTTATTCCGGAAGTTTCAATTTCTCAAGTTCGGCAATTCTTGAGGGCAGATCACCGGTATCCCATGGTAAAACCGGCCAGACACGAATCGAAAAGCTTTTCAGCATTTCAATTGCGGCTTTTCTGGTCTTTTCAGGCGAGCTGGTCAGCAGAATTCCCTGAAGATCGGCCTTCTTATGGTCGAGTTTGGGAATATTGCGCAGGTAGTCGCGCAAAACTTTGCGCAGAATCTGCTGGCTGCGATTTTCGGGTCTGGTTTTAAGCTGGTTCAGAATAGTCGGATACAGCCCTTCGTTTTTGACCAGCTTCATCGGGTGCTTGAGAACAATGTGCATGACGTTGCGGGCAAGTATGAAGTCGCGCTGTTCACTGGTAGCGGCAGCTGTCAGCAGACCGCTGGTAACGATCAGCGTGCCACCGGGAAGCGGAATTTCGTCGGGAATGTCGTTGTCGATGATCAGCACGTTGTAGCCAAGTTCGGCGCGACTGCTGCTTTCGGCGAGTTTGCGCATGCGCGTCGTCATTTCGGTATCTGAAGCAATTTTGAGATATTCTGGAAACTCGCTGAGAAACTGGTCGCGCATCAATTCGCCAATCGCAATTTCGGCGCGAGTTTCGTCGAGCAGCTGGGTGAAGTAGCGCATGACCGGGTTTACCGCCAGAACCGGCGGCAGCACGAGGCAAAGCATCAGCAGCGAAACGGCAAGGTATCTGTACATGTCAGTTCTCTTCTTTCTGTGGCTCGGCCAGACGTTCGGCAATACGCTGTCTGAGTATCTTCAGGCGTTCAAGCTGGGTGTCGAGCTGTCGGCTCAGTTCTTCGCATCTGCGTATCTGATCGGGATCGACCGGCATGGTTGTGCCAAGCTGCAATTTTGAATAGGTGAAGCGCTCGAACGCGGCCGCGAGAACCCCTTCGATTTTGGCGAGACCCTGGCGCAGATCGCTTTCGTCATCGGGATTGGAAGGATAGGTTTCGGTCATTTCCATGACTGAACCACCAAGGCGGTCGAGCAGCGTTTCGACATCTTTCATGGCACTGCTGGCGTCTTCGATACTGGCCATTTCCTGGGGGTTCATCTGGCCGGTCGAAACACGTGAGTTGGCGATGGCAACGCGGTTATAGGTTTCGGCACGGTAGCGGGTGTCTTCACCTTTGTGTTCCTTGAAGCCGAGATCGGGGTGTATCGGCATGAGAACAGCTTCGCTGTCACTCGTGAGCTTTTCTTCTGTCATCGTAGTGGTGACGACCGGCTCTGCTGCCGGAAAAATCGCCTGGCGCGAGCGGTCTTCCTGACGCAGAACACCTTTTTCGAGCAGCAGACTGATTGCCCGGAACAGCGTCTCGCGATCGAGCAGGTAGTTGGGGTCGAAGCGCCCGCGGGCGCGAGGCAGAAAGGCGGCGCCGACTGTTTCCAGAGGCTTCTTGAAAATTGAGTCGTTGCCTATGTCAGCAAAAGCACGTGGCATTTTGGCTATGGTGCCGAGTTGAACGCTCAGGCGATACAGAGCTTCGGCTGCCATTCCGCGCGAGATTGGCCAGTCGAGATTATACTGGCCATCGTCGAACTGGTCGATAAGACCGCTTTCGGTCGCCTCGATCTCGGTAATGTGGCGGTTGAAAACGCGCTCATAAACGGCCAGAACGAAGTTGTAACGGCTGATCTTGTTCTCCTGCGCCTGCAGAGCAGCTGTCGACAAAAAGACGAACATGGCTAAACATAAGCTTAACGATTGCCGATAGCTGAGCTGCCACCTTTTAAGAATGACAGGAGACCTGAATATGTCAGAAACGCGTTCAATAAATTCTTCCATTGCCCCTCCGGAAGACGAAAAAGTTGTTATGGCTCAGATTCAGAAATACTCTGAACTCACTGAGCGCAGTCTTGACATGATCGAGCGACTTCTTCAACAGGGATACGCCATGAACTCACCAGAGGTCAAGCGACTTCAGAACAAACTTCACGATCTCGAAGTCAAAAGTAACTTCTGGCGAACCCGGATGATGAAATACCTGTGAGCCGTCGAGCAATCTGAGGTTCCATTCTACTTCGGCAGCCAATGCTGCTGCAAGCACCCAGCGCTGACTGTTAACCGCCATCTTGCCGGTTTCCTGCAGCACCAGAGGGTGTGTCTTGAGCCAGTCAGGCAGGGAACGATGCAACTCTCCCGCGAGAGTGCCGTTTCCTGCCTTAACTGCTTCATGGTAACCTGAAATTTTATTGACACCGCTGGCCGGTATGGCGGTCAACAGCAGCAGAACCAGGCCTGAAGCCAGCATCGAGAAGCGCAGTCGCGAAGCATGGCGCTTGAGATCGACGATTTTATGTCTTTCATCATTGCGCACCCGCGCTATTCTATCTTGAATCTGCGGATGTGTCAGCAACCAGTTTGGAATAATCGATGGCGGCGGCAAAATTATGCTGTTGAGGGTCTCGAGCGTTGAGGCGAAGATATCCGGGCTGGTAATTTCGCTGGCGAAGGCATCGGCCTGAAATTCGCAGTGGCGCGCGAGCGCAGTGAAGGTGACCGAGAACACGGCAAGAAACAGCAGCAGTTCTATCGCTGTGTAGATTGTAGAATCAGGGTAATATTGCGGGTAATATAGAAGCAGCGACAGTTTGAGAGCGATCGAGACGAGAATGAGATTGAGAGAGTAGAACATGTAACTGGTTACATGCCCGAGTCGAAGGTGGGCGAGTTCGTGTGCGACGACGCCTTCTACCTGCGGTGGTGTGAACATGCCGAGCAGATAGCGCGTGATGTAGACAAAGCGATAGCGCGGCAGCAGTCCGGCGACAGCAGCATTGGGAACCGGTTCGTTAAAAGTGTTCCAGATCTTGACTCCGGCCACCCTTGATTCGGCCTTTTCTGACAGGCGTTTGAGCATGTCGTCGAGTTCGGGGTCATCGTTGTCTTCGGCCCGCCAGGCCAGGTTGAAAAGCTTGGGTGCCATCAGATAGAGCAGAACGAAAAACAGTGGCGCAGCCGCCATCAGCCTGATTTCAGTAAGCGGTTTGATGCCGCCACTGCTGAGATCTTCGATCAACATCCACAGCATGATTGGTGGAAAAAACAGAATGGGCACGGTCATGCGTGCCCTGAAAAAATCACTGGCGGTCTGTCTAAGATCGAGTACAGGCTTGAACAGCCGATAAAACTCAAAGAAGGCCGGTTTTGCCAGCGCGATATAGAGAGTCAGCGAAACCAGCATCGGCAGCGTCTGTGGCAGCCGTTCGACCAGCGCGGGAAGGCTGAGAGTTGCCGGGTCGGTGCCTGCCTGCAGCAGCAGTATCCACAGCACTATCGCCCACTGAAAAATTTCCTGTGTCTTGATGAACGATGGTATTCTGACGGCTTCGACTTCGGCATCGACATAATCGGGCAGCCAGTGCACCAGAATGAGCAGCGTCAGGTAGCCCCAGACGACCATGAAACTTACCGGCGCCCAGTTCAAGCTGCCGGCAAAAGTTACGGTGCCATAGGCAAGCACCAGCAGGTGCAGAAACATCGAGATCATCGTGGCCTCTGATCTTTGGTATGACTCGAAATGCTCAGGTTTTGCGCTCTTTCTTTTTAGCCGCCGGGAAAAGAATGTTGTTGAGAATCAGGCGATATCCCGGGCTGTTTTTGTGCAGTTCGAGGCGTGTCGGGCCTTCGCCGACGATATGACTGACATCGGCCGGGTCGTGCCCGCCATAGAAGCTGAAAAAGCCCTTGCCGAGGTCGCCGCGCAGGTATTTAACCGAAACGCCGTCGTTGTTTTCGCCCATGATGACGACATAGGGTTTGACAAGCGACTTGCGAAAACCGGTGGTCTGGCCGAAAAAGCCATCGATGACATTGCGGTGGTTCTGGGTGAGCATGGTTGGAATCGGGTCGACCTTGGCGGCAAATTCAAAAAGTTTGAACGATCCGGCTTCGCCGGTATAGTTGTTCGAAACATCGATATCGGAGAATTCATATTCCATTGGGTCGATAATCAGCTTGAAATCAGTGAATGCAAGACTCTGAGAATAATCGAGCTTGCTCTGAGCAAGCGGGTCGGGGTCGTCACCGTCGATCTCCCGGGCAATGATGTCGACGCCATTGGCGGCCAGCGCTATATCGAGACTGTCGGCCGCCGAGCACATTGCAAACAGAAAACCGCCGTCGAGCACGAACTTTTTTATGCCGCGCGCAACCGCAAGTTTGAGCTCGCTGACCTTTTTGAACCCGAATTTCTGCGCTTCGAGCTGGTTGCGGGTAACCTGTTTGCGATACCAGTCGACAAAGCGAAATGAGCCGTAGAATTTGCCGAACTGCCCGGTGAAATCTTCATGATGCAGATGCACCCAGTCATATTTTGCGATGTCGCCGTTGATGACTTCCTTATCATAAAACTTGTCGAACGGTATCTCGGAGTAGGTAAGAACGAGTGTGACCGCGTCATCCCAGGGTTCGGCATAGTCTGGCGAGTAAACGGCGACTTTCGGCGCCTTCTCCAGCAACACCCGCTCCATGTTTTCTTCTTCGATAAGTGCGTAAATACTGTTGATTTCGCCGCTGTCGACAGGCTGCACAGTCACTCCGGCCGTACGTGCCCGCTGCCGGATTTCTTCGAGATCGTCCGCGAGAAAAGATCCGCCGCGGAAATTCAGCAGCCACTCGACATCAGTGCCGGTTTTGTCGAGTATCCAGTAGGTTACGCCGTAAGCGCGAAGATGGTCAGCCTGAGCGTCATCCATGGGAATCAGCAGTTTCTGCGCCGAAAGCGGTCGACAGATGAGGCACAGTAGCATCAGAAACCAGATATAACCAGATTTTCTCACCTGTTTTTCTCCTGTTCAGCCTTATGGACAAGCATCTTCTTGAATCTGCCGCTTCGCAGATCGGCTGGAAAATTGTCGATAAAAGTCTGCAGATGTTCGCGAATCTCTGCCGGAGCTGCTGATTTTTGTTTCATCAGCCGCCATTTGAGTTCCCACAGGTCGGCGGTTTTGTGGCTGCCTGGTTTCTCTTTTGCGTATTGGTCGATCTCGGTGATCAGGGTGGCCGGATCGGTGTCGTGCTTCTGCAGCTCGATCATTTCGGCACGCATCTCGTCAATTACGGTCGATGCCGTGGCATTGGCCGTAATCGCGGCTTTGAGTTCGTCGCGGGCAGCCTGGTGCTGACCGGTCATGGTCAACCGTTCTGCCTTCAGCGCGGTTTTTAGCAGTGCAAAATCGCCGGTCGAACGGCGGGTAATGAAGTTCGCCATTTCCAGCGCGTCATTAACCCACTCTGACTCGCTGAATTCATCGATGATGATCTTGAGTTCCTGCAACGAGTTCTGGTAATCACCCTTGTGTGCATGCAGGCGCGCGCGCTCGAGGTGTATAAGCGCCTGAAAGTCAGATTCAGAAATCGGGTCGCCAGAGAACAGATCCTGATTGGCGCGTTTTACGATTTCTTCGTTCTGCTTGAGAAGTTCCAGCGCGGTCGGGTAGTTTTCTTCAAAAATCATGATTCTGGCTTTGACTATCGCGGCTCTTACCGCGAGATCAGGCACTGCCCGCATCAGTTCTGTCTGCAGAATACTGTCGAGAAAACCATGGGCAGACCGGGTGTCGTTGAACTCATACAAGGCATATTCTGCCAGTTTTATCAGAAGAAGCGACTTGAGATGCGCATCAGCTACCACTTTGCGATCTGCAACTTCCTTGGCTGCCGCATAAGCGTCTTTGCGCCAGATGTGATCGTTGGGACCCATTTCGAGCAGCAGCATGGCAAGGCGAAGAGCCAGGCCGCTGTCGGTTCGAGACTGCATGACCATGCGGGTGATGACGAAATGAAATTCACCGGGAAGAAGCAGCGCTTCCTGGTTGAGGCGTTCGTAAAAAACCTCGTCAAGATTGCCGCCTGAGCCTTTTACTATGTCACTTACTTCCTGAAGGTCTTTCATGTCTGCTCTGCGAAAATAAAGCTCGAGCAGGGCCTGCAGTATGGCCAGATTATAACTGCTCTGTTGTCGCATTCGTCTGAGCCCAGCTTCAAGATCAAAGCCTCTCTCAAAGGCATGATAAAGTTTTTCAAAAACCTCGGGACGGTAAAATCCCTCACCCAGAACTTTGAGATATTCTTCGAGGGCTTCGTCACTGCGGCCAAGCGCATCGAGAACGCTGGCATATTCCTCGGCAAACATGGTCGGCTGCTGCAACGCCTTGCGTGCTTCGTTGAATGCCTGCAGAGCCTCGTCATAGAGTTGATGCTCGATAAGAACGGTTGTGTAGTCCTGATAGAACTCGCGGCGTTGCATGAAAGGGTATTTAAGAGGTGCCCGCCAGGTTTCGAGCGCTTCTGTTTTTTTGTTCTGCATGAACAGACAGTGACCGAGGCGCCGCAGGGCGTTCCAGTCGTCAGGCATCAATTTGAGCAGCAATTTCAGGCTGTTCTGTGCATCTTCGTGTCTGCCGAGAGAAATCTGAAGATCGGCGAGTTTACTCAATAACAGTGGATGTTCTTTGACTTCGGCAATCTCGTTGAGAACTTCTACCGCTTTATCCTTGCGGCCCAGCGCCAGATAGCAGTCTGACATGTAGTCGGCATAAACCGTACTGCGCCAGCGCGCCCGCCGACTCTCGATGACCTGCATGAGTTTTTCGATTTCGCCGCTGCGCAATGCCAGTTCCAGCAGGTCTTTAAAAGCTTCTGGAGCAGATTGTGACTGCTCCATTATCGACTCGAGCAAAAGCCAGGCTTCGTCTTTACGGCCAGACTGCAGATAAAATCTTGCCAGCTGCCGGCTTAAAAATACATCTTCCGGCGCTTTGCGGCGCCACTCTTCGATCAATTCGATGCCCTGGCGAAAGCGCTGTGTTTCATGCAGAATGTTGAGTATTTCCTGCTGTGCATAACGCTGGTTGTCTGGCGAATTCTCGCTGTCGAGAATCGCTTTGAGCATTTCGATCGCCTGATCATACTGTCTGAGATCGCGCAGAATACTGGCGAGCTGCCGACGTGCCAGTGTTACATGAATATCATCGGGAAATTTTTCGATGAGTTCGCGGAACTGCTGATCGGCGGCAGTAAGCCGTCGCAGGCGCAGCAGGTTCATGGCGTTCTGATAGAGCGCTGCTGCGTCAGGGTTGAAGTTGACAGTCTGGGCCAGAAGAATTGTTGCCAGCATGACTGCTGAGATGGCGATGAGCAGGATTTTTTTCATCAGTTACCCCCGTAGATGTTGAGCGACTTGAAGTAGTCGTTCAGCATCGGCTTGTAAGCCTCGGGAAACTCTTCTTTGAGATCGCCGAGAAAGTCGCGGCTCAGATCGCGTGTGTCACTGCCAATTTCGCCGAGAGGTTTGTCGGGCTGCTGCTGTTTGATTATCTCTGCCTGTCGGGCTTTGCGTTCTTCACTCTCTTCGTCGCGATCTTTGATCGCCTTCTGGGCGCGCAGCATGCGGTCGTATATCGACTTCTGCTTTTCGGCAACCTTACGCCGCATTTCAGGGTCGAGAATTTCGGTTTCGAGGTCTTTCATATCATCAATGACATCGTCGAGACGGCCAAGCGAATTCATCTGTTGCCGGCTCTCACGCATCAGCTTTTCGAGGGCTTCTCTGACCATACGTTGTTCCATGGCCATGCGCTGCAGTTGTTCCATGGTCTGCTGACTCTGTGGCGACATCTGGCGCTGCATCATCTGCTGATAAAGACTGAGCTGGCGCCGGGTCAGATCTTTGAACTGCTGCAGGGCATCCATCGGGTTGGCAGAGCCTGACGAGCCTGACTGGTCCTGGGCTTTCATCAGCTCGATTGCGAGCTGGTTGAAACGTCTGATGATTTCGAGCTGGTCTTCGCGCGACGAACTCAGCGCCCGGTCTTCGAGGTTCTTGACTATGGCTGCGAACAGGGGCTGAGTGCCTCTGAGCGGTTCGAGAGCGGCAGGATCTACCGCAAAACTGCTTCTGACATACTGTTCGAGGTCATCGCCAAGTTCGCTGCCCTGCTGTTTTACCAGAACCTGCAGCACCGAAACCTGATCGATCAGCCCTTCGATTTCGGGCCTCTGCCCGCGCATGAACTGTTCGGGAAGCTCGGATATTTCGCGATAAAGCATTTCCTGATCGTGTGATACCTGTAATGCCCGTCTGATAAAGGCAGAAAGGTCGATCTGCGGCGGCGCGCCGCCAGAGCATTGCTGGCAGATCTGTTCAGAATCCTTTTTCAGCGATTCAAGAAACTTCAGCATGTTCTGCTGGTTCTGCTGCGCCGAATCGAGATCCTTTTTCTGCATGTCTTTTTTGATGTCTTCACTGCGCTGCTGGTAGTTCTCTTTCTGCATGCGGTCACGGATATTCTTGACGTCTTCGAGCAGCGGATTTTGTTGAAAGTCGTCCTGTTTGCGGTCTTTTGTTATTTCTTCAGACTGTTTCTGCAGCTGTTCGAGCTCCTGGCCGATCTTTTCCTGCTGGTCGGCGAGGTCTTTGAGCTGCGATTCTTCTTCGGCGCTGAGACCTTCGTTTGCCAATTTTTCTTTGAGTGCGGCGGTTTCAGACGCGATCTGCTCCTGACGGCGAAGCAGATCTTCGATGGCGAGCGCCAGTGAATTTAGTTTCTGCTGTTCGCGCACCTGCGTCAGCAGGTCGATAGTGCGGTCGAGACCTTTCAGGTATTCTTCCATTTTGAAGGCTTCTTCGTATTTTTCGATGTCTTTCGGGTCGATTTTAAGGTCTTTCAGAGATTCTCTAAGCTGTTCCATCATGCGTTTGGTGTCGTCATCGAGAACCTCATTGAGCAGTTCGCTGACTTTCTGCATGCGTTCGAGCGCTTCTGGCGAGCTCAGCGGGTTGTTTTCCATATTTTCCTGCATCTTTTTGAAGGCCTCGAGAATGTCTTCTGCTTCCTGCTGGCTTTTCTCGCCCTGCTCGATGGCCTTTTCGATTGCCTGCGAAGCTTCGAAATCGAGTTTCTCTTCATGCTTGATCTGCTCGTAGGCCTTCATCAAAGCCTCTCGGCGCATTTTTTGGTTTTCCATGAATTCTTCAAGCTTCTGGTTGACTTCGCCCTGCGACATTTCTTCGCCTCGATACATGTCATACATCGATGGCATGTTGATAAAATAAGTCGGAGTTGTCGCCACATTTGGTTGTGGCTGACAGGCATCTTCGGCCTGCACGAAATAGCTGACCTTCGTGCCGGGCTGCAGAGCCAGAGTGTCGAGCATCCACGGAAACTCGACTTCGAATTCAGTAACCGGTTTGAAATTTGGTTTGAGATTCTGTGGTATCAGGGAATCGCGGTCGCCAACCTTGTAGAATAGAATGGTCGCTTTGACGCCGTAATCGTCACGCGCTGCAACTTTGATATCGAGTCGTCGGCTGGTCGGAAAAGGCACATCCTGAGCTGGCTTGAGCAGTTCGATGCTCGGTGGGTTGTCGTTTACTGCGCCGATTGTGTAAGAAACCGGCTTTTCGTTGCGCAGGCCCATCTCGTTTTCGAGAAAAATGCTGAATGTTGTGCTGGTGGCCACTTCGAATTCGTAGACGAAGCGGTTGCGGTTGACTATGTCACAGGTCTGCGTCGCACCCGGGGTCAGTATCAGCCCACCGGAAGCAAGATTCTGATCAGCTGTGACTTCGATTTTAACGCGGCTGCCGGTCAGCACAGTGGTGTCGCCGGTGTTTTCGGGCAGTCTGATTGGCTGAGTAGCGATATAGGCTGGTTGAAACAATGTTAACTGCAGAGTTTTGACCTGCGGTCGCGGCATGACCTTGATCGAATAGCGCATGGTGCTGAATTTTTCGCAGATAACGCGGTAGTCGACTGATTCCTGAAGGCTGTTGAGCGTATAGACGAAGCGGCTTTCGCTGGCGGTGGCGTCAGGATACATCTCGACCCGACTGCCCTCGGTCTTGTCGGGGTCAAAGAGTTCGAGAACGATCGGTTCGCTGGTCTGCCGCGAAGGTCGCGCCGATATTTCCAGACTTTCGCCCATAGCTACCAGGGCATGTTCCGGCTCTACCAGTATCTCGAGAGTAGACCATGGCTGGATCGGCCGTAATGGAAACAGCAGGCGACCGGCGCCGGTCAGCACTTCGACCGGTGAGAGAAAATACCAGATTACTGTCAGTATCATGAAAAACAGCATGGTAAAAGCAGATCTCCGGCGCGAAAATGCCTTGAGCGAATGCCTGATGTCTTCAGACTGTAACTGTTCAGCTGCCTGAGCAATGGTTATGCGCCGCATGGTTTCGGAGGTTCGAGTGTCGGCGGCCGGTCTGGCTGAATCGCAGAACTCGATGGCGCTCGACAGGCCTGATTTGAACTTTCCTGTCGTCGCCTCTATTTCGACGGCGAGCCCGGTATCGGGCGGCGGATGTAATATGGCTCTGAAGGCATGTAGTAACCACCACAGCAGCAGCCAGTACAGTGTCAGCGCCAGAACCCAGCGCACTGCTTCCGACTGTATGGGCGTACGTTCAGCCAGCATGAATATGAGCAGCAGCATGAAGAACGACACCAGCGCCCAGAATGCGCATGACATGACAACCCGCAGCTGCCGCCCGAATTTGTAGGAATTGAGTGTCTGCTGCAGCTGGTCACGCAGTTGCTGGTAGTTTTTGAGCAGCTGGTTCAGGTTTTCGTTGTGCATGCTTGCCTCACTGCATCATCACGTAAACGAGAAGGTTGAGTGCCATCTGCATGGCTTTCTCACGTATCTCGGGGGTGTCGACCTTGTGAATACCCGCGTCTTCAAGGCCGTCGCCGATATCTGACTCGTAGGTGTAGAGAATTTTCATGCGGCCCTTGTCGAATATCGCATAAGCTGCCGGTGGCTTGCCATCGTGTTCGTGAATTTTGGGCAGGCCCTCGGGAAAATCATAGACCATTTTGAAAATGGCGTGGTCGGCTGGCAGCAGCTCAAATTCGCGGTCGGGGTAGAGTCGGCGCATTTCGCGCCTGATGAAACGGTCGATGCCGTAGCTGTCGTTAACCCAGAGAAAGCCGCCATTGTCGAGGTAATTGAGCAATGTGTTTATCTCGAAATCGCTGAAGCGGACCTGCCCGTGCCCGGTCAGATAAAGCATCGGGTAGCGGAAAAGTTCGGGGTCAGAAATCGAAACGGCAATGTTTTCAGTCTGAGTCGGCATGTTCAGACGTTCTGATGCCTGTTTGAGAAGATTGGGCATCGAGGTCGGGCCGGTATACCAGTCACCGCCGCCGCCATACTTGACCCGCGGAATGATGATGCGGTCGAAATCGGCAGCATGGCCTGCAGAAATGCAGTTATGGCAGAGCGCTGTGATTATCAGCAGCATGATTAGAATATGCCGGTTAGAGGTCATTTTAACTCAACCCCCTGATTCTTCGCAGATACCATTCTACCATAGGCAGAGCCAGAAGAATAATCAGCAGCAACCAGCTGTCGCGCAGATCGATACTCTTGCTTTCCAGCTTCTGTCCGGGCTCGGCGTCGATTGCTTCGATTATTTTTTCGGCCTGATCGACAGTTGCGAATATGCCGCCGGTATCGCTGGCAAGCTGTGTCATCAGACTGGTTTTAACTATGGGCTCGTCAAACTCGGCGGTCGACATTTCGATGAGAATTTCGCTTTTGGCGCGGCCCAGCTCGCGACCCTGGTATCTTGCTTCTGCTTCTAGGCGGTGCAGGCCTCTGAAGGCCGGTACAAAAGCGGTTTCGTAGCAGCCTTTTTCTGAGGTCTCGATACAGGGCAGGCTGGTGCTGCCACCGCGTTCGTCGGTTATCGTCAGACTGACCTGAGCATTGGCCTGCAGTTCGTTTTTGCTGTTCATGACCCAGACTCTGACATTGTTGCCCTGCCCGACGTAGCCTCGTGATGAAGCAAGTTCGATGCTGACCTGCGCGTCTTCGCGGCGGTTGGCCAGCCATTTGCACATATTGACGACAAGTGCCGAATATGGCGCAAATCCACGATCTGACGGCACGAGCCGGAAACCGGCCGGCCATAATGGCCCGCCACTGATCAGAACAACATTGCCGAGGCCGGCGCGGGCTCTGATCATGAACGGAATTGTATCTGAGCTGCTGCGCACTGTCGAGCTGACAAGAACTTCGCTGCCCGGTTTGAGACCGCCGTATTCATAAATACCTTCGAACCTTGGCAGGGTTGCGAAGAATTCGACGTTTTGGATCGGGTCGTCGATCAGGCGCAGAAAGTTGTAGGGCGTCTCAGCCGAAGGCAGCACCAGATTACCCGGTGTGCCGCGCCAGGTTTCGCTGCTGGTTGATACCGGCAGCAGTTTTTCGATCTGGGTGCCCTGATATCCGAGTTCACTGAAATTTTTCGACGAAGGAATGATCAGCAGGCCTAGTGTTCCAGCCTCGACGCGGCGTACTATCTCTTCTTCGAGCGGTTTGAGCATGTCATAGTCTGCACTGTTGAGAACCAGAACATCGGCGATCTTGAGGTCTTCGTGCAGATCAGGATTGTTCTGTGCTGCTTCGGGCTTGAGATCGCGCGCGCATATCCAGCGATTGTCGCGTAATCGCGCCCAGTGGACAGTTCTGGCGTTGGGATCGGTCAGCAGCGCATTGCCGATGAACTTCATATCCCATGACAGCCGGCCGCTCAGTGCCATGATGTTAAGGCGCTCGCGGACAACTTTGAGCAGAAAGCCGGCCTGATTGTTTTCACTGGTTAACTCGTTTTCGAGAGCCGGGATTTCGAGCTCGAACCTGAAGTTGCCTTCTTCTTCGCAGGGAACGTTGAAAGCGAACGCGGCTTTTTCGTTAGCTGAGGCAAAGTCGGCGGTTGTCGAAGTGAAAAATTCGCCGTTGCGGCGCACTGTAACCGTAACCGAGCTGGTTGCAACACGGTGCAGGCTGACTTCGCCGCGCACGCGCACGCTCGAATTAAGGTAGCCCTGTGCTGGCGGTCTGGTGAGATGCAGAGCCATGTCGGCGCTTTCGCCTTCCTGACCGGGTGCGACAAAATGCACCGGGGTTCGCATGTTGGCAAGCGCCATGGCCGGGTTATCACCGGTTGTGCTGACGCCGTCGCTGATCATGATGATACCGAGAAGGCTGCCTTCACCCAGATTGCCAACGACGTTACGCACGGCGTTGCTTATGTCGGTCTGGTTGCCGTCCGGACTGAGACTGAACTGTTCTACTTCCTGCCGTGAGACCGGCGAGACATTGTCGGCAAAGCTGAATACTTCGGGATAAATACCGGTCTTTTCTTCAAGCCGCCCGATAAAGCCGCCGTCGAAAAGCTTTTTTATCTGGTCGAGCCGTGAGACTTCTCTGTGCTTTATGCTCATGCTGCGCGAAGTGTCGATCATCACTGCGAGCCGGTTGCGTTGTGGCACGTAGCCAGACACAATCAGAACCGGGCCGCACATGAGAATAGCCAGCAGAATAACCCAGAGAACTCTTATTGCCAGCAGCTGGCGTCGCATTTTATCGCTGATGTTCTTGCCTTCGCAGCGGTAAACCCACCAGGAAAGAGGCAGCAGCGCAATCAGCAGAAGTATCAGGCCGGCCCATCCCCAGGCCAGGGTCATTGCCGAAGAATCGATATCGCGGATCGGGCTGAGGTTATAACCAAATAGTCGCAGCAGGCTGTGCATGATCATTCAACCCTCCTGGCAGTCGGAAGATTGGCAAACCAGCTTTCCAAAACAGCCAGCAGCAGCAGTGTCAGCAGCGCAGCACCGCTGAGGTCGTAGCCGTCGCGCAGCAGAGATACCTTTTCCTTGACGCTGCGGCCGCTGCCTGGTTCATGAGCGAGCGGAATGAAGCGCGGAATTCGGCGGAGATTGATGCGTTCGAGCTTGCTCTCTTCGGGTGGCGGATTGACTGCAAAGGCGCTGAGTGTGCGTTTTCCGCCGTCGCTGAGAATCTGGTAATAACCGGTCTGATCGGTGTCGCGCGAGGTAAAGTGCACCAGCCCCTGAGCACCTGTCTGCACGGCGATTTTGAGCAGAGTGCCATCGGGTTGTTTGAGCTGCATGTCGCGTGCATCATCGCTGGTAATTGTTGCCGAGACCGGCATGCCCGGTCTTATTGAGCCAATTGCCAGCTCGTTGGCGGTGATCATGGCGATCAGAGTCTGATGTAAAAACGGCAGCCAGGTAGGGCGAACCGGCCAGTTGGTCCAGGAATTATCGGCCGAAAAGGTTACCAGCATCGAGCGCCCGCGGCCGCGTTTTTCTTCTACGATTCCGGGCAGGCCGTGGCTCATGCGTGCCAGCAGCAGCGCAGATGGGTTCGGGCGCACCTGGAAGAATTCAAAAATCTGCGCCCGGCCGGGATCGCCGGTGCCATCGCTGGCAAAAATACTGAAGGCCGGGTGCCCGGTATCGATGTCGGTCATCTGGTAACCGACGCTTCGGCTGACTGCATTGCCGACACGCTTGTAAACCCTTGCTGGCAGCAGGTAGGCGCCGCCGAGATCATCGATGAGGTTTTTATTATACCATTCGGGTTCGACACGGTTGCCCATGAAGGTAATCAGGTTGCCGCCGCTGAGAAGGTATTCAGACAGTCGTTTGATCAGGTCGGGTTCGAGATGGCGCTGATTGATCAGGCAGACTACCGCATAATTTCTGAGGTCGGCGCCTTTTGCTTCGGCGGTGCTGCGTGAATCAACGGCAAAATTGTTGTCTTTGCTTCGGTTAAGCGGGTTCAGTGCAAAACGCACGAAGATATCTTCGCGATTTTCCGGCTGGCCAGGCAGTGAATCGGGCTTGATCAGAAGCACGCGGCAGGGCTCGAATACCCGTACGGCGAGATGACGCTGGTCATCAAAAGGCATGGCATCGCTTTGAATCGCAGCGGTGACCTGATTCATGCCGGTAGCAGAAAAGTTTGCCATCACTTTTGCGTCTTTTACCGCGTTAGCTTCGACTTCGACTTCTTCTTCAAGTTTGCGTTCGCCGTTGATCGAGATAGTTACCCGAGCCTTCCGGTTTCGTTGTGAAAAGTTGGCCAGCGTGACCTTGAGCGGCACCTGGCGCCCGCTCATGACTACCGGTGCCTCGACTTCGATGCCGGTCACTGCCATGTTGTCTGGTGCCGTGTCGCCGACCGGCACCATGATCAGGTCGATTCCCGGTTCGACTCTTGCCAGATCGTATTTTTCGATAAAAGGCTGCCATGAAGATTCGGTCATATCGGTGATTACATAAACAGCGCGCCGATAGGCTTTTAGCGGCGACAGCAGCTTGAGGGCAGGCAGTAACGAAGATGCCATACTGGTGCCGGCCATACTGAGAGGTATGTTGCTGATGCTCTTTTTCAGGGCTTCCTGATCCCAGGTCAGCTGTGGAAAGATCAGCCGGCCGGGGTCGTTGATCAGGCCGACGGTTGCCCGGTCGCCCGGCTGCATCTGATCGAGAATCTCGAGAGCTCTTGCTCTGGCGGTATTGAAGACAGATATGCCCTGGTGGGTGCAGCCCATCGACATCGAGTTGTCGAGCAGCACTACAAAAGCCGCCGGCGTGTCTGAAGAGTTGCGCGCGCTGGCGCTCTGACCCAGAAAAGGTCTGGCCAGAGACATTACCACGAGAATGATGGCTGCGATGCGCAGGGCCATCAGCAGCAGGTTGCGTACTTTTTTGCGGCGGGCGACGAACTCTACCGAAAGCCTGATCAGACGAAGGCTGGGGAAGTCTTTTCTGACCGGAGTCTTGCGATAATACAGATGAAGATATATCGGCACCGCGATGCCGAGAATGCCGAGCAAAAACCATGGGCTGGCGAATGTCATGCTGTTACCTCGCGCTCACGGCCTGACGGCGTGAAAAGAAACTGCGCAGATTCGCTTCGAGTGGCATCGAAGTGTCGGCGATCAGGTAGTCGATACCTGATTTACGCAGGGCTGATTTGAATGTGTTCATCAGGTGTTTAACCCGTCGCAGATACTCTGTGCGCAGCTGAAAAGCATCGGTAACTATTTCGGATTCATCTTCGAGATCATGAAAAATCGTGGTGTCGTCGAACGGAAAGCTGATTTCGTCGCGGTCGAGAACATGAAAGAGCACGATCTCGTGCCGTCGTGTTCTGAGCTGTCGAAGCTTCTGAATGATCACTTCGGCGTTATCCATCAGATCGGAAAACAGAATGAAAATGCCGCGTTTTTTCATGCTCTGGCCAACCAGATCGAGGCTGGCACCGATATTGGTGACTTCGCTGGCTCTGGTCGCTTCGAGCTCGTTGCAGACGGCCTTGAGATGTGCCATGCCGGTGCGCGGCCTGATCATGCGGCGCAGACCGTTGGCAAAAGTGACCAGGCCGACTGAATCCTGCTGTTTGAGCATGAGATAGGCAAGCGATGCTGCCAGCGTCGAAGCGTAATCTATCTTGCTGAGGCTGCCCTGACCCTTGTATGACATCGAGCCGCTGGTATCCATGACCAGGTAACCTGACAGGTTGGTTTCTTCTTCGTGTTCCTTGATATAGAATTTATCGGTACGACCGTAGACTTTCCAGTCAATATCCTTGAGCGGGTCGCCGGGTACATACTGTCGGTATTCCGAAAACTCGACATTGAAGCCCTTGAACGGGCTTTTGTGCAGGCCTTCGACCATGCCCTCGACCACCGTGCGGGCCCGTATTTCCATTGAGGAAAGCGCTGCCAGCAGCTTCGGGTCAAGAAATCGCGATAATTTTCTGGTCTTCTCCATGATAACCTTTGCGTGCACAGGCGATCAGCGCCTGCACGAAATATCAGGCGGCGGGTTCAGAAACCGTTTTGAGAATCTTTTCGATGATCGTGTCGGGTGTGATCCCTTCTGCTTCAGCATTGAAGTTGAGCAGAATGCGATGGCGCAGCACAGCGTAGGCCAGAGCCCTGATGTCTTCGCAGGCAACGTAGAAACGGCCCTGCAGAACTGCCCGCGCCTTCGAACCGAGAATAAGATACTGGCTGGCTCGCGGGCCGGCGCCCCAGGTAACGAAGTCGTTAACGAAGCCGGGAGAATTGTCGCGGCCCGGGCGGGTTGCCTCGGCAATCGCCACGGCATAGCGAATGACACGATCAGAAACCGGCACGCGCCTCACGATTTCCTGCAGCTCGAGAATGCGTTTCTGTTCGAGAGCAGGCTTCAGATCGGCCAGAGCGCCGCCGGTGGTGGCACGCACCATGGTGACCTCTTCTTCGGTCGGCGGGTATTCCATGCGTACGTTGAACATAAAACGGTCGAGCTGGGCTTCTGGCAGCGGGTAAGTGCCTTCCTGCTCGATCGGGTTCTGGGTGGCGAGAACGAAGAATGGCTCAGCCAGAGGGTAGGTCGTGGTGCCGCTGGTGATTTTGCGTTCCTGCATCGCCTGCAGCAGCGCTGCCTGCGTTTTTGGCGGAGTGCGGTTGATTTCGTCAGCGAGCAGAATCTGGGTGAAAAGCGGGCCTTTGACGAAACGGAAGTTGCGTTCGCCCGTCTTCATGTTCTCTTCGATGATTTCGGTGCCGATGATGTCTGAAGGCATCAGGTCGGGAGTGAACTGTACGCGCTTGAACGAGAGGTCGAGCAGCTGGGCGAGGCTGTTAACCAGAAGGGTCTTGCCGAGGCCGGGTACGCCGATGAGCAGAACATGACCCTGAGCGAAGAGCGCGTAGAGAACTTCTTCGACGACTTTGGTCTGGCCGATGAAGACTTTGCTGATCTCGGTCAGTATTTTTTTATGGGCGTTCTTTATCTCGGCGAGCGCCTTGACCTCGTCGATTTTGTTTTCGTTTGCGGTTTGAACGGTGTTTTCGCTGTCCTGTGCCATCTTGCTACCTCCTGCTTTAACGCGGTCAAACTTAACACGAATTCCCCCTCTGTACAAGAGTGAATTCTCAAATGTTCTCTGAGTATGGGTGATCGATCTGGCAGATTCGGCCGCGCCGTTTACATGCCGGTAGAGATTACTTTTGTGTCTCTAAGTATTGCAGCAACAGTCGATTCGGTAAAGTTGCTGGCCGGAAGACCGTTGTTGAGCAGCACACACTCTACAACTATCTTGAGCGCTCTCTTATCGCCGTCTTCAATAAGAAAGAACGCTATGCTGTTAACATCTTCTATGCGGTCGAAAAAATCGTTAGCGTTGTTTGGCTCGAATGTTCCACCAACAGCGACTCCCGAATTGGGCGCGGTAAAGATGGCGCCGGGCATGGAAATCGGCAATGTCGTGTGCCGGTTGAAATCGCCGGTGCGCTGATAAGTCAGGCGTCGCGCGGTTAGCACCAGCGAACACCCCTGCCACCTGCCGCTGGTCGTTTCGCTGTAGGCCGAGGCTTCAACCGCTGACTTGATAATGGCAAAGTAAGCTACCGGCTGGTTGGCATTCGTGCTCAGCAGTCTCTTATTACCTGTTTCAAGCTGATTGAACGCGAGAGCGTTGATGTTGACATTTATCTGCGGCGGGGCAAGACTTGCTTCGCCATTGCTTCTGATAATGTAGGCACTGTTGGCTTTTTCGAGATCTTCTTTCAGTGTGGCGAGCAGAATCTGAATTTCCTTTTGTCTCGAAGCCTTCCATTCTCCAATCCGGTAAGAATTTGTCAGCTGTCGAAACATGATAAATACTGTTCCGATAAAGGCCGACAGAATTCCGGCAGCCACAAGTATTTCGATCAGGGTATAACCCTTTGCTTTTTTCATCAGTTCTTTATCCGGGTAGAATTAATTGTCTTTTTTATGCTTCTTTTCATGCCATTGCCTTCGATAATGACCTCGAATTCGATCGAGTCTACCTTATACTTTGTCTGGCCAAGAACACGGCATTTAGTGCTGTATGACAGCTTGAACGGTTCGTCCCGTTCGCCCTTGAGAGGCCCCTCCAGATATTTTGCCCAGGGGTCTACGTTGGCGACTCTTTTGTCTCTGACCGAAAAATTGTAGGCATAATAGAACTCAGATGGCAACTGCTTGAATTTGAGCAGTGCCAGCTGAGTTATGCCCTGCCCGATGAAATCGAGCTGAACCCGCTCGAGAATTTTACTGTTGATCGGGGTCGCTTCCCGTGAACTTCTGACATATATCCCGGCCAGCCCCAGCAGGGCAGTAGCAAACACAAGCACTATCACTATGGCGATTCCCTTTTTATTCACAGGCATTTCACTCTTCCAGGTTTGCTTTAAGGGTCGATACCCGAATTGGCGGTGGGGTAAGGTTGTTGGGTTCAAGCCATGAAACCGTTATTTCATACTGTTTCACCATTATCGGTTTATGTATGCCGGAGCCATCAAATACCGCCCCGGCCGTCGTTTCATCGAGAAACTTCCAGGTTTCGCTTTTGTCGATGTTGTAACTCGCTTCGTTGAGATCGACGGGATGATAGGCGAAGGTAACCGGATAATCGCTGACAGTAAGACTTATGGTATAGGTCGCGTTGGCCTCTCCTGCCACGGCGCCCAGTGGCACGGTTCCGCTCGCGGCTGCCAGATTGTTGGTTCGCGTACCGGTCGGAACCTGGTCATATGGCAATTTAAGCAGCTTGTTCATAGTCGATTCTGCCAGGTGAATCGCCGAGATTCTACGCATGTCCTTTTGCGTCAGCCGGTGTCCCTGGCTGAATACGCCGACAATCGGCAAGATCGCGACAGCCATAAGTATAGTCGCCAGCATGATTTCAGTCAGTGTTATACCATTTCTGAGGCTCTGGCAGTTTTTCTTCATCTGGCGTCACCGGCTGCAATCTTGTCTAGATCTGTTTTTGACCATAGCGTGAAATCTTTTACCACGTTGCCGTCGAATATGGCCACGCGGTGAACCCCCATTCCTCCTGCCAGATAGTTGCCATTGAATACCCAGTCAATTTCAAGCCCTGATTTCAAAGGCATTTCATCAATCGCAAGCACTTCGCTGTCTTTGCCGAGCAAACAGTAGCGCAAGGCAAATTCACTGTAAATCGAGGCTCTGACCGTAATGCCAAAGTAGCATACCATATCTGCCATCATCTGCATACTTGAACGCGCTGACGGAATGACGACTTCGAGTCTGGGAAAATGCTTCTGTGATTGGCTGCCCTGATCGTTGCTGCGCGAGATAGTGGTGTTCTGCGCTACTTCATGCAGCATGTCATAGCCAACGCTTTCATAAGAACTCTCATTGATCGAGATATGCAGGCTGCCTGTATCGGCCGGCAGCAGAGGTGCGAGACTGTTCCAGAACATATCGCCGGAAAGACTCGAAAGATAAGGCACATCTGTGACTTCCCCTATGGGTTGCCACAGATGAACTAGCTCATTGCAGGCTGACACCGTGCCGGTAACGGCCAGCAGCAGCGTCAGCATGCAGATAAGAACATATGAGCGAAATGCCTGTATATTCACTTACTTGAACGTTTTGTCAATCGTTCTGATATCAAGTCGCGACGAAGAAATCGGAATGATGATTTTGAGATAACGTTTGTTTGGCTCGTTGCTGGCATTTTTCGGGTTTGCCGGGTCGGCTGGCCAGGCGCGCGCGTCATCCTGAACCTTCATTTCCATGACGTAGTTGCCGGCCGTCCGGAAAATGTTGAGATACCTGGGCGCGGCCCCGATATCCTTTATCAGCGACATATCATTGCCGCGCAGTTCCCATGAGGTTATCGAAACATTTCCGACATTGTCGCTCAGTTTGCTCTCGAAGGTTACCGGTATGTCGATTTCGAGCGTCGAGGGCTCCTGGGTGCTCTTCTGCTTCATTATCGCAGAAAATGGTTTTCCTGCTACTGCCTTGAATTTGCTGTCGACACCGAATATGCTGCCCGGATTGCTTAAATCCTGATAAACCCAGTCTTCCAGGCCGTTGCGTTCTTCTGACTGCCCGGTGTTTTCGGCCAGGCAGACCCATTGTCCATCTACGAAGGTCGGAAGAATGTTGGAGGGCCCGACCATGAGCGTGTCAGGATTCTTGTCGTCTTTTGCCTGAATGAACGCGAGAGGTCGGTCATTGTCTTTGATTACAATCTGGCCGAGCAGGAAGTCGCCACCGGCATTACCTGAGGTGTCCGTTACATTGAAACCAAATACGAGATTTTCGTAATCGCTCAGCTGGTTCGCGTAATTGTAAGACATTTCAGGATACATGTTCGCGCCATTCTGTCTGAAATAGTCGAAATCGTTCACTGCTATCGAATATTTACGATATGTCCAGCTGCGGACTTTCGGCAACGGACAGTCAGACGGAAGGTTATTGAAAGAGTAAAGATACTGTTGAACCTTGTAAGGATCCTTGTTCGTAAGGCCGTCAGGATTGTTGCGGTATCTTTTCTGACCAGCAGCGCGGATTTCTGTCGGGAGTCCATCTGGAACATTCATGCCCAGCGCGTTTTTGTGCAGAAGCTTGCCGCTGGCCTTTGCTATGCCATGCTTGAGCGAAAGGCCAAAGTATTTGTCAACAAGTAGAGGGCTAAGATTGGCATGTGTGCTGACATTGCCGTAGGGGTTGTCGTTGGCAACCCAGCAGACGACAGCAGCAGGATTGCTTTTGCCATCGGCAGTGTGCGAAAGCCTTTCGCCGGTAGTTCCCCACAGGTATTGCGGAGAAATGTCGAATGCTTTCTGCATGGTGTTGGCAAGATCGGCCAGTTTTTCTGCCGGCGCCGTGTCGTCGAGCACGCAAACTCTGCATTGCGCGCCGATGGTAATCGGAACGAACTTCGTCTTTTCGACAGGAATGGTTATTACGCTGCCATTTGACAGGGTTTTGAATTCCTTTTCGAAATATTCATAGCTGTAAACTCTGCTTGCATCTACTTTGAGCAGATAGTAGCCCGGTTCGGATGGAATGGTGAAAACGCTGTCGCCGTGAGCAACCGAGATTACCGCACCGTTGGTTTCCTTGGTGATGTTAACCAGGCTTTTGCTGCTGTCTACCGGGTCTGCCAGACTTATTTTCCAGGAGAATTTCGGAGTGTCGGTCAGCCATCTCAGATTGTTGTGCGGCTCGCCCGGCACTGGCGGGGTTTCCTGCAGCATGGCTTTGATTCTGTCGACGCCGGCTGACTTGTTGCCCAGATTTTCTCTGACCTGAAAGCTCCAGGGCTGGCCGCTTCTGACCTGCGGAATGACGTAGGTTTCGCCGGTGGGATTAGACGGATTGCTGTTCTCGAGAGAAGACTGGCTTGTATTGCCAGGCAGAAGTTTTGGTCGGTAATCATAGCTGCTGCCTTTTGAATCGCTCGGCTTTCCGCTCATGATAACGCATGAACCGCCAGGATATGTGGGGTTCGTGTAGGTCTGCACGAATATTTTTGTTTTTGCCCACTCGCTGTTATCTTTGGCTCTGGCCGGAATTTCGGCAGACAGATAATCACCTTTCCGGTCAGCCAGAACGCCGCGCGGCATTTTGTCATACTGGTAATACTTAAAAGTCGATCTTACGCTGATCTCGTATTCACCCGGGCCGAACATGATTGGCAGAACGGTTTCCTTCGTTCTGGTGTTGCCATCGAGAATGACGTTGTTGAGAGGATCGCCATACATGTTTTTGGTCTGTACAACCTTCCAGTAAAAGTATAGCTGCTCGCTCTCGGTAGTCGACGGGAATCTGCCGATGAAGTTGTTTTTATTGGGGTCGTCACTAGCTTCACCGTTGCGGTTGACTCCGTTGTTATCGAAGTCTGGCGCATTCTCAACCGTGAAGAAATATTGCGTGGCATCGTTATAAGGCGTCGGAGAATTATTCATGTCCTTGTCATAAGGCCCGTTGATGTCAATGTTTGCAGTGGTGCCGGTAACTTTTGGCGGAGTGCAGACGTTTATTACAGCCACTTCGGTTCGATAGGTGTCACTTACGTTGGCTGACGTTCTGACCAGTGTGCCGGGGCATAATGACCATTTGCTTCTGTCTGCAAGCTGGTCTGGGTCACAGAGAAAATCCTGTTCGAAATAGTTGGTACCAAGCAGAACGTCGCCACTGGCATCCATGAAGCTGCTGCTGTAGTAGTTCATCATGGTAACGCCTTTGTAAACTTTCTGTTTGAATTTGGCCCGGTAAAGATTCGGAACCATCGTCGACTTTTTCTCGTAAGTGTATGCCTGAGAAGCTTTGAAAATAGGCATGTCCTTGCCTGGCGCGTTTTTGGGGTCGCGCTTGGTCGAAACGAAATAGAGGTTGCCAAAACCGTCGGCGTCGATCGAATTGGGCAGATCTGGAATCGACGAAATATCGATGACTTCTGGAATAGTAGGCTTTGTCTGCTTTTCGTTTCTGACAAATGAATAAACCAGCGGAATGGTCTTGTCGTAAGCGTATACGATACCACCGGTCTGCCACCACTGATCGGAAACTGCCACGTCTGTAAGTTCTTTGAGAAAGCCACTGCTGGGCACGTTTGCCTGTTTGAGCCACTCGTTGATCTTGTTGATTCCGAGAATATAAACCCAGTCAGCCGTCAGGCTTTTCGAGCTGACCCCGATTTTTACCGCGGTCAGATCAGCCGGATCGCCGATGGTAGAACCAGTATAGGCGACATTGTTGAGCTTCAGCGAGTAATTTGGCGTGCCGTAATCGCGGGTGTAAAGATAACTTCTTCCGGCACCGGAAACCAGACATGAGAGAATCGGGGTATTGCCGGTTGGAATCGGCGTTCCGGGACCTGTGCCAGGTGCGCAGGGATCGCCGCATTCGCAGAGAGTGTCTTTGGTATTGGTCGAGCCAAGAACGACGGTGCCGGCCTGACCGCGGTCATAAGGCCCGGCCTTTTCGTCGACGCTGTAGCTGAGAAGCTTGAGTTTTTCTTCGTTGATCTGAACGGTTTCTCTGACCAGTTTATGGCACCAGCCAGATCTGAACGGAAACCCGGCACCATCCATACACTGAACGAAGCCGTACATTTTATATGGGCCGAGAATGGTGTTGGGATTGGTTGTGCCATACCAGTCAGGTCTGAGATAGGTAAAAGGACTGTTTATCTTGTCGGCATCATCTCCAGAATGATACCATCTGCCGTTGGCTATGAGGTAGTAACCTGGCTTGCCGGGAGCTGCCGCCGGTTTCCATGAGCATGGATAACAGTCTCCAAGATAGCCATAAGAAGAAGTATACTGTGACGGGTAGCTTTTGTTGTCGTGAATACCGACGCCACTGCCGGTGTTGCCCGGGTAATTGTGGTGAATATGCACAATCTTGTCGTGAAGGCCCGAATCATACGGGCCGTCGGGCGCGACATGTACGCTGGTCAGACACTTTCTGACCAGAGGATAAGGTGAAAAATGCATGCCGGTAGTGCCATCTGACGCGAAAGTCCAGAGTTCCTTCTTGATGGTTTTAGTGATTTCGTTGAACAGCATCGATGCTGAGAGATTGAATGCCTTACCACCATCATAAAGATAACCGGGCGTGCTGCCAGGAACCAGGTTGTTAAGTTTGTAAACCCCTCTGACAGGCCCATCGCCAATCAGCAGAAAAGCATCGCCGTTCTGCATGTAAAAATCGTCGAGTGCGAAGACGCTGGTCGACAACAGCAAAACAAGTGCAAGAGCAACCAGAACACTGTGATTTTTCATGAGACACTCACCTTTCTCTGAACATCTTGATGCCCTTCATCAGGGATTCAATGAGGTAAGGATTGAACTTGTATTTCTCGAAGAGCGATCGGCAAACCTGCTCGGTAATATCAAGATTGCCTGATATGAACAGTTTCGATGGTCTTACGGTGGCGACTACTGAGCCAACATCTCGGCGGTGCGCCAGATGCTGAAAAGACAGGTTTTCGATCGACTTCATAAGCGAAGGGGCCCAGTGGTTGGCGATGGTGAAAGTATTGGGCTCGGGCAGCGGTGATTTAAGAATGATCTGATAGGCTGTATTGGCCCATAAAGGAGTGTTTTCGGGAATGTTCTGCAGTATTTCCGGCGGCGTCTCCGGAGCCGTGAGAGTGTCGTCGATTACGCAGGAAACCTTGAGTTTGTCAGCAGTTTCTTTGATGACTTCGTCCAGTTCAGCAACTATCGTTTCGAGTTTTTTGACCGTTTCGGCGCGTGAAAGAAAGACTTCCTGCCAGATCGAATCCTGCAGCTGTACAATTTCTCTGTCGATTTCGGCAAACTCGTTCTGCATTTTCTCAAGTTTTTTTTCGTCTCTGGTCTGGGTCTCGACCATTCTTTTGTCTATTTCGGCTTTGGGTATCTTGAGCTGCGCCAGTCTGGTTACTTCGCCAGTCCAGTGCAGACGGGTTTTTGAGATGTCTTCCTGTATTTTGCTCTGTTTTGCCAGAAGCTGATCTACTTTGGGTTTCAACTCTGTCTGTCTGGCCGCCATTCTCTCGTAAACAGCCTGCATCGTTGCCATGTCATCACGTTTGAGCTGCGGGCGTGAAAAGCGCTGAGTGACGAAGTCGTAGTCTTTCATCTCTGGATGCAGTGACAGGCAGGTTCGATAATCTATTGTCGCGAACTGACTGTTTGCATAAGAGACGTTGAAACAGCTGAAAAGCAATATGGCTGCAAGTATCAGGGTCTTAATTTTCACTTTTTTCCTCACTCGGTTCGGCAGTTTTTATTTCAAACGAGCTCTTGATCAGCGAACAGGCAGCATCTGTATAGTCGGTTGCGCCATATTTGAAGGGAGCGTTGACCAGACCGGGAAGCTTGCGCTGCCAGTAATGCCGGCTGTTACTCAGCCATGTCGCAAATTCACCAGACTCGATACTGTCTGCATTTTCAAGAAATGATGCGAGTTTGATGCGGTTTAAAACATGCATCTGTGGTTCTGGCGGATGTTTTGTCGGTGCCAGTGCGGCTGTGTCGAGCAGACAGGCGAGGCTATGCTTTTGTCTGATGAGGCCGAAAACATGAGCCATGTCACTTTCAATGCCATGCAGCGTGCACCATGTCGTTGCCGCTTCCGGCAAGGTGCTGTCGGTTTCCTGCAGTTCTGCCAGTATTTCCCGGCGCTGTTTGATATATGCCAGCTCGGCAACAATCTGGCGACGCTTCTGCCAGAGTGAACTGTTCTTGTCATCGTTGCCGACGAACGCTCTGGCTATGTCCTTTTCAATCTTTTTCAGGGCAGCCGAAGCTTCTGTTTCAAGCTTTTTCAGCCTTTCATATTCCTCTACGAAATTTTTGACCGGTGCCGAAATCGTGTCTAAAAAACGTCTCGTTTCCCAGTCGAACTTTTGAAAAGCCGGGTGCGACATCATGCAGATGCGCGAATCTACGTGACCGATCTCTTCGCCGGCCAGCTGAAAAGCCGTAATACAAAGAAGAAGAATTACTACAATACCGTTTTTGCTGTTGATGTGTCGTCTAACCAAAAGAATACCTCTGTTCTCTGCTGATCTTTACCGTTGCTTACGCTCGGCAATCGGCTTGTCAGAATGTCTGGCAATAGCTGAGCAATCGACTGCGAGAAGATTTAACTCAGCCTGCTTTTTATTTTAGGCCTAATCTGAATGATAGTCAAGGCTCTCTTCTGTTGCCTGTTCGGTGCCGTTGAATTCGCGCTCGAGTTCATTGTCGGCTATCCCGGCGTCGTTCACCAGACCTGGCGGCGCAGGAACCACCGCTTTCAGATCGAGGGGAAGCAGATCATATATTTTCTGCAGATAGATGCCGGGTGCGTGACTGCGGGCTTTGCCGGGTCCCTTCATCTCGCCATCGGCCAGAACCAGTTTCCCGTCGGCGTAAATGTTGTTGGGTGGCGCACAGTGCTGAAATTTAAGAGCTTTGAAGGGCAGTTTGGTAACCAGATCGTTATCGAAAACCCAGCGCTGCATATCGGGAAACCGCTTCTTGAAGGCCTTTACAAATTCGTCGTTGCCAATGCGTGGCCCGGCATAAGTGTAAACGCCCTGAATGCTGAGCCCGTCGTCGGCCAGCCGCGAGGCTGCCAGCGGTGCAATGCCGGCGCCGAGACTGTGCCCGGTGATCCAGAGGCGCTTGGGCGTGCCTGCCATGTGGCTGTCGACGTATTTTTTAAGATCATCGTAGGCGACTTCCATGGCGTTATACAGGCCGCGATGCACCTTTACACCCCAACCCCACCAGAGTATGCGTTTTTTGAAAAAGTTGAAATCGGTCAAGATCCAGTCATAGGCGAATTTTGTTGGGCTGAACTTCTTGTTTTTGCTGCTCTCAGACCCTCTGAATGCTACTATTACCAGTTTTGAATTCGACATGACGACGGCCTGGGTATCAGCGGTCTTTTCGCGAACGTCGATAAAATCAAAGCGATCGATGCCAAGTGGTTCGAAGATTTCCTTGAATCTCTTTTTGAATTCAAGAAAATTCGCGACATCCATGCGGTTTTCATAGGTGTTGTGGGCGGCATACATCAACAGGTAGGCATTCACCAGACTGTGCCCGACTGCCTTGTCTTCGAATACGCGCTCGTAGCAGTCCGCGCCCTGAACCATCTGCGCGCTGACAGACACGCTGATCAGCAGCACCAGGGTGATACTCAATACCAGAATTCTGAACCAGACATTGCTGAACTTATGCTGTGTACTCATTTTGTTACTCATTTCTCCATGTAGATAGTATAACCCCTTCATCTTTCAGCCGCAAGTCAATAATAGAGCAGCTTTTGCAGAAGCATGACTTTGCTGAATTCAATAGTTTGCTCAACCATGTTGCTTGGAGTAGGATGAATCAGATCAAAAGGTCAGGGAGGCTGCATTATGCGAGCGAAGTTTGTGATGATTCTGCTGTTGCTGGCGTTATTCGCCACGGCAGCTATGGCTGCTGAGGAATACCAGTGGGAAACGCTGATAAGGGTCAAAACTCCGGCGACGCTCTGGAAGTCGATTGCAGGTATCGAAGAACTGCAGCCGGTTATTGCTGCCTGCGCCGATAAAACCTGGGAAATTCTGGCAGGAGAGCATTTTGTTCTGCCGGAAAACTTTGCGGCTGATGCAATAATGTGTGTTGCCATTGGCAGAAAAAAAGACAGAGGCAACTCTCTGCATGCTGTCTGGAGCGAAAGTCCTGATGGCAAGAGGGTTTACCTTGGTGCTTTCAGGAGCTTTCTGTCATTATTTGACCGATATCGTTCGAGCAATGAGATAAAAGTCGATGAAATGGCTTTTCCTGAAGCTTTTGCACAGCTTGACCAGAGCGCGATATTGCAGCTGCGTTTTTTTTCAGAAAGCGCGGTTGCAGATCTCACCGCTGCTCTGATCGCTGAACTGACCAGAGATGAGAAAACCCTCTCTTTCGGTTGCCGCGAAAATTTGCGCAAATTGCAGCGTAGTCTGCGTAAAGGTGAAATTGACGGGCTGCCGAAAGACCTGCCAGAATGCCCGCTAAAAGGTAAATACAGTTTTGATGCTACAGCCCGAAAGTTTGTCTGCAGTCATCAGCAGAAAATGCCGGATTTTGCTACTGCCGATTTTGACAACTTTCAGGCTGGCGCATACGACCTGTTAAAGATGTTACAGTGCCTCAGAAGCTTTGTGATAAAGCTGGGCAACGACGCAGACAATCTGACTGTGGAAGCCGAAGTTGCCGAAGACACGCCGGCGCTTTCGAGCGATGCGTTTATGGCATATTCGATTCCTGGCTGGTTTACGGGTTTAGCCGACATGCAGATGTTTTCTCAGGCGGCTGACTCGCATCTGGTGATGGCCCCCGATCTTTCGGGTTTTCTCGCCAAAATACGAACCCGCGACCCGCAGTTTTTTGAGAGTTTGTTCGGTGAAAGCAGGCCAGAAGAATTTATACCGCAGGGGCCGGTACAGATTTCGCTTTTTGGCAATTTCAGCTTCAGACAATATGTATTGCCGCCATTAGCCCTGTCGGTAAACATTTCACCCGAAAAATATGCTGCTCTCAAGGACTTTGCAATATCGCGGGGCTTGCCGGCACAACCTCAAAAGGTAGAAATTTACGGTCACGAAGCAGAGCTGATCGAGATGCCGGTTGAAGGGCACTCGTTCAATCGTCAGGAAAGCGATCAACGCTTGTTCATTTTAGCTGACAGTGAACAGAGAATGTCAGTCTGCGTGGGCGAGCTGGCAGTCCGCGAAATACTGGCGGTGCTTTGCGGAGAACGCAGGCCGGTTTCACTGTTCGCTGACATCAAACTGCCGGTAAAGCTGGCGTTTGCCTGCCGCGCCGACGGTATCGGTCAGGGCGTGCTTCAGTATGTCAATTTCAACGCACTGCGTATGGAGGCCAGAGAATGCGAACAGCGCCTCGATGAATGGAAAGAGGTCAACCAGAAAGTTTATGAACAGCTGAGTCCGGGTGGCAGAATACCTGAAGATCTCGCCAGGCTGTGCCCGAGAAATGGCTACTTTCTGGTCGAAGAGAACGATTACGAAAAGGTCAGATGTGCTGTCCACAACTATCGTGCGGTTGGTGAAGCGCAGACACTGTTCGTTAAAGCTGATATTCCGGCGGGAAGATGGCTGCGCGCCTATGTGGTTAAAGACGGGGCAAAACGCCGTCTGATTGTTGATTTTTACCGGCCGGCGGAGGTGAAATAACATGAAAAAGCTTTTCTTTGCAATTTTTATGCTGCTTCTGATACCTCAGCTGCTTCTTTCGGGTACGACGATGACGTTGACCACGCCCTGGTCAAAAGGCGAAGCGGTAAGAATGGTCGAAAGATCGGTTACGCTGCATGGTGAAAACGGGCTTGTGCTGATGGAGGTTGAAGACAGCTTTCTGAATCTGAGTTCGGTGCAGTGCGAAGGTCTTTATCGTTTCACTCTGCCGTCCGGAGCTTTTGCCGCCGGTTTCTGGATAAATACCGACGGCAAGGAATGGGTTAAGGGTGAAGTTCGCGAAATCACCGAAGCAAAACAGATTTATCACAAGATTACCAGTCGTCTGGTCGATCCTGGCCTGCTTGAACAGAAAGATGGCGAGATTGTCATCAGGGTTTTTCCGGTCGAGCGCAATGCCCGGGTTGGTATCAGGTTTCGCTGTTATTTCCCGGCTGAGTCAACCGATGGAAATTATCAGTTCCGACTACCACTCAACTACAGCCCATCTGGATCAGACAACAATAATAACCGTAATTCTGAAGACAGCATAAATTTCAGATTTGCAGCCACTTTCAAAGACTCACAGGGAATCGACAAATTCAACTGCAGCGATGAACGGGCTGCCATAAATGCTTCAGACGCTGAAAAGCAGGTAAAGCTCGAGTATGCCGAAAGCGTTCTGAATGATGTCGAACTGTCATATTCCCTGCAGAACAGCGAAAAAGTCGCCATGGCTTTTTATCAGGTGCCCGAAGGCAAACGTTTCAGTCTGTTACGCATCGCAGGTAACGAGCTTTCTTCGAACGCCAGAGACCTTCGACTGGCAGTGATTATTGATGCCAGCGGTTCGATGGGCAGTCTGAACCGGGCAAGAGCTCTCACGCTTTGCGACAAGCTGGCGGCTGCTGGCGGCAATTCGTTGCAGATATTCGTCAACAACGAAAGCGGCCTGCAGAAAGTCAGTCGTGCAGAACTCGATAATGTAAAATTTTTCGGGCCCACGTTTTGGCAGCATTTCGCCAGTTTTTCGGACACAGACTGTGATGGGGTCGTTCTGATAACAGATGGCGAAAATCTCACTCAGACAGTGTTGAAGCAGTTGTGGCTGCATGCTGGTCGCAAGCCGGTTCGGGTGGTCTATTCAGGAATCGGTTATTCTTCTGACCTTGCGAACATCACTGACCTTTATGGCGGTTGCGATTTTGTGACGCCGGGCAGTGCAGCAGAAACGGCTGTCACAGGTGTTATCAGAGCGCTGTCGCTAAATGCCTGCCTTTATGACGAAAAAGGCAGTCGTTACCTGCCACTGTATGGCAATCTGTCGCAGACAGCCTTTTACGTTCTTCCCTTCAAAGAAGGCAAATACCAGGTTAAAGATGGCGGCGGCAAAAGCCTGCTTGACTTCGAGATTACAGCTGGTCAGGCGTTTGCGCAGATCGCTCCCTGGTTTGTCAGCATCGCTGCCCGCCAGCAGATACGAACGTTAGAGACCATGGAGCAGTCAGAAGCGGTCATCAAAAAGATTACCGAACTCGGCATCAGATACGCGCAGGCTACAGATTATACGGCGTTTCTGGCGGTGCCCGACAGCATTGCCAGAGCTAATGCCGACGTTATGAACCCTGCATATCTGGCGATGTTTGCGGCACCAACTTTTCGCAAGGCCAGACAACAGGCGCGTGCCAAAGCCTGTTATGCCAATCAGCGCGTGTTGATGGGCGCTGTCGAAATGTATGGTATGGACAATGCAGACTTCAGCAAACTCGAATTCGATCTTTACACCGGTCATCTCAACATCGACGAACTGGTGCGTGGCAAGTATCTGAAGTCGGCGCTGGTACCGGCGACCAATGAGTGCGAATACCGTTTCCTTGGTGACCCTGCTGGTGACGGGGTGTCATTCTGTGTCGTACATGGCTCGGTTGAAGATGGCATGACGATGTCAGTCGAAGAAATTGTGCTGAGATACTGCAAGGAGCACAATCTCAATCCTGATGATTTCGATATCCCTTATCACCTCTACGACGTCGAGGGAAGCGGCACCGGTATCTGGGAGCTGATGCAAAAATTCGAGCTGCTGCAGACGCTGCTGGCCATTCTGCTGTAAAAAGCCTTTTCACCACATGTATATCTGCAACAGGTTAGCGTAGTCGTCGGTCCAGAGGCTGTAGCCGGGACTGCTTTCCATCTCGTCCCATTTCGCATAGAGCTTGAGAGATTCCAGATGTTTGGGGTTGCCGGCGGCGACCCAGTCAGCCCGGTTGATCTGGTCGTAATCATACCAGTCGTAACGGGTCGAGTAGCGGGCCGGTTCGTCGAACGAGCGCAGGCAGGCAATGCCGAGTTCGTCGCAGTTGCGTTTGATCACCGGCGCCAGCTTGAAGTAGCGGTTCGAAATATGAAACAGCAGCAGTCCGTCAGGTTTGATTTTGGCCTGATAAAGTTTGAAGGCTTCGATGGTCATCAGGTGCACCGGCACCGCATCTGACGAATAGGCATCAAGAATCAGCAGGTCGTAGCTGTGATCGGGAACAGCCTGCAGACTGACACGGGCATCGCCGACAATGTGCCTGATGCTGGCCTGCGAGTTCTTCAAAAAGGTGAAATACTCGGGGATCTGCGCGATTTCGACGACTTTCTGATCGATCTCGAAAAAGTCAAAATGCTGCCAGGGCCGGCCATACCAGGCCAGAGTGCCACAGCCGAGTCCTACCACTCCGATGTTTTTAAAGTTGCGATTGATGCTGCCAACCCGAAAAACCGATCCTACCGGGCCTTCGCGCGCATAATAAGAAAGCGGGTAACTCATGCGCATGTCGTCGATCTTTCGCTCAACGCCATGAAGCGTGGTTCCGTGCGACAGGCAGTAAAAAATATCCTTCACCCCTTCGACTTTAAGATCAGGGTCGACAACTTCACCGTCGTTTACCAGCCTGGTAACTCTTAAAATGCCGAAAAAACTGCGGTCGATCATGACGATTTTCGGGTCGGAAATAGTCTGAATGAAGGCTGCCAGTGAGATGCAGAGCAGCAACGCCCAGGCCCCGCGCCGGAAATTATTGAATACATACAGGCTGAGCAGAGCCATGAAGGTCATGAATATTCCGTTTTCGCTGAACAGTTTGCTGAGGTTCACTTCGTCGAGCCAGCCCGGAAAGTGCAGCAGAAACATGAATACACCGGCAACCATTATGCGGCGCGACATCGCGTATGCCGGGTCGAAATAGCTCTCTGATAAATACGAGCACAGGCAGGCCGCTACCAGAAGCGTAAAAGCGTATTCAATCTGAGTTACGAAAATTACCGGTGCCAGCAGGCTGTTGAAAAGTCCGCCGGCAATGCCGCCGGCCGACATCCAGACATAATAGGAGTTCAGTTGTGCGACTGCCGGTCGATCATCTGCCAGTTTGCCGTGAAAGTAGATGCAGACCATGAACATGACGAACAGATGCACCGGAATAGTAAACCATATCCGCTCGATGATTCTGAAGTGATAAAACAGCATTGCCAGCATCACTGCTGGAAACAGATACCTCTCCCAGCTGATGGCGCGCCAGTAATCTGTGCGCGCAAAAACCAGGATGAACGAGATCAGATACAGCGACAGCGGCAGTACCCAGAGCAGCGGCACCGATGCGATATCGGTCGCTATGTGAGTGGTGACCGCAAGCATTGCACTGCAAGGAACAAAGCCGAGCAGACACCAGTAAAGCGCCTTTTTCCAGGTTGGCCGGGTTGGGTCGATGACTGCTGGTTCAGTCTGCTTATGTTCCTGAACCAGACGGTTGAAAAAGTCATCGACATTGGTGAATTCGACATCGGCGCTATGTTCAGTTGCTGCCGGGTTTTCGGCTACTTTGTCTGCGTCTGTCTGGTCACCGGGATCTGTGCGTTTTGCTTTCCAGAGAAAGATGCAACAGCACAGAACCAGCAGAGTCTGCAGAATGTAGATCGCTGACCATAACACGCGCTGCTCAGACAATCGCAGCAGCGGCTCGAAAAGAAACGGGTAAGCAATCAGCGCCAGCAGGCTTCCCACGTTACTGGCAGCGTAAAGAAAATAGGGGTCAGCAGAGTCGGGCTGGCCGGTTTCTGAATAGTAGCGCTGCAGCAGTGGCGCATTGGCAGAGATCATGAAAAATAAAAAACCGATCGAACCGGCAAGGCGCGCCAGCAGCCAGCCAGTCGGCCGGGCAGCTGCAAGTTCGGCGCCGGCAGTGTCGACATGCAGCGGCAGCAGAATGAAGGCGCCGGTCATCAACAGCAGATGCAGAATCGACTGGCGCTGGCAGCCGAGATATCTGATCGACTTTTCGGCGTAAACGTAGCCGGCCAATAACGCCAGCTGAAAAAACAGCATGCAGGTTGTCCAGACCGCCGCTGCGCCGCCGAGATAAGGCAGCAGAATCTTGCCGACCATCGGCTGAATCAAAAACAGCAGAAACGATCCGACAAATATGCAGACCGTAAAGACTGCTGTAACTATATTCACGATCTGATCACTATTACTTTGTCACATATGAATGTGTGTTTAAAAACAGTCATTGCGAGGAGCGCAGCGACGAAGCAATCTCTCTGACCATGAGATTGCTTCGTCGGGCTGGCGCCCTTCTCGCAATGACGGCGAAGACACATACTCAATGTTGACAGACCACTATTCGGTGATCTTGAGGTGCAGTTCTTTGAGCTGTTTTTCGGTGGCTTCGGCCGGTGCCTGCATCAGCAGATCCTGGGCGTTCTGGTTCATCGGGAAAGCGATGACCTCGCGAATATTGGGCTCGTTGGCAAGCAGCATGACGATGCGGTCGACGCCGGGCGCGATACCACCATGTGGCGGTGCGCCGAACTTGAAGGCCTTGATCATACCACCGAACTTGTCATCGACAACTTTGTTGTCATAGCCCGCGATTTCAAAGGCTTTATACATGATTTCCGGCAGATGATTGCGGATCGCGCCGGAACTGAGTTCTATGCCGTTGCAGACGATATCATATTGATAAGCTTTGATAGTAAGCGGATCTTTGGTGAGCAGCGCTTCCATGCCGCCCTGCGGCATCGAGAACGGGTTGTGACTGAACTGGGTAGCGCCGGTTTCTTCGTCTTTTTCGAACATCGGAAAATCGACGATCCAGCAGAAGCGATATGCATTCTTTTCGCGCAGATCGAGTTCGTCAGCCAGTCTGATTCTGACCTTTCCGAGAATGACCGATGCCTTGTCGGCACTGTCAGCAACGATAAAGATGCCGCTGCCGTCGGGGGCGTTGAACTTCTTGCGCAAAGCCGTTTTGCTGGCATCGCTGAGTGGCTTGGCCAGACTGCCCTTAATTTCGGCACCGGCGAAAATCAGCGAGGCAAGTCCCTTGGCACCGTTTTCGCGGGCGAAATCTTCGAGGTCTTTCAAAAACTTGCGTGACTTGTCGGCAACGTTGTTTACGCACAGGGCGCGCACGACACCACCGCCTTCAACGACCGACTTGAAAGCGTTGAAGTCTGATGCTGCAAAGATATCAGAGACGTCTTCGATTTCGAGCCCGTAGCGCAGGTCGGGCTTATCGACACCGTATTTGCGCATGGCATCTTCGTAAGGAATCCGCGGAAACTGTGGTTTGGTGACATCCCAGTCAGAAAATTCGGTGAACAGGCCATAGAAAAGTTTTTCGAGGTGGGCAAATACATCTTCCTGAGTGGCAAATGACATTTCGACGTCGAGCTGATAAAATTCGCCGGGCGAGCGGTCGGCGCGGGCGTCTTCGTCTCTGAAACAGGGCGCGATCTGAAAGTAGCGGTCGAAGCCTGAAACCATCAGCAACTGCTTGAACTGCTGCGGCGCCTGCGGCAGTGCATAGAACTTGCCAGGGTAGAGGCGGCTGGGCACGAGATAGTCGCGGGCACCTTCGGGGGAGCTGCTGGTCAGAATCGGGGTCTGAAATTCATTGAAGCCCATTTCAGTCATTCGCCGGCGTATGCTGGCGATGACCTTCGAGCGCAGCAGAATGTTCTTATGCAGCTTTTCGCGGCGCAGATCGAGAAAGCGGTAGGTCAGGCGCGTAGTTTCAGGAGCGTTGTCTTCGTCGGCAACCTGGAACGGCAGAATATCGGCAGCGCTTTGCACGATTACCGAACTGACTTCGACCTCGATTTCGCCGGTTGGCATGTCGCGGTTAATGTTGCTGCCGCGGCTGATGACCTTTCCTTCGATGGTCACTACCGATTCAACTCTGATTTTTTCAAAATCACTCTGAGCCTGGCTGCCTGGTGCGGCTACGAGTTGAGTTACGCCGTAGTTGTCGCGCAGGGTAATGAACATGACCCCGCCAAGATCGCGTTTGCGATGAAGCCAGCCCGAGAGTTTAACCTGTTTGCCACAGTCGGTTCCGCGTAATTCGCCACAGTTGTGAGTTCGGTAGATATGCATGCGAAGCATCCTTTGTCGGTGATTTTCGTCACAGAGTGTAGCGCAACCCCCGCCCAAAAGCAAGCTGACCGATCAGAGCACTATTTTTTGTCAGGTGCCGGGAAGGATGATTTCGGCAATGAAGCCGCCACCGTCTCGATTTTTCAGCCTGATGCTGCCGTTGTGCAGTTTGACAGCATGCAGCGCGATTGCCAGGCCGAGGCCGGTCCCGCCGGTCGAGCGGTTGCGGTCTTCGGCACAGCGATAAAAAGGTTCAAAGAGCTTGCCGATATCGGCTTCGGAAACACCCGGTCCACGGTCGGCAATCCTGATAACCAGTGATCTGTCGTGTTCTGACAAGGTGACTTCGACCTGTGAGTTTTCCGGGCTGTATTTGATCGCGTTGCGCAGAACATTTTCGATGGCTCGCTCGATCAGTTGCTGCCTGCCACTGATGGTGCAGTCAGCAGCCATTTTGAGGCTGACCTGGCAGTTGCGCGCCTTGCCTTCGAAGCTGGCGTCATTGCAGATACGTGTCAGGATCGCGTTTAAATCGATTTGTCGCTTCTCTTCGTTGATGTTGCCGGTTTCAAGCCGCGAAAACTGCAGCACTTCTTCGATCAACGAGTTTATGCGCGCGACTTCTTTCTCGATGCGTGTCAGCATTGGTTGCTCGGTGGCGGGCAGCTTTTTCTGCAGCAGTTCCGCTGCCACCTGCAGGCGGGCCAGTGGTGAGCGGAGTTCGTGCGAGATATCTCCAAAAAGCCGGCGCTGTGCTCTGATCATCTGTTCAATTTTGTCGGCCATATCGTTAAAGTCGATTGCGAGGTCACCAACTTCATCATGGCGCCTGATCGCAGAACCGGTTACCCTGGCGTCGAGTTTGCCACCGGCAAAATCGCGGCTGGCCTGCCTTAACTCGGCAATCGGGCCGACCATGTAGCGTGACAGGGCATAACAAAATATGGCTGTGATCAGCAGATAAAACGGCATGGTGTCAATAACCCGGCCCATGATGAAGTGTTCGGGTCGTGGCATTTTTTGCGGAAAATGGCTGATGATAACATATTTTTTGCCTGATTCCGAGGTCAGAAGGCTTCCAACCAGCATTTCACCAGCTACTTCGGTGCTCTCGATTTTCTCGCCGGCAAAGAGCCGGCGTGCAACTTCTCTTACCTCTGGCTCCTTTTCTTCAAAGCTTTTCAGCAGAGATTCATAGCGTGGATGGCTGTAGCGACGGCGTTTTTTGCTCACGCTCTGGAGCGGCGAGAAGACAAGCTGCAACTGGTCGTTGTAAAGCCAGAAAGCACCCGGCAGTTTTACCGACAAAGCCTGCTCGATGCCGGCGGTCTCGTAGGCATCGATCGCCATCTGGCCGTTTTCTTCGAGCATTTCGCGACCCATGCTGAACAGACGTCGGCTCTCTGGTCTGAAATGGTAGAAATATCCGTAAACCGCGACGAATATGCCGGTCAGAACGACGGTGAGCCAGAACCAGAAAAAGAATTTAAGAAACAGCCCTGAGCCGTAAAAGCGGCTTATCAGGTTATTCTCTTCTTTACTGTTATTTTTCTGGTCTGACATAAAGATACCCTGTTCCGCGGATGGTTCTGATCGCATCGTTGCCATGTCCGATCTTCTTGCGAAGATTACTCATGTGAACGTCGAGACTGCGGTCATCATAGGTCAGTCGTCGGCCGAGCACCTTTTCGGCGAGTATCTGACGCTCGACGACGTTCCCGGCTGAGCGCATCAGCTGTTCGAGAATGGCAAACTCGACTTCGGTCAGGCCCAGACTGACACCACCCTTTTCGGCAGTTCGGCTGGCCGAATCGACGCAGATGTCAGCAATTTCAATGCGACCTGAGGGCCTGTCGTTGTTTTCTTCTGATGTCAGCGCCAATCGGCGAAATACTGCGCGAATTCTTGCTATCAGCTCACGCGGGCTGAACGGCTTAGGCAGATAATCATCAGCGCCCAGTTCGAGACCGAGAATGCGATCGACTTCGTCACCGCGCGCGGTCAGCATGATCACCGGTGTGTTTATCCGGCTGCGCAGGTTTTTGAGAACATCGAGGCCGTTCATCTCGGGAAGCATGATGTCGAGAATGATCAGATCGAACCCGCCTGCGAGAGCTGTTTCCAGTCCGGTTCTGCCATTATGGATACAGGTCGGCTCGAACTTCTCTGATGTCAGATATTCTGCGAGCAGGTCGCAGAGTTCGTTGTCATCGTCGATTATGAGTATCTGCTTCATGTTTCACCTTTATCTGACAGATATACTGATATACAGCATTTTATTTACAATAGCGATCTCGATACCGGCTTATAGATAATATGCTACAGCAGTGGCAGGCGTTAAAGTAAAGAATTGTTAAGAGGGTGACGGGATCTTTACTCTTCTTTTTATTACGTTTACAGTATCTTGAGACAGAATTGATTATATTAACCTTACAGCAAATAAAAAAAACTCAGGAGGTTTTTAAATGCAGAAGAAACTCACTCTCGTTCTGATCGTAGTGTTTGTGGCTGTAACCGCACTGGCTCTACACTCTGCTGAAAAAGAAAAGGTCAGACGTTATGAACGTATCGAAATACGTAAAAACCTGGGAAGTGGCGACTTCATGCCAGGCAAGCTCATGCAGCTTTTCAAATTCGCTGACGAACTCGAACTTACCAATCCGCAGCTGCTGCAGCTGCGCATGGTGTTCCAGAAACAGTCGGCCGCCCGCAAAAAGAACATGCTGAATAACAAGCAGTTCAAGAAACTGAATGACTGTAATATCAGCGAAGATGAAGTAAGAAAACTGGCGTCTGAAAAGGCTAAGCAGCTCGAAGAATCAATTATTGCAAGATTCAAAATGCAGCAGGAAATCAAAAAGATTTTCACTCCCGAACAGCTCAAAAAGCTAGAGAAAATGAACGCAAAAACATCTGCCAAAAAGGGTCCACCCATGTTGCCGTTCTGGAACAAAGCCGGCAAAGACCGCAAAGGCCCGCCTGCCATGCGGCACAAGATGTTTAATCGACAGCCAGATAAACCCGGAGTGCCCAGGCCTGCCAGCCGTCAGCCTAAAGATTCACCCGAAGCAGTGATCGACGAAATGGAAAGCATTCTCGACGACGTAGATTCTGGAGAGTGAATAAGACTCAGTTCAGGCGATGAATATCAAAAAAGCTGCCCGTGGGGGCAGCTTTTTTGATTGGTTGCGACATCGGCACGGCGGTTACGAGAACGAGGACTGGCACGAGAAGAGTATCAGTGGCGCTGAAATGTCAGGCCGGTGTGCCAGTTGCGTGGCGCCAGCGGGTTCTGGCTGACTGATTTAAAGAAATCAGAATAAACTACGTCGTAAAAGTCGTTAACCAGTATGCCGCGACTGCGGTCAGTTGTGCTGAATGCGAAGCCAGCCTGAACGCTTTCTGGAACGTAAGCCAGCTGGAGTTTTACGTTCCAGAGATAACCCTGTTCACCGCCTTCACTGACTTTTACCGGTTGAATCTTGAGAAAGCTGACTCTTTCGCTGAGCACCTTGATGCGTTCGGGTGCGCCATCAGTCGATTCGATCCTGACCAGCTTGAGCAGATCAGAGTTTTGCAGTTTTTCGAGGCGGTAGCGAACGTGCATTACTGGTCGAAGCAGCATTTTCTGGCCGTCGATATCCTTTTTAATCAGTTCTGGTGCTGTCGTATGACGATAAAGCCGGTATTCGGCGCCAGACAGCCCGTCGGCACGAGAAAAATCGGCTTCGAGCAAATCGCTGAAACGCATGGTAAACCCGCCACGGTAAGGAATACAGCTGTTTTTCAGATCATCATGAATCTGGGTGCAGATACGGCGACCCTCACTGAGAATGTCGATGCTGACTACTCCTGAAGTTGATGACTTCAGCCCGCTCTGATAAAGATACAGCAGGGGGCCGGCAATGATCGTAGTCACCGCCAGAGCGATCATGACTTCAATTATACTTATACCATTTCTTTTCATCGCTGATTCACTATTATCGTTGAGCGGCTGAGCTGATCCAGGCCGACACCCAGTCCGACGCTGCCGCGGGTTGGCCTGACGCTTACCTGCACCAGTATTGCTTCCATGTTTTTGTGAGTCAGTGGCGTCACCGTTATTTTGCGTTCGAATGCCGTCGCGTCTTCAGGGCGTTCGATGCCGGTCGCAGCGCTTACCGTTTCGATTTTCTGCCACTCGTTGAATTTGTAGTCGGCAATGCCGGTGTTGAGGGATTCGCGCACCCTGTTGCTGCCAAGAAATCTGAAGACTTCGAGCGGTTCGCGCGCCACCTGTTCGGCAAGGTACTGGTGATAAGCGCTGGCAGTGCCGCGATTGGACTCAGAGATCAGCGTAAAGACATAGATGACAAGCAGTCCCAGAACCATGGTGGCAAGCAGGATTTCGGTGAACGAAAATCCTCCCGCTTTTTTGATCTCAGTTTGCCCGGGCATCAGTTGCGTGCCCCCGATCTGAAGTTTATCCACGGTGAAACGCTGATCTGATAAGATTTATCGGCGTCGAGAAGCGCTTTGTCAAAGCTGAGGCGGTGCTGATTATTGCTCCAGTTGTCGAGATTGAGATAATCAGCCAGCAGCATACCACTGAGGTTGAGTGCCTGTCGCGATTCTACCGTACCGCTGCGACTGTCGTTGATCGAGATCAGCGCTGCTTCGACCTTTTCGGTAGTATCGACAGTGATTTTACCCTTGCGCGCGTAGAGAACCAGCAGGTCATCGTCGCCGCCCTTCTTGAGGGCACCGGCTATCTTGAAGCTGTCAGCGATAATGACGCCTTTCCCTTTGATTTGCCAGTCGCCTTCGAGCTCGATACTGTCGACGCAGTGGCAGATTCCGTAGAGATTGAGAATTTTACGCTCGCGGTCGATGATCAGCATCTGTTCAAGATCGGCCAGTCGAAGGTTGCGCCGGCGCCACAGGGTCGTGCGGTCATACAACCTGATTTCGGCGGGGTCTCCCTCTTCTGCCGGAAATTCTTCGTAATCCTCTATCTGCAGGGAACTGTAGCGATCGAAAGTCTGGCGGTCGTGCCGCAGGGTGAGCGGGCGAAGCAGTGAACTGCCGCGACTGTTGAGACTGAGCATCGAGGCAATCAGATAGTCATACTGGGTGTGCAGGCTTTCTTTGATGATTGCCGCCTTGCTTCCGGTTCTTTCGTCGAGCAGGCTGACCTCGATTTGTACGGCGAGAATACCGTGTCCTTCTTTGGAAGAAGCGTAATAATGGCCTCTATGGTCATAGTTGATAAAATTCACGATTTTCAGCCGACTGGAAAACTCGCAGCTGAAGCCAGGTTGCAGCAGTCGGCTGAGATTGTCGCTGGCAAGCGGCAGCCGCATTTCCAGTTCGGCGCCGGCAACCGCGCCGAGCATAAACCAGAAAATCTGCGAACTTCGGTCACGGCAATCGCGTTGAATGCTTGCCATAGCTTCTTCGCGCAGCATAAGAGCGATTTCACGCGCAACGAACTGCTGTCCGAGTTTATGGTCGGTGTTTCGCGCCGCCTGCATCATTCTGAAATAGCTGAGAGAAAGAATTGTCAGGCTGATTGCGATAAAGATGGCCAGCAAAAGCACGGAGCCCTGTCTGCGATACTGTCTTGAAACGAAGAGCATTTATCTGTAGATCACTTGATTTCGTCGGTTGGCGATGGGAATTTCAACTGCGGGAAGGCGTCGGCATCGCTGCCAGGCTTTATCTGGGCTGGACTGCCGACAGAGGCTGGATTCTGGCTTGAGGTCAGATTGCCGGACTCATTGGCTTTGCCCTGCTGCTGATCTGGCTTGCCGGTGTGTGAGATTATGGTCAGAGCGATGGTTGCGGTCAGTGCCGCACCGATGACTGCTGCCAGAAGTTTTGTCTTAAGCGAAGTGGCTGCTGCTGTGACTGTCAGGCTGCTTTCGATACTGGCAAGGAACGCAGCAGAAGGTTTGAGGTCTGAGGTTGGCGAGCCCGAAGTCTTGAGCAAAGCAAGCAATGCCAGAGTCGAAGCGCATTTGGGGCAGGTTCTGGCATGCGCTTCGGTGGCAGCATCGACTTTGTTATTTTCGATGGCCCGGTCGATAATTTTGTTGCATTCTTTATCAGACATTTTTATGGCCTCAAGACCTGAACTTTTTGCGCAATCTGATTATCAGTCGGTGAAAGACCAGTCGCGCGTTGCCCTCACTCGAGCCGAGATGCTCGGCAATCTCTGAGAATGGCATCTGCTGAAAGACTCTGAGTTCGAGAAGAACCTTTTCCTGGGGTTTAAGCCCCGCATACAGATCGTCTACCACGGTATCAGAAACGACCTGGGCCTCCGGGGTGCGGTCATCCGGGAGATTGAGCAGATCGAATTCGTTGCCACTGGTATCGAACTTTTTCTCCTTTCGCAGCTTGTCGATATGCTGGTTTCTGGCGATCCGCAGCAGCCAGCCGACAAAAGAACCCGAAGTCCTGAACTGATCGATCTTGCGAAACGCGTTGATGAAGGCTTCCTGAGTGATGTCTTCAGCGTCTGACTTCTTGATGCCGAAGCCCATCAGGTAGTACATCACCGTTCCGTAATGTCTCTTTACCAGCATGCTGAACGCCTGCTTCTGACCTTTACGGGCCATTTCGATCAGATCGTTGCTTTCGAAGCTTTCGTAATTGCGGGTCAAGGGCGGGCGTCCAAATCCGGTACCAGATACATCGATGCAGCTACGCTATTCTGTATGAATAACGAAGGCAAAACAGAAAATGTTACATCTTTCTGCTTTTCTGATGACCTTTTAAACATGAATTCTCTCTGTAAAGACCTGTTTCAAGGATACTACTATGTAAAAAGCCTGGCAACTTAATTGAAATGTCGGCAAAAAGAAGAAGGGCGGCATCAGCCGCCCTTCTGGGGTAATTGCAATGGTGATGTCTAGTTATTGAGATATTCTTTGCCGCTCATGACATAGGTTTTGATGAAGTTGTATCTGTCCATGTCGATCTTGCCGCCGTTGGATGCAACAAAGAAACCATCGACGATCCTGCCGCCAAGAGCGTAGTAGGCGCAGCATTCAGCAAAGTCTTCTTCTGCCATGCTGGCGCCGTAAGAAGAAACGCTGGTGCCCTTGATGGTGCCATTTGGCCAGACCAGATTCTTCCAGGCCTGCAGTTTGTCGGGATTGGCAATATGGAAGCAGTGTGCCATCTCATGTATCAATGTTTTCTGAAAGCCTTTTTTGATCTGAAAGAGCTGCTCAGCTTCGGTCGGATCACGACCGTAATAATCTTTAAGCTGCTGATAAAGATCATCAGAAATTACGGTTGCCGGGTTGAGCATGTGAACCACCAGATCAGGCGGTTGCACGTAGCCGCGGGCGGTTGCCGGCGAGCCTTCCGGGCCTTTCTCGTCGCGTACCACTTTTTGAGTGTGGCTCATGTATTCTGTCGGCAGAATGGCAAAGGCTTCTTCGGCGGCTTCGAGCTGGCCTGCGGTCCAGTCGGCGCCGACGCCGTCAGCAATTTCGATTCCGTATTTTTCGTTTAACTCGTTCTTTTTTGCCTGAAGCGGGTCGTCGATCGGGCCGACATCGGTTCCGGTGCCCGTACCGGTGTCAGTATCTGTAGCGGTTCCGGTGTCGGTGGCAGTGCCGGTATCAGTGCCTGTTCCGGTGTCGGTTGCAGTGCCAGTGTCGGTAGCGGTTCCGGTGTCTGTTGCGGTTCCAGTGTCTGTATCTGTGTCTGTCGCTGTTCCGGTGTCTGTGCCGGTATTAGTGTCGGTGTCGGTGTCTGTGTCTGTAGCTGTGTCTGTGGCGGTCGAGGTATCGGTATCAGTCGGCGGAATTATTTTTTCGCAGGTTATGACCTTTATGTTAAGAGGAATTCCAGCCATTTTGGCGCTGAGAATGCGTATAAGACTGTCGATGACGTTCTGCACCTTTTGTTGTGCGGCTTCTGTGCCGCTGGCGACCTGATCGGGATCGACGATCTGACCGGGACTGTCGGTTAAACTGCTGCCGGTAGAACTGCCGAGGTCGTGACCGGTGCTGCCATCGGGCTGCGCGAAAGCAGAATCAATCGCACGGTAGATCGTGTCGACATAGCTGCCGCTCTGCGCGAACGCCATTCCCGGCAGCGCAATCAGCAAACATGCCACAAGAGCCAGTGTGACTATAAAGCGTCGGCTCATGACTTACCTCCGACTGTACCGATCTCTAACTAATTATACTTATTTTTTTGTCGTTTTGTTGCATTAATCTGTTTCGAAACTTTTTCGTTATGATATATGACTTTGCCCAGAGATCAGATTGTCTGTTAAAATGACTTTGGGAATTCTATAGTGATGCTTTCTGGAGGCAATATGAAAAGGGTTGCGGTTACAGTGTTGCTGCTTATAATAGCGGTCGGAGGATATTGCATGATCGAAACGCTCAGTCTCGAAGAACTTGCCAGCAGATCTGACGTGATCGCGCTTGTCGATGTCGTCGGGGTCAAGGCTGTTGGTCGTCTGCCTTCACAGGTTGAGGTTATTGCCAATCTGGTTAAGGTCAATGAACCGTTCAAAGGCAGTGTCGCCGTCGGCGAAAACCTCAAAATCAAGACCTGGCGCGGTATCGAAGACAACCCGGTGCTGGTCGAAGGCTCGCGTGTGCTGCTGTTTTTACAGCGCAGTGACAACCACTATACGGTTGTTAACGGCGTGCAGGGCTGGTGGCCGCTTGGCACCGATGGCAAATTCTCGGCCATGGGCACCGGCAAAACCATCGAAGACGTCAAAAAAGCGATAGAAAATCCGCCACCACCATCACCCGCCCGCCCCAGACTGAGTCTTTGATGATGGCGTCATCAGTCTTCGGTCTGATACTGGTAAACCATGCCGGTTTTAGTCTGCTGTGAGTTGATGAAAAGCTTGCCACGCTTGACCAGATCGACGAAGAAACTGTCGATCTGCTGTTGAGCGTCGTGTTTGCCGCTTTTCAGATATTTGCCGGCTTTGATTTTAAACGAAAACTCTGCAGCAATGGGCTGGCTTTTGCCTTTTATAAACCAGATCGAAAAAAGGGTTTTGACCTTGTCAAAACCGAAATCGATGGTGCCGTGCAGGAGTCTGTGCTCGATAATCGAAATGTTGTTTACGTCTACCAGCTTCAGGGCAATATCTAAGCCTGTTCGCGCAAGTCCGGGATAGTATTCACACAGAGCGCTGACGGTGTTCGGCGCCTGTTTGAAGTTATCGATTCGGCCAGACCTTGAAAAGATCGAGACCGGAATCGTCATTTTTACAGCGACATCTGCTTCTAACGATATGTCGTCGCCGTATTGCCCTGCTGGTTCTACCGGTGCTGCTGTCGCTGATGCAAGGTCGGTGGAGCGAAATTTAAGAGTCATCTCGGATCTGTTATTTTCGCTTCGGATTCTGAGCAAAAAGCCCTTTTTGTTAAGATCGAATGCAGCTGAATCGATAAAACGAATCTCGCGCTCGGGGCTGGATTTTGCTTTTTGGCGTGCAGTAAAGCCATGGCTGGCGGCTACTTTTTCGACGAGATCCCAGAACAATCTGCACACTCTTTCTGTCGAAGCAAAATTGCCGGGTTTCAGCAGGATTTTGTATTCATATGATGCTGGCGGTTTTGAAGAGCCTGCCGAAAGTGTGGTGCAGGCCAGTAAAAGTAATAAGGCGGATATCATCAGCCGTTTCATGGTTGCTTCCAGTTTTTGTAAGGATTTTTTGCCAGATTTGAATTGCTGTAGCGATGATCGCCGGTAACCTCTCTGCCAACCCAGGGCGGGAGCTCGATGAACTGGTTTTCTGAGGAGAGCTCGATTTCTGCCGTTATCAGACCTGCGTTGTCGCCGAAAAATTCGTCGACTTCCCATGTCATTCCGGCATAATCCACTTTGTAACGTAATTTTTCTATCAATGGCTTATCGCAAAAGTCTTTCAACATTGCTTCCGCATCTGCTGCCGGAATTTCATATTCGTATTCTGTTCGCGAAGCGCCGACGGCTCGCCCTTTTACCGTTATAAAACCTTTGTTTCCGGCAGTTCTGACGCGCACAATGCACTCGCCGGAAACAGGCAGATAACCCTGGCAATATCTGATGCCTTTTGCCTGTGTTTTCCAGTCGTTGCCTTTTGTCAGGAACTTGCGTTCGATTTCTATAGCCATGCCGGCTCCCGATAATTATGTTTCGATATATGTTAGACGATTACTTTGCCTGGCGCAACCGTCATTCGGGCATTGTCAGTTGGGCCTGCGAACCGCTTTGAACTTTGAGTTGCGGCAAATTGCTGACATGAAAAAACGACTCATCGTTAAATGAGTCGTTGAAGGGGTTTAGAATCAGAGAGAGAGGTTGTTGCTTGAAAAAACTTGAGTGCTCAGAGGAATTCACCTGGCAGTGAAAAACCTCTATTCATCTCATAGGCTTGCTCCTTGGTTCGATAAGTTGAGTTACAATTCCAAGAGGAATCAACACTGAAATGATATGCATTTAGTGTGCCAATTTAATTGACACTAAAAAAATAGCAATTGAGGCTGGCTTTAGCCGACGACCTTTCTTTTTTAAGCACGAAATATCGTATAAACCACGAAAATTATATACTATATTTCGTGTTTATGATTGCCGTGTCGATAATACCAACTGAAACTCTTGGCTTAAGCTAGTCCACTGTCACATAAGAGTTTAAGGTTCACCGTCATTGCGAGGAGGGCGCCAGCCCGACGAAGCAATCTCATGGTCAAAGAGATTGCTTCGTCGCTACGCTCCTCGCAATGACTGTTTTTATCGTAAATTCAACTTTGACAGACCACTAGTCCTCTGTCACATTTGAATTGTAGAGTAAGGCTAAGTTGATGCGAAACAAATTTAGCAGACACAGTCAGGGCGCAGGCGTGCTTCTCATGAGCGAAATTTCGAGCCAGGCAATTTTGACGCAGAGCCATAGCTATTAAAAGAGACTCTCGACTGGCGAGAGTGGAGCGAATGAGATCACGCCGAGAGCCCGGTATAAGCGGAGATTCTAAGATTTAATTCT
>Ga0116142_10000383_pt1 | contig 60150 bp, 53 predicted proteins | sample AD_UKC033_MetaG_FD_89785 | JGI IMG/M metagenome (GOLD analysis project Ga0116142, IMG submission 89785) | Active sludge microbial communities of municipal wastewater-treating anaerobic digesters from USA - AD_UKC033_MetaG | ecosystem: Engineered > Bioreactor > Anaerobic > Digestate | place: USA... | reverse complement strand
GGCCCAGAGCCCGCCGGCCAGGCCCGCGTAGAACGAGGACAGGCCGAACGAGAGCAGCTTGTAGCGCAGCAGCGGGATGCCCAGCACCTCGGCCGAGATGTCGCGGTCGCGGATCGCGATGAAGGCGCGCCCGATGCGCGTGCGAAAGAGGTTGGCCGCGCCCAGCAGCATCAGCACCGTGACCGGCACGATCAGCCAGTACAGCCGCAGCGAGGTGTCGAGGTCGACGCCGAAGATCCGCCCCGGCGGCAGCGACAGGCCCGTCGTGCCGCCGGTGAACTCGAAGTTCGCGAACAGGAAGTGCGCGATGAAGGTCGCCGCGATCGTCACGATCGCCAGGTACAGGCCCTTCACGCGCAGCGAGGGCACGCCGACGATGACGCCGCCGATCATCGCGACGACGCCGCCGGCCAGCAGATTCGGCAGCAGCGGCGTGCCCGCGCGGATCTGCAGGATCGCCACCGTGTACGCGCCCAGGCCCATGAACGCCGCCTGCCCGAGGCTCACGAGCCCGGTGTAGCCGGTGAGGATGTTGAGCCCGGCGGCGCTGGCGACGTTGATCGCGACCAGGCACGCGAGGTAGAGCCAGTAGTCGTTGGCGACGAAGGGGAAGAGCGCGAGCGCCAGCGCCAGCAGCAGCAGCCACGCGTGCTGCGTGCGCGAATCGAACAGCGCCGCGTCGGCGACGTAGCTCTCCTTCAGCGTTCCGATGCGCATGCTTTTCCCGTCGTCAGAGCCGCTCGATCTCGTGCGTGCCGAAGAGCCCGTAGGGCCGCAGCATCAGGATCGTCACGAGCACGATGAAGGTCGCCAGCAGCTTGTATTCGCCGCCGAGGTAGGCGCCGGCCAGGCCTTCGACGAGGCCGACGAGCAGCCCGGCGACGAGCGCGCCGAGCACGCTGTCCAGCCCGCCGACGATGACGACGACGAGCACCGAGAGCCCGAACGCCCCCATCGACGAGGAGATGCCGCCGATCGAGCCGACGATGATCCCCGAGACCGCGGCAAGCATCGCCGACGCGACCCAGGACAGCGAGAACACGCGCGGCACGTTGATGCCGACGACGTAGGCGGCAGCCTGGTCGCTGGCGGTCGCGCGCAACGCCACCCCGCCGCGCCAGTAGCGGAAGACGAGCAGCGCCGCGGCGATGAACACCGCGGCGACCACCGCGCCCCAGAACACCTTGGGCGCGAGGAAGGCGTCGCCGATCGTCACCGCCTGCGTCGGCATGAACTCGGGCAGGCGACGCTGGTCGGCGCTCCAGATGATCTCGACCAGGCCCACGAGCACCGAGCCCAGGCCGATCGTCACCATGAAGGCCGAGATCGGCGGCTGGCCGAGCAGCGGGCGGATCATCGTGCGCTCGATGATGCCGCCGAGCACGCCGCTGGCCAGCACCGCAGCGGGGATCGCAACCCAGATCGGCAGCGACCACATCGCGGCGAAGGTGAAGAAGAGGAAACCGCCGGCCATCAGCATCTCGCCGATCGCCAGGTTGACGACGCGCGTGCCCTTGTAGACGAGCACGAAGGCCAGCGCCGCGAGCGCGTAGAGGCCGCCGCCGGCCAGGCCGGTGAGGACGATCTCGAAGAGGTAGCCCCAGTCGAAGCCTTCCATCACGCCGCTCCGGGCTGCGGTGCGGCCGCGCTGCGCAGGCGGCGGCGCAATTCGTCGACGTCGCCGGCGCCGAGGTAGGCGCGGACCACCTCGGGGTCGGCCTGCACCGAGGCCGGCGGGCCCTGCGCGATCACTTCGCCGAAATTGAGCACGACGACGTGGTCCGAGAGGTCCATCACCATGCCCATGTCGTGCTCGACCAGCAGCACCGTGACGCCCCACTCGGCGCGCACGTCGAGGATGAAGCGCGCCATGTCCTCGGTCTCCTCGCGGTTCATCCCGGCCACGGGCTCGTCCAGCATCAGCACCTGCGGCTGCATCGCCAGCGCGCGCGCCATCTCGACGCGCTTCTGCAGCCCGTACGACAGCGCGGCGACCGGCGCATGCCGGATGTGGTCGATCTCGAGGAAGTCGATGATGCGTTCCTCGACGTCGCGGCGCAGCGCGGCCTCCTCGCGCCGCGCGCGGCCCCAGTAGAGCAGCGCGTCGAAGACGTTGGTCTTCAGGTGCGCGTGACGCCCGAGCTTGATGTTGTCGAGCACCGTCATGCCCCTAAAGAGCGCGATGTTCTGGAAGCTGCGCGCCAGGCCGATCTTCGCGCGCTGCGGCGCCGGCAGGCGCGTGATGTCCTGCCCCCGGAAACGGATCTGCCCGCTCGAAGGCCGGTAGAAGCCCGAGATCGTGTTGAAGAGCGAGGTCTTGCCGGCGCCGTTGGGGCCGATGACCGCGGTGATCGTCCCCGGCTGCACCGCGAAGCTCACCCCCGAGAGCGCGTGCACGCCGCCGAAGGACAGCGTGAGCGCGTCGACCTCGAGCACCGGCGAGGCGGCAGCGGCCGCAGCGGGATCCGGCTCAGTCATCTCGGGCGTTGGGGGCGGCTGAGCGCACGGGCGCAGGCCGTGCCGCCTGGCGCAGCATCCCCGATCCGGGCGTCGTCTCGCAAGCCTTCATCGCTCTTCATCGCTCCAGCCGGATCACGCGGCCATCGGGGCTGTCGGTGAGCACGTAGAGCCAGCCGTCGGGCCCCTGGCGCACGTCGCGGATGCGCTCGTTCAGCCGCGTGAGCAGCCGCTGCTCGCCGACCACGCTGCGGCCCTGCAGCGTCAGCCGGTGCAGCGCCAGGCCTCGCAGCGCGCCGACGAAGAGGTCGCCCTTCCAGCCGGGGTAGCGATCGCTGGTGAGGAAGGCCATGCCGCTGGGCGCGATCGAGATCGGCACCCAGGTCTTGAGCGGCTGCTCGAAGCCGGGTTTCGGGCCTTCCTCGCCGATGCGGGTTCCGGTGCCGTAGTTGCGGCCGAAGGTCAGCAGCGGCCAGCCGTAGTTGCGCCCGCCCTCGACGACGTTGAGTTCGTCGCCGCCCTGCGGGCCGTGCTCGATCGCCCAGAGCTCGCCGGTCTGCGGGTGCAGCGCCGCACCCTCGACGTTGCGGTGCCCGAGACTCCAGATCTCCGGCTTCGCGCCGGGCGTCGCGACGAAGGGGTTGTCGGCGGGCACCTGGCCATCGGGCTCGATGCGCACGATCTTGCCGAGGTGGTTGGCCAGGTTCTGCGCCTCCTCCTTGCGCGAGAAGCGATCGCCCAGGGTCACGAAGAGCCGGCCGTCGCGCGCGAACACGAGGCGTCCGCCGCAGTGCTGCGCGCTGTGGACCTTGGGCTCCTGCCGAAAGAGCACCTGCACCTCGTCGACGTGCTCCCCTTGCAGCCGGCCGCGAGCCACCGCGGTGCTGTTGCCGCCCTCGCCGGCTTCGGCGTAGCTCCAGTAGATCCGGCGGTTCTCCGCGAACTCCGGATCCAGCACCACGTCGAGCAGCCCGCACTGGCCGCCGGCCGCCACCGTCGGCAGGCCGGCCACCGGCGCCGAGAGCCGCCCGTCGGCGCCGACGATGCGCAGCCGCCCGCTGCGCTCGGTGACGAGCATGCGCCCGTCGAGCAGGAAGGCCAGCGACCAAGGATGGTCGAGCCCACGGGCGACGTCGACCGCGCGCAGCTCCTGCGCCGCGGCTCCGATCGGGAGCAGCAGCGCGGCCAGCAGCAGCGCAGCGGCCCCGCCGCTGAGCTTCTTCCCGCCCTGCCGGGGCCTTCGGATCGCCTGCTCCATCACGGATCGAATCTTGCCGCAGCGTGAGCCTGCGCGCCGCGACCGCCGGCTCCGGGTCTTCACCGAGTCCGGCCGAGCTCGTCATGCGGCAGCGGCTTGGCAAGCCGCGAAGGCCCTGGACGCAGGCCGCGCCCCCGCCGGCTCGAAGACCGAGCATCGGACTCAAGTGCTGTGAAGCTGCGAAGATGACCGGTTCGACCGTTTTCACCCACAAGCAGGAGTACGGAAAGGAGTACAGAAGCATGCTGAAGAACAAGGTTGCCATCGTCACCGGCGCCGGCTCGGGCATCGGGCGTGCCGTGGCGCTGGCGTACGCGCGCGAAGGCGCGTCGGTGCTGGTTTCCGACCTCGCGGCTCCGGGCGGCGAGGAGACCGTGGCCCAGATCCGCGCCGCCGGCGGCACGGCGAGCTTCTTCGCGGCCAACGTCGCCGACCCGGCGGCCTGCGAGGCGCTGGCCGCGGCCGCGGTCGAGCGCTACGGGCGCCTGGACATCGCGTGCAACAACGCCGGCATCGGCGGCGAGGCGGCGCTGACCGGCGACTATTCGATCGAGGGCTGGCGCCAGGTCATCGACATCAACCTGAGCGGCGTCTTCTTCTGCATGAAGGCGCAGATCCCGCGCATGCTGAAGGGCGGCGGCGGTGCGATCGTCAACATGGCGTCGATCCTGGGCGCCGTGGGCTTCGCCACCGCGCCGGCCTATGTCGCCGCCAAGCACGGCGTCCTCGGGCTGACCAAGACCGCCGCAATGGAGTACGCAGCGCAGGGCCTGCGCGTCAATGCCGTCGGTCCGGGCTTCATCCACACGCCGCTGATCGCCGGCCTCGAGGCCGACGCGGCAACCAACGCGATGCTCGTCTCGCTGCACCCGATCGGGCGCCTGGGGCGTCCTGAGGAGGTCGCCGAGCTCACGCTCTGGCTGAGCTCGCCGGCAGCGTCCTTCGTCACCGGCGCCTACGTGCCGGTGGACGGGGGCTACCTGACGCGCTGAGCGGGAAGGCGCACAGGCCGCCCTTCGAGCAAGCGCGGCTCTGTTGCCTTGCCTCAGCGTCACGAGGGCGAACTGAGCCGAACCCAGCGCTGCCGGGGTGCTCTCAGTTGTTCGCCTTGAATCCCGTCGCGCGCACGACCTCGGCCCAGCGCGTTGTCTCTGCGGCGATCGATCGCGCGAAGGCGTCGCCATGCTCGGTCGAGACATCGAAGCCCTGCTCCTCGAGCCTAGCGCGGTAGCGCGGATCGGACTGGACCTTGACCGACGCAGCTTCGAGCTTCTCGAGGATCGCCGCGGGCGTCGATGCCGGCGCAAAGAGGCCGAACCAGATCGTCGAGCTCAGGTCGTTGAGACCGAGCTCGGCGAGCGTGGGCACCTGCGGCAGATAGCGCGAGCGCTTCTCGCTCGTCACCGCGATCGCATTGAGCTTTCCGGCGGCGATGTGCGGCAGCGTCGTCTGCAGTTGCGAGAAGCCCAGCGGCACCTGTCCGCCGAGCAGGTCCTGCACCTGCGGCGCCGAACCCTTGTAGGGCACATGCGTCATGTCGAGCTTGAAGCGCTCGTTGAGCTGGAAACCAAGGAACTGCGACGGCGTTCCCGGGCTGAATGACGCGTATGAGACCTTGCCCGGGTTCGACTTGACCCATTGGACCAGTTCGGCGAGTGTTCGCGCCGGAACCGACGGATGCGTGACGAGCACCAAGGGCGCCTCGACGCCCTTGGTGATGGGCTTGAAGTCCGACTGCTTCCAGCGCAGGTTCGAATAGGCGGACGGATTGACCGTCATCATCCCTGCGGTGCTGATCCAGAGCATGTAACCATCGGCCGGCGCCTTCAGGACGTACTCCGCGCTGATGTTGCCGTTGGCACCGGCCTTGTTCTCGACGATGAAGGTGCCGCCGGTGAGCTCACCCAGGTGCTGTGCCAGCGCTCTCGCGTAGGCATCGATCGCGCCGCCGGCCGGGACACCGACAACCAGCACGACGGGCTTAGACGGCCAGTTCGCTGGCTGAGCATGCAGCGCCAGCGGTAGACCGATGCCCGCGACCATGGCCATCATCGACAGCAGCGATCGGCGTGAGGTCTGCGTGTTCCTGCGCGAAGCCATCGTCATCCCTCCTGAATGCGACGAACGAATGCAACGAACGCCGCGCCCGCAGCGTACTGCAAACACATCGCGGCCGTATCGGTGAACACCATCGGCTTGCCGAGATCGGTCGACGATCGATCGCGACCCTCCCAATGCGCGTCGCGCCAGCCTGTCGGCTCCGTGCCGCGATCGTTGTTCGCACGCCGGGCCCAGCGCACGGACCCGCCAGTGGCACCGGCTTCAAGCGCCTGCCATCGCCTGCACGACCATCTGCACGCGCGACTGGCCGTTCCACTCGTCGAGAGCGAGCCGGTAGGCCAGTTGCGCGCGCTCGGGCAGCGGGTCGACGCGGCCGAACCAGATCGCGTCGCGCGGGCTTCCCCCCTGCACGCGCAGCCGCAGTTTCAGGTGCTTCTCGCCGACCAGGCGTTGCTGCAGGACCTGCACCTCGTCGAGGAAGAGCGGCGCCTCGAAGCCCTGGCCCCAGACCTGCGCGTCCAGCAGCAGCGCGGTCTCGGCGTTGAACCACTCGACGGGAAGCGACCCGTCGGTGCGCACCGTGCGCGTCAGCGTGGCCGCGTCGAGCCATTCGCCGGCGACCTGCACCAGCGCCGCGGCGAAGGCATCGAAGTGCCCGGCGGCAATCGTCGCGCCGGCGGCCATCGCATGACCGCCGAAGCGCAGCAGCAGCCCCGGGTGGCGCTTGGCGACGAGGTCCAGCGCGTCGCGCAGGTGAAAGCCCGGGATCGAGCGCCCCGAACCCTTGAGATGCCCGTCCGCGCCGCGCGCGAAGACGAAGCTCGGCCGATGCAGCCGGTCCTTCACCCGCCCGGCGACGATGCCGACGACCCCCTCGTGAAAGCCCTCGTCGAAGAGCGCGAGCGCCGGCGGCAAGGCCGCCGCGTCGGAGAGCATCGCCAGCGTCGCTTCGGCCTGCTCGCGCATGCCGTCCTCGACCTCCCGGCGCTCGCGGTTGATCGCATCGAGCTGCGCCGCGAGCTCGGCGGCGCGCTGCGCGTCGTCGGTCAGCAGGCACTCGATGCCGAGCGTCATGTCGGCCAGTCGTCCGGCCGCGTTCAGGCGCGGGCCGAGCGCGAACCCGAAGTCGAACGCGGTCGCGCGCGCCGGCTCGCGGCGCGCGACCGCCAGCAGCGCGGCGATGCCCGGCTGCATGCGCCCGGCGCGGATGCGGCGCAGGCCCTGCGCGACCAGGCGGCGGTTGTTGGCGTCGAGCCGCACGACGTCGGCGACCGTGCCCAGCGCGACCAGATCGAGCAGCGCGTCCAGCCGCGGCTGCTGCTGCGCGCCGAAACGCCCGCGCCGTCGCAGCTCCGCGCGCGCGGCCAGCAGCACGTAGAACATCACGCCGACGCCGGCCAGCGCCTTGCTCTGAAAGCCGCAGCCGGGCTGGTTGGGGTTGACGATGACGTCGGCCTGCGGCAGCAGAACCCGTCCCTCGTGCAGCGCCGGCAGGTGGTGGTCGGTCACCAGCACCTGCATCCCGAGCGCCTTCGCGTGCGCGACGCCCTCGACGCTGGCAATGCCGTTGTCCACCGTCATCAGCACGTCGGGCCGATGCGCCCGCGCGAGTTCGACGATCGCCGGCGTCAGGCCGTAGCCGTGGCGCGCGCGGTCGGGAACGACGTAGGCGAGGCGATCGCGCACGGCGCCGAGCGCGACCAGCCCGCGGATCGCGACCGCGCAGGCGGTCGCGCCATCGCAGTCGTAGTCGGCCACGATGCAGATGCGCCGGCCCGCGTCGATCGCGTCGGCGAGCAAGGCACCCGCGGCCTCGGCGCCCTGCAGCGCCGCCGGCGGCAGCAGCTGCTGCAGGCCGTCGTCCAGGTCCGCGGCGTCGCGCACGCCGCGCGCCGCCAGCAGCCGCGCCAGCAGCGGGTGCACGCCGGCCTGCTCGAGCGCGAAGCACACGCGCGGCGGCACGTCGCGCACGACGATGCGCTGCGGCGCGGACCCGGGGTCGCGAGCCACGCTCACAAGGACTCCAGCTCGCGCAGGAGATCGACCGCCGAGAGCCGTGCGGTGAAGCGCTGCAGCAGCCCGCGCGGCGGCAGCGCCAGCGTCCAGCTCGAACGCTCGCCGCAGAGCGTGATGCGGCTTGGCGCCAAGCGCGGCAGCTCGACGTCGAGCGCTGACCAGGCCTGCGACCAGCGCTCCCAGTCCTCGGCGAGCGCAGGGCCGCGAAGCTGCGCATGCACCTGCACCGCCGCGCGCGCCTGCGGGTCGACCGGCTGCGCCGGCCCGCATCCGCTGAGCCAGACCGCATTGACGGTCTGCAGCCCGCGGCTCTCGCGCTCGGCGTTGAGCGGGTGCGTGTAGAGCAGCATCTGCGCCTCGTGGTGCAGGCGGCGCAGCAAGCGGGAATCCGGCGCCTCGGGCAGCCAGCGGTCGACGTTGCGGCCGATCACGCGGTCCAGCGAGGCCGTCGGCAGCCGCGCCAGGCTCTCGTGCGCGACGAACCACTGCGTCGGCGTGCCCCAGTGGACGAGGAAGCCCTCGCTCGTGAACAGCGGCGCGACCGCCTCGTAGAACGCGTGCGATTCGGCTTCGTCGAGCGCAAGCGTCTGCGGGTCGGTCATGCTGACCTGGTCGGTGCCCACATGCCAGTGCGCCGGCGTCAGCAGGCCCCAGGCGAGGTCGCCCGGGTCCAGCTCGAGCGCACGCGCCTGCTCGGCGGCAAAAGGCAGCAGCCCGTCGGCGCCGGCCCAGCCCCAGGCACGGGCGAGCGCACGCTCGTGCGGCGGCGAGAGCGAATACTCGTCGCCCTCGTCGCGCTCGCCGCGGCGACCCGCCAGCAGCGCCTGCAGGTTCGGCAGGCGCAGACCCGCCAGCGCCCGCCGTCCGGCATCGGACAGCGGCGCGGCAAACGGGATCAGCAGGTGCATGAGCCGCCATTATCCCGGGCTTGCCCAGCCACAGCCGAGCCGCCGCCTGCGGGACAGGCCGGCCCCGGCGCTCCCTGCGCCCCGCCCCGGGCGCTTCAGTGCCCCGGCGGTCGGCAGAGGATCACGTTGGCGGCGTCCATCGTCATCACCGGCTCGCCGCGCTGGTTGAAGACCTCCACGAGCGAGCGCACGATGCCGCGGTCGGGCCTGCTCTTCGAGACCCGCGCCTCCTGCACCGTGACGCGCACCGAGAGCGTGTCGCCCGGGCGCACCGGGTTCGGCCAGCGCAGCGACTCCATGCCCGGCGAGGCCACGCTCGAGACCGGCGAGAGATAGTTCACCGCGTAGAGCCGCATCATCAGTCCGCAGGTCTGCCAGCCGCTGGCAATCAGCCCGCCGAATGGCCCGCGCGCGGCGAGCTCGGGGTCGGTGTGGATCGGCTGCGGGTCGTAGCGGCGCGCGAACTCGAGCAGCTCCCCGGTGTCCAGCGTCACCGTGCCCAGTTCGTGCACGGCACCGGGCACATAGTCCTCGAACCAGCGTTCGCTCATCTGTCGCTCCTTGTCGGCGGCGTTGGCCTGGATGCCCTTGCGTTCGTGGAAGACGCGCAGCGCCTCGCGGTAGGCGTCGATGTCGGCCTGCGGCACGGTCTCGCCGCACTCGTAGCAGGCGCCGCTCATGCGGTCGAACCAGCGGCAGCCGCAGGCATTGCAGGCCAGCTCCGGGGCGCCCGCCGGATTCTCGAAGATCATCGGCAGGCTCCCATGAAGGCCAGGCCCAGCGACTCGAGGAAATCCTCGAAGCCCTCGTCCAGAAGCTGCGCCTTGGCCACCAGGACGTAGAGCAGCATGCCGCCCTGGCGCAGCTGCAGCTTCATCTGCCCGAGCGCGTTGTCGTGCAGGCGCGCGTGCACCGCGGCCAGCGCCCCGGGCTGTGCGACGAAGAGCACGGCGACGCCGCAATCGGCGAAGCCGCGGTAGTCACGCCACTGCACCTGCGTCGCACCCCCCATGCGCACCCACACGAGCATGCGGCCCGCGCCGGCATCCGCCACCGCGCGCTCGACGAGGCCGATAGCCCCACCCTCGACCCAGGGCGCGAACAGCGACTCGTGGCGCTGCAGCAGCGCGCGCCAGCCGGGCAGGTCGTCCCAGGCCGCGGCGTCCTGCGCGACGAGCACGGCCGGCGTGGCCAGCGCCTCAGATGCGGGCGCCAAGGCGGAAGCCATCGTGGATCGCCTGCGTCAGCCCGCGCGGCACCAGCGCGTCGCCGCAGCCGTGCACCTCGTCGATCATCCACTCCAGCTCGTGGAAGAGCTCCTGGTTGGGCCGCCGCGCGACCGCCGCGACCACCGTGTCGGCCGGCAGGAACTGCTCCTGCCCCTGCGCATCGCGGAACTTCACGCCGCCCTCGCCGATCGCGAGGATCTTGGCGCCGGTGTGCGTGGGGATGCCGAGCTCCTCGATCCACGCCGTGTGCCGCCACTTGAACGAGGGCATGACGTCGCCGGCGATGCGCTTCTCGGTCTCGACAATCGTCACCTCGCGGCCGTGGTTGCGCTTGAGCGATTCGGCCAGCGTCAGGCCGATCTTGCCGCCGCCGAGCACGACCACGCGCGCACCGGCTTCGACCTTGCCGGTGGCCAGCTCGATCGCGTCGACGAGCAACCCGGGCTGCGTGCACTCGGGCAGCAGCAGGCCGTCCACGCGCGCGCCGGTGGCGATCACCGCGACGTCGAACTGGTGCAGCATGCTGCGCATGGCCTTCAAGTCCAGCGTGGTGTTGCAGCGCACCTCGATGTTCAGCGCCTCGGCCATGTTGCGGTAGTAGTCGACGACACTCAGCAGGTCGTCGCTGTTGGCGAGGTCGTTCTTCGCGTAGCCGGCCAAGGCGCCGCCGATCGCGGGGCCGCGCTCGAAGACGACGACGTCGTGGCCGCGGCGCTTGGCGGTGATCGCGCACTCCATGCCCGAAGGCCCGGCGCCGATGACCATGATCTTCTTGGGCATCACCGCCGGCGTGATCTGGTAGGCCGGGTCGTACTCGTGGCCGAGCTCGGGGTTGCGCGTGCAGGTGTAGGGCAGGTCGCGGAAGAGCCGCGAGAGGCAGTTCAGCGAGCCGATGCAGCGCCGCACCAGGTGCATCTTGCCGGCCTGCGCCTTGTGCACGAGCTCGGGGTCGGCAAGCATCGGCCGGCACACCTCCCAGAAGTCGAACTCGCCCTTCTCGATGCACTCGGCGGCCATGCGTGGATCGGGCAGGCGGTTGCCGAAGGCGATGATGGTGTTTGGCAGCAGCTGCTTGGCGCGCGCGGCCAGTCGGTTCCAGTAGCCCGGCGACACGTCGCGGCCGATCGAAGACTCGGGCGCCTCCTGCCAGCCCACGGTGACGCTGATCATGTCGACGCCGTGCTCGGCGGCGAGCTGCATCAGCTCGAAGCACTCGTCTTCGGTGTTGCCGCCCCACTGGTCCATCAGCTCGTTGCCGTTCAGGCGCACGACCAGCGGCGCGTCGCCCTGCACCTGCTTGATCGCGTCGATCAGCTCGCACATGAAGCGCCCGCGGTTCCTCACCGAGCCGCCGTACTCGTCGGTGCGGCGGTTGGTGAACTTGGAGTTGAAGGTCGCCAGCAGGTAGCCCATGAAGCTGGTGATCTCCGTGGCGTCGAAGCCCGCGCGCAGCGCGCGGCGCGCGGCGTCGGCGTGCTGCCGGATCGTGACCTTGATCTGCTCCTTGGTGATCTCGCGCGGCGGACGGAAGTGCGGCAGCGTCTGCGGCACGATAGAAGGCTGCAGGCAATAGCCGAGGTCGATGCCGCCGTAGCGCCCCGCATGCAGGATCTGCTGCACCGCGATCGCGCCGGCCTCGTGGATGTAGCCGGCGATCTTCTCGAAGCCGGGGATCGCGCTGTCGTCGTGGATCGCCACCTGGCGGAAGTAGCCCTTGCCCTCGCCCAGCGGGTCGGGATAGGCACCCTGGTTGGTGATGATGCCGCAGCCGGTGCCGGCAATCACCTGCGTGCGCGCGAACTCGCGGATGGTGTGCGTGCCGTCGCGGTTGTTGTAGTTGGAGATGCAGCAGGAGCCGTACTTGATGCGGTTGCGCGTCTTCAGCTTGCCCCACTGGGCGGGTTCGAAGAGGCGGCGCAGCGCCGGGTTCGGCCCTGCGGCCATTGGGTTCGCGTTCTCGCTCATCGTCGGGGCCTCGTCCTCGTGGCGTGCCGGAACAGCAACGCGCAACCATGCAACGCGGCGCGCGCTGGCGCCATCGGGTCGGGCCGAAGTCTTGCGTTGCGTCAACCGCGCCGCGGCTCAGGCGGCAGGTCGTGAAAACCGCTCAGCCCGTTCAGGCTGCCTGGCGCAAGACCCGCACGCGCTCGACGATGCGCTGCGCGGCGCGGTCGATCTCGTCCTCGGTGTTGAAACGGCCGACGCACAGGCGCAGCGCCGCGACCTGCTGCGCCTGTGCGGCGCCTGTCGTGTCTGCAGCAGCAATCGCCTGCAGCACGTAAGAGGGCTTGACGGCGCCGGTCGAGCAGGCCGAGCCGGCGGAGACGGCCACGTCCTGCAGCCCGAGCAGCAACGCATCGGGCTCGACGCCTGCGATGCTCAGGTGCAGGCTGCCGGCGAGGCGCTCCTCGGGGTGGCCGTTGAGCGCAAGCCCGTCGAGTTCGCGTACCAGCCGCGCCTGCAGGCGCCGCCGCAACGCGAGCAGGCGTGGGCGCTCGGTCGGCATCTCGGACACCGCAAGCTCGCACGCCAGCCCCATGCCGACGATGCCCGGCACGTTCTGCGTACCCGGGCGCAGCCCGTCCTCCTGGCCACCGCCTTCGAAGAGCGGACCGAGCATCACGCGCCGCGGACGCCGGCGCCGGTAGAGCGCACCCACGCCCTTGGGGCCGTAGGCCTTGTGCGCGGAGAGCGAGAGCAGGTCGATGCCCAAAGCCTCGACGTCGATGGGCACGCGGCCCAGCGCCTGCGTGGCGTCGACGTGAAAGAGCGCAGCGCTCCCGCGCACGACGGCGCCGATGGCCGCCAGCGGCTGCAGCGTGCCGATCTCGTTGTTGGCGGCCATCACCGAGACCAGGCGCGTGTGCGGCGTCAGCGCCGCGCGCACGTCCTCGGGGCCGACGCGGCCGTGGCGATCCACCGGCAGCACGGTGATCGACCAGCCGGCACGCCCGAGCCGCCGCGCGTTGTCCAGCACCGAAGGGTGCTCGATCGCCGTCGTCACCAGATGCCCCGGAGCCTCGCCCTCTGCAAGGCCCAGCAGCGCCAGCGCGTTCGCTTCGGTTGCGCCCGCGGTGAAGACGATCTCCGCGTAGCGCGCGCCGATGGCCTGCGCGACGCGCTCGCGCGCCTCCTCGACCGCCGCCGCGGCGTTGCGGCCGAAGACGTGGTTGCGGCTCGCGGCGTTGCCGAAGTGCTCGCGCAGGAAGGGCAGCATGCCCTCGAGCACGCGTGGATCGAGCGGCGTCGTCGCGTGATGATCGAGGTAGATCGGCGTCTTCATGCCCGGGCCCAGGCCCTGCGCTCAGCGCCGCGCAGTGATCGTCTGGCCCGCGGCGGTGTGCAGCCGCAGCGTGCCCTCGGGCGTGAGCTCGTAGCGCCGGATCCCGGGCAGCAGCTTCAGCAGCCGGTCCTCCTGCGCCATCAGCGCCGGCGGGCAGGCCATCATCGTGCTGCCTGCGGGCATCATGCGCAGCGTGCGACCCTGGCTCTCGTAGCGGCCGAGGATGCGGTTGCAGCTCGCGCTGCCCAAGAGGCGTCCGTCGGCGTGAAAACGCAGCGAGGGCCGGGTGTCGTCGACCACACCCTGGCCGGCGATGTCCTCGACGATCCACTCGCGGCCGAGCAGCGGCTGCGGGTCGGTCGCGATCAGGTGCTCGGCCAGTGCACGCCACGCGGGCAGCGAGGTCGGGTCGTTCGCGGCATTGGCGGCCAGCGGGTGCGAGGCGAAGCGCGCCACCACCATGTCCGCGCGCGGGTCGATCCACAGCGTCTGACCGTGCACGCCGCGGGCCGTGAACGCGCGGTGCGCGTCGTGGCTGTGCCACCACATGCTGCCGTAGCTCCAGCCGGGCAGCAGCGCGTAGCCGGCCTTGGCGAACTTCGCCGGATCGCCGGCGCGGCGCAGGCGCGCGATCGCTTCGGCCGGGACGACCTGGCGGCCGTCGACCTCGCCGTCCTCGAGGATCAGCTGCCCCAGGCGCGCCAGGTCGCGCAGGGTCGCGTTGAAGCCGCCGCCGGCAAAGGGCGTGCCGATCGAGTCGACGGTGTAGAAGGCCTCGCGATCGGCGCCCAGGCGGCTCCAGATGCGTTCAGCGAGCAGTTCGTTCACCGGCTTGCCGCTCGCGCGCGCGATCACCCAGCCCAGCGCGTCGGTGTTCACCGTCTTGTAGGCAAACGCCTCACCGTGCCCGCCCTGCTTGCGCACGGTCCGAAGGAACTCGAAGTAGCTGCGCGGGCCGGTGTAGCCCTCGGGCTTGGGCAGCGGGTTGCCCGCCTGCGCGTGCAGCCAGACCTCGGCCTTGGGGTCGGCGTAGTCCTCCGAGTAGGCGAGACCCGTCGTCATGTCCAGCAGCTGCCGCACCGTGGCGTCGCCGAAGGCGCTCGCGCCCAGCTCGGGAACGATGCGGTCCACGCGCGCGTTCTCGTCGAGCGCGCCTTCGGCGATCAGCAGCTCGCCGAGCAGGCCGGTGATCGACTTGGTCAGCGACATCGCGCCGTGCAGCCTGCGCTCATCCAGGCAACCGGCGTAGCGCTCGTAGACGATGCGCCCGTGATGCAGCACGATCAGCCCGTCGGTGTAGTTGGCGTCGAAGGCCTGATCCCAGCTCATCGTCTGCGTGCCACCCAGCGGCGTGAAGCGCAGGCCATCGATCGCCGCGTCCAGCGCCAGCGGCAGCTCCGTGGCCGCGCCGCGGCCGCGATCGACCGCCGCGGTCGGCATCAGCTCGCGGAAATGGCAGACCGTCCAGCGCAGCTTCGGAAAGCCGAAGTAGTCCGGGTCGGTGAAGCGGATCGTCTTCGCCGGCGGCGGCGGAAAGCCCTGCATCCAGCCCATCGCGTGCGGGTCCGAAGCCCTCGCCGCGAGCGGCGCCTGCGCACCAACCGCGCCGGACACCAGCAATCCGGCAGCCAGGGCGAGGGTCGCGATCGGCTGCATCAGGTTCTCCTTTGTCGCTCTGGAAGTCGTCGACGGCGTGCCTGCAGGCGTTGCACGCAGGCGGCCGCATGCTGGCATTGTCGCAAGCGCGGCGCGTGCCCGGCCCCGGCTGGGCTAGCATCCGCCGCCTCATGGACCTGCCTTACGAATGGCACATCGGCTGGCGCTACACGCGTGCCGGCCGTGCCGGGCGGCGCAACGGCTTCATCAGCTTCATCTCGGGCGTCTCGATGCTCGGCATCGCGCTCGGCGTCGCGGCGCTGATCATCGTTCTCAGCGTGATGAACGGCTTCCAGAAGGAGGTTCGCGACCGCATGCTGAGCGTCATCTCGCACATCGAGGTACTCGAGGCCAGCGGCGGCGCGCTGCCCGACTGGCAGGCGACCGCCGCGGCGGCGCGCAAGGACGCGCGCGTCGTCGGCGCCGCGCCGTTCGTCTCGGCGCAGGCGCTGGTGGCGCGCGGCGAGGCGATGCGCGGCGCGCTCATTCGCGGCATCGACCCGGCGCGCGAGGCCGAGATCACCGAGCTGGCGCGCCAGTTGCAGGGCGGCGCGCTGGCCACGCTACGGCCCGGCGAGTGGAACGTCGTGCTGGGCGCCGAGCTGGCGCGCCTCGTCGGCGCGCGCGTGGGCGACAAGGTCACCATCGTCTCGCCGGCCGGCCAGATCACGCCGGCGGGCATCGTGCCGCGGCTCAAGCAGTTCACGCTCTCCGGCGTGTTCGAGAGCGGGCACTACGAGTACGACAGCAGCCTGGCGCTGATCGCGCTGGACGACGCAGCCAGGCTCTTTCGCACCGAGGGGCCGACGGGCGTGCAGCTGCGCCTGACCGACGTGCACGAGGCGCGCGCGGTGGCCGCCGATCTCGCGCAGGCGCTCGGGCCCGAAGTCATCGTGCGCGACTGGACGCGCACCAACCGCAACTGGTTCGATGCGGTCCAGGTCGAGAAGCGGATGATGTTCATCATCCTGACGCTGATCGTCGCGGTGGCCGCGTTCAACCTCGTGAGCACGTTGGTGATGACGGTCACCGACAAGCGCGCCGACATCGCGATCCTGCGCACGCTCGGCGCCAGTCCGCGCTCGATCATGGGCATCTTCGTCGTCCAGGGCGCCGCAGCCGGGGTGATGGGCACGCTCGCCGGGGTCGCGCTCGGGCTGCTCGTGGCCTTCAACATCGACGTCATCGTGCCGGCGATCGAACGCCTGCTCGGCGTGGCCTTCCTGCCCGGCAGCATCTACCTGATCAGCCGCATGCCGAGCGAACCGCTGGCCAGCGACATCGTTCCGGTGACGCTGATCTCGCTCGTGCTCGCTTTTGTTGCCACGCTCTACCCGAGCTGGCGCGCCAGCCGCGTCAACCCCGCCGAGGCGCTGCGCTATGAGTGAGCCGGTGCTGCGCGCGATCGGCCTGCACAAGCGCTTTCGCGAGGGGCGCGGCGAGCAGGCGCTGGACGTGCAGGTGCTGCGCGGCATCGACCTGCAGGTGGACGCAGGGCAGACGCTGGCCGTCGTCGGCGCCTCGGGTGCGGGCAAGAGCACGCTGCTGCACCTGCTCGGCGGCCTGGACGCGCCGACCGCCGGGCGCGTCGAGCTGATGGGGCGCGACTTCGCGACGATGAACGCCGCCGAGCAGGGACGCTGGCGCAACCTGCACCTGGGCTTCGTCTACCAGTTCCACCACCTGCTGCCCGAGTTCAGCGCGCTGGACAACGTCGCGATGCCGCTGCGCATCCGGCGCCTGGGTGTGGCCGCGGCGCGCGCGCAGGCGCAAACGATGCTGGAGCGCGTGGGCCTGGCCGCGCGCGTGAAGCACGCGCCGGCGCAGCTCTCGGGCGGCGAGCGCCAGCGCGTGGCGATCGCGCGCGCACTCGTCACGGCGCCTGCCTGCGTGCTCGCCGACGAGCCCACCGGCAACCTGGACCGCGACACCGCGCACGCGGTGTTCGAGCTGATGCTGCAGCTCGCGCACGAGCGCGGCACTGCCTTCGTTCTCGTCACGCACGACCCCGCGCTCGCCGCACGCTGCGACCGCAGGCTGCAGCTCGGGGCTTGACCCTGCGCTGCGCGAGCTCGCCGTGCGCAGCGCGGCAGCGGCTGCGCGCGTGCCGGACAATCGCGGCGTGCACCTGACCAACGCCGACCTGCATTCGCACTCGACCGTCTCCGACGGCACGCTGGCACCCGACGAGCTGGCCGCGCGCGCGCACTCGCGCGGCGTGCAGCTCTGGGCGCTGACCGATCACGACAGCGTCGAGGGTCTGGCGCTCGCGCGCGAGGCGGCGCTGGACCTGGGCATGGGCTTCCTCGCGGGCACGGAGATCTCGGTCAGCTTCGCCGGCGAGAGCGTGCACATCGTGGGCCTGGGTTTCGACGCTGCCGATGCCGCGCTCGTCGCCGGCCTGGCGGCGGTCCGCGCCGGACGGCTGCAGCGCGCAAGAGACATGGCCGCGGAGCTCGCACGCGCCGGCATCCCCGACGCCTTCGAGGGCGCGCTGGCCTACGTCGACGCGCCCGAGTCGATCTCGCGCACGCACTTCGCGCGCTTCCTCGTCGAGCGCGGCGTCTGCGCCGACTTCGGCGAGGTCTTCCGCCGCTTCCTCGTCGAGGGCAAGCCGGGCTTCGTGCCGCACCGCTGGGCACGCCTTCGCGATGCGGTGCGCTGGATCCGCGGCGCCGGGGGCATCGCCATCGTCGCGCACCCGGCGCGCTACCGCTTTTCCCCGACGCTCGAATACGCACTCTTCAGCGAATTCGCCGCACACGGCGGGCAGGGCGTGGAGGTGATGGTCGGCGCGCACAGCGAGGCCGAGCGCCGCCACTACGCGGCGATCGCCACGGAGTTCGGCCTGGCCGCCTCGCGCGGCAGCGATTTCCACGACCCGGACGAGAGCCGCGTCGACCTGGGCGCCCTGCCCGATCTGCCGGGCACGCTCGAGCCGGTATGGGAGCGGCTTGCCTCGCGCATCGAGGGGCGTGCCGACGCCTTCGCGGCAAGCTGAAGCCACAGCTTCGGCAGCGCCGGGTTCAAGGTCTGTTCGCCGGGCACAGGATAGGAACCGCACAGTCCCCGCTGCCGCGCGGCTTATGCTCCGCGCCCATGTCCTTGGCCGACGCCCCACCCGAGACCGAACCGCGCCAGGCCTGGGTCGTCGTCTGGGCGTGCTTCACCGCGCTGGCGGTGATCTTCGGCGTCTCGTACTCGTTCGCCGCGTTCTTCGAGCCGCTGCAGCAGCAGTTCGCCGCGACGCGCGCCGACGTCTCGATGCTCTTCGGCGTCTCGGGCCTGATCTACTTCGTGCTCGGCGCGGGTGCAGGCATGCTCGCCGACCGCTTCGGGCCGCGCGTCGTCACGAGCCTGGGCATGCTCTTCATCGCAGGCGGCCTGCTCGGCGCGAGCTTCGCCGCCTCGCTCCTGGGCGTCATCGTCGCCTACGGCCTTGGGCTTGGTATCGGCATCGGGCTCGTCTACACGCCCGCGATCGCCTGCGTGCAGCCCTGGTTCACGCGCCGGCGCGGCATGGCCGCAGGGCTGGCGAGCGCAGGCATCGGCGCGGGCACGCTGGCCGGGCCACTGCTGGTGACGGCGCTGCTGGCCTGGAGCGACTGGCGCGTGACGCTGCGCGTCGTCGCCGCGGTCGTGCTGCTGATGGGTCTGGCCGCCACGCTGCTGCTGCAGCGTGCGCCCGCCGCGACGGCCGGCGCGCGCGCCGTGGCCGGCACGCCGCTTGGGCAAGCGCTGGCCAGCCCCAGCTACCGCTGGCTGTACGCGATGGCGCTGCTGGCCTCGCCGGGCATGTTCATCCCGTTTGCGCATGCGTCGGCCGCGGCGCGCGACCTCGGCATCGACGAGCTGCGCGCGGTCGGGCTCGTCGGCCTGATCGGCGTCGGCTCGCTCGCCGGACGCTTCGTCATCGGCAGCTTCGCCGACCGCATCGGCCGCGCACGCACCCTGGTGCTGATGCAGGCCTCGCTCGGCCTGTCCTTCCTGCTCTGGGCCTTTGCCGGCGGCTACGCGGCGATGGCGGTGTTCGCGGTCTGGATGGGCCTGTCCTACGGCGGCATCGTCTCGCTGATGCCGGCCTTCGTGATGGACCGCTTCGGCGCGCGCGCGGTGTCCTCGCTCGTGGGCATCCTCTACACCGGTGCGGCGCTCGGCAATCTCGGCGGCCCGGTGCTCGCCGGCGCGGTGTTCGACCAGAGCGGCAGCTACCAGGGCGTGATCTGGGCCTGCGTGGCCCTCTCGGCGCTCGCCACCTTCGCCGCCGCCCGGGCCACGGGCTGGCGCGTGTCGGATCGCGCCGATGCCGCTACAGTGCGGCGCAGGCCGTGAGGCGCCAGCCTTCCCCATCTTCCTTCCCCAGTCATTCCGCGAGGAGCCGCCATGACCGATCTGAACCGTCGCACCCTGCTGCAAATGGCCGGCGCCGCCGGCCTGTCCGCCACGCTGCCCGGCGCCTGGGCCGCCGAGGGCGCCGATCTCGCCAAGGCGCGCGCCGAGGGCCAGGCGGTCTTCTATGCCAACATCACCGCGGTCAAGCCGATCATCGACGCCTTCAGCGCCGACACCGGCATCAAGGGCCAGTACACGCGCATCTCGAGCTCGAAGTTCGTCTCGACCGTGACGACCGAGGCGCAGGCGGGCAAGCTGCTCGCCGACGTCGTGCAGGCGCCGCTGCCGGTGCTCGAGCTGCTGAAGGAAAAGGGGCTGCTCGCGCCCTACCGCTCGCCGGAGGCGGCGGGCTATCCGGACTGGTCGCAGCCCGACGACACGATCCAGCTCTTCGGCGTCGAGTACGTGTCCTACGTCTTCAACAAGACGCAGGTGAAGGACGCCGACGCGCCGCGCCGCTACGAGGACCTGGCCGACCCGAAGTGGAAGGGCCGCATCGTGATGGCCGACCCCTCCAGCCATTCGTCGACGATCTCCTGGCTCGTCGGCCTGAAGGAGAAGGTCTTCGGCAGCGAAGCCGATTGGCTGGCCTTCGTCAAGGGCCTGGCCGCGAACCAGCCGATGTTCGTCGCCTCCTTCGGCCCGACGCCTGCGCCGATCGAAAGCGGCGAGAAGGCGATCGCGATCTCGATGCCCAAGTACATCGTCACCAAGGCCCCGGCGCCGCTGGCCTGGGCGCCGCGCGGCGGCCAGCCGCTGCTGGGCACGCCGCGCGCGATGGCGATCACCGCCAAGGCGCCGCACCCGGCCGCCGCCCGCGCCTTCATGGACTACTGGCTCGGCAAGAAGGCCGCAGGGATGCTGGCCAAGGACGTCGGCGAATACGTGCTCGCGCCCGGCGTGCACCCGCCGATCGAGGGCATCGACCAGGTCAAGGTGATCGCGGTGCGCGACCTCGGCGACGCCGAGATCCAGAAGTGGGGCGCGCAGTTCAAGCAGATCTTCAAGGGCTGAGTCCGGCGACGACCGGGAAGCCGAAGCCGGGGAAGGCACGCTCATGGAGATCCGCGTCGAGGGCCTCGTCAAGCACTATCGCAGCGAAGGCCGGACGGTCAAGGCGCTCGACCGCGTCGACCTGCACATCCCCTCGCGCAGCATCTTCACGCTGCTGGGCCCGAGCGGCTGCGGCAAGACGACGCTGCTGCGCTGCATCGTCGGGCTGGAGACGCCCGACGACGGCGAGATCCGCATCGGCGACCAGCTCGTCTGGTCGCGTCGGCAGGGCATCGCAGTGCCGACCGAGAAGCGCGGCCTGGGCATGGTGTTCCAGTCCTACGCGATCTGGCCGCACATGACCGTGTTCGACAACGTCGCCTACCCGCTGCAGGTGCGCGGCGTGGCGCGCGCGCAGATCGAGGAGCGCACCACGGCGGCGCTGCGCTTCGTGCAGCTCGAGGGCTACGGCGACCGGCCGGCGACCCGGCTCTCCGGCGGCCAGCAGCAGCGCGTGGCGCTGGCGCGCGCGCTGGTGGCCGAGCCGGGCGTGATCCTCTTCGACGAGCCCTTGAGCAACCTCGACGCCAAGCTGCGCGAGGAGACGCGCAAGGAACTCAAGCGCTTCCTCGGCACGCTCGGCATCACCGCGGTCTACGTCACGCACGACCGCGTCGAGGCGCTGGCGCTCTCCGACACGATCGCGGTGATGCAGGCCGGCCGCGTCGTCGAGGTCGGCACGCCGCGGCAGATCTACTTCGACGCGGCGCACCAGTTCGTCGCCGACTTCATCGGCCGCGCCAACCTGCTGCCGGCCACCGTGCGCGAGCACGGCAAGGGCACGACGCGCGTCGAGTGCGCGCTCGGCGCGATCGCCTGCGCGCCGCGCGCGCTGCCCGCCGGCAGCGCGGCCACGCTCTGCCTGCGCCCGGAGTTCCTGCACCTGCACCCGCAGGGCGCAAGCGCCCCGGGCAACGTCGTGCATGGGCTGATCGAGTCGCTGGCCTTCGTCGGCGACGCCTGCGAGGCCGAGGTCCGCGTCGGCGATGCGCTGCTGCTCGCGCGCACCGAACCCGACACGCCGCTGCGCGAAGGCGACGCGGTGAGCCTGTCGGTCGAGCCCGCGCACTGCCTGCTGCTGGCGGCCTGAGCCGGCCAGGTCGCGATGAGCGCAGGCTCTTCCGCCTCCACCCTGGCCCGCGTGCTGGTCCTCGTCGTCGGCGCGCTGACGATCGCGCCGGTGGCGATGCTCGCCTTCGGCAGCGTCTCCGAGGGGCTGGACGCCTTCGGCCGCTTCACGCTCGCCAAGTACGTCGCCGCCTACACCGACCCCGCACTGCTGAAGGTGCTGTGGAACACGGTCGTCTTCGTGCTCGGGTCGACGCTGCTGGCCACACTGCTGGCGCTCGTCCTCGCCTACCTCAACACGCGCACCGACATCCCCTTCAAGTTCATCTTCGGCGTGCTCGCGATCGTGCCGATGATGATCCCGCACCTGCTGTTCTCGGTCGCCTGGGCGCTGCTGCTCAACCCGTCCAACGGCCTGGTCAACCGCGCGCTCGTCGACCTGCTCGGGCTGCAGGGGCCGCTGCTGAACATCTATTCGCTGCCCGGGATGATCTTCGTCGAGGGGCTGCTGAACATGCCCATCGCCTACCTCATCATCGCGCCGGCGATGGCCTCGTTCGACGTCTCGCTCGAGGAATCGTCGCGCGTCTGCGGCAGCAATCCCTGGCGCACGCTGCTGCGCATCACGCTGCCGGTGCTGCGCCCGGCGATCCTCGCGGCCTTCGTGCTCGGCGTCGTGCGGGCGCTCGCGTCCTACGCGGTGCCGCGCGTGCTCGGCACGCCGGGGCGCGTGGACGTGCTCGCGACCTACCTCTACGAGATGGTCTCGACGGGCTTTTCGCCGGACTGGGGCCGCGCCGCCGCGCTGGGCATGAGCGCGCTGGCCACCTCGATCGCGCTCGTCTGGATCTACCGCGCGCTCACCGGCGAGAGCAGCCGCTTCGTCACCGTCTCGAGCCGCGGCTGGCGCCCGAGCGTCGTCGCGCTCGGGCGCATGCGCCTGCCGCTGACCGCGGGGGTGGCGCTGCTCTCGCTCTTCATCGTCGTGCTGCCCGTGCTCGTGCTGCTCTACACCTCGCTCGTACCCTACGCGATGCTGCCGAGCGCGCAGGCCTTCGCGCAGATGAGCCTGCGCCACTGGACCGCCGTGTTCGACGACCCGACCTCGCTGCTGGCGCTGCTCAACAGCCTGGTGCTGGCGGTCGCCGGCGCGACGATCGGCGTGCTGCTGTCGCTGCTGATCGCGCACGTCACCGTGCGCCAGCGCAGCCGCGCCGCCGGCACGCTCGAGACGCTGACCTTCCTCTCGTTCTCGTTTCCGGGCATCGTCATCGGCATCGGCTTCATGTGGTTCTTCGTGCGCACGCCGCTCTACGCCACCCTCTGGGCACTGCTGATCGGCTACGTCGCCACCTACCTGCCCTATGGCGTGCGCCCGCTGGCCAGCGCCCTGGTGCAGGTGCACACGCACCTGGAGGAATCCTCGCTCGTCTGCGGCGCCAGCCGCGCCGCCACGCTGCGCCGCATCGTCGCGCCGCTGCTGGTGCCGGGCATCGTCTCCGCCTGGATCCTGATGGCGACGATGTTCCTGCGCGAGCTGACGCTCTCGGTCGTGCTCTCGCGCCCGGGCAGCGAGGTGCTTGCGGTGCAGATCCTCGCCTACGCCGACGACGGGCTCTGGGGTCGGCTCTCGGCGCTCGGGATGGTGATGATCCTGATCTCGACCGCGCTCGTCGTCCTCGCGCACCTCGCCGGGTCGCGCATGCGGGCCGGGGTGGCGTCTGGCTGAGGCGCGAGCCTTCGCTCTGCCGCCCGGTGCGCGGGCACGCGCATGCGGAGAAGCCGGGACGGATGCAGCGCGACGACTCGCCCGGAACGCGCGCTCAGCTTCTCGGCGGAGATGCGCCGCCCGACCCGCTGCTCGTCCACCGGAAGACGAGCAGCAACAGCACCCAGACCGCGGTGCGAAAGCTCATCGCGCCCAGGCTCTGCCGCGCGACCGGGCCGTCGGGCTGGTAGACGAAGCCGATGAACGCGAGCATCGCGAGGTTTGCGAGCACGATCGCCGCCGCACCCGGAACCGCCAATCTGTGCCGGCGCCACGCGAGGACGCCGACCGCGACGTAGGCAAGGCCCATCGCGGTGTTGAAGACGAGCAGCGGCATGAAGACGCGATAACCGGGATCGGCGCCGAGCAGCACCCGCCCGCCGGCCACCAGCGTGACGAGGCCAAAGAGCACGGCCACCGCCGCGGCGATGCGGCCAAGGGTTCTGCGGGTATTCGGGTTCAAGGGGACTCCAGGGCGGTTCCGCCGTTTCAGCCCGGCAGCGCGCAGTTCACGGGCCTGGCCTGCAGCAGCTGCACCAGCAGCGCCGGTTCGATGCCGATCAGGTAGCCGCGCCGCCCGCCGTTGATCAGGATGCGCGGCAGCGAGAGCACGCTCTCCTCCACGTAGACGGGCATCGCCTTCTTCGTGCCGAAGGGCGAGGTGCCACCGACGAGGTAGCCGCTGTGGCGCTGCGCGACCTCGGGCTTGCAGGGTTCGACCGACTTCGCGCCGATCGCACGCGCGAGCTGCTTGGTGCTGACCTGGCAGTCGCCGTGCATCAGCACGATGAGCGGCTGCGCGCGCTCGTCCTGCATCACGAGCGTCTTCACGACCTCGTGCTCCGGCACGCCGAGCTGCCTGGCCGACTCCGCGGTGCCGCCGTGGTCGACGTACTCGTAGGGATACTCGCTGAAGGCGGCCCCGGCGCGGCGCAGCATCTGCGTTGCCGGGGTTTCGCTGACGTGGGCGTTCTTCCTGGCCATGCGGGATCGTCAGGACTTGCGGGCGCGCTCTTCTTCCTGCAGCCGCAGGACGCGGCGCTGCACCTTGCCGGTGGTCGTCATCGGCAGCGCGTCGATGAACTCGATCTCCTTCGGGTACTCGTAGGGCGCAAGCCGCCCGCGCACATGCGCCTGCAGTTCGGCGACGAGCGCCTCGCCTGCGCTGTAACCCGGTGCGAGCACGACGTAGGCCTTGACCAGCGCACCGCGTTCGGCGTCGGGCTTGGGCACGACGGCGGCGTTGGCCACCGCCGGGTGCCTGACGAGGCAGTTCTCGACTTCGCTTGGCCCGATGCGGTAACCGGCGGCCTTGAAGACGTCGTCGCTGCGGCCCTGGTACCAGAGGTAGCCGTCCTCGTCCATGAGGGCGGTGTCGCCGGTGCGGAACCAGCTCGACGCCGGATCGCCGGTGAACTTGGCGACGGTGGCCGCCTCGTTGCGCCAGTAGCCGAGGAAGAAGATCGGGTCGGGATGGCCGTGCACGTCCAGCCGGTGCAGCGCGACGTCGCCGGGTGTGCCGCGCGGGCACTCGCGCCCCTCTTCGTCGAGCACCGCGATGCGGTGCCCGGGGTAGGGCCGGCCCATGCTGCCCGGGCGCGCCGGCCACCCCGGGCGACGGCGCCCGGCGGCATCGACGTACGTGCCGCAGTTGCCGACGATGTAGTTGACCTCGGTCTGCCCGAACATCTCGTTGACGACGACGCCCAGATGGTCGCGGCACCAGTCGAAGACGGCGTCGCCCACCGCCTCGCCGGCGCTCATCACCGCGCGCAGGTGCAGCCGGTAGCGCCGCCGCGGCTCGGGAACGGCCTTCATCATCGCCTTGAGCGCCGTCGGGAAGAGGAAGGTGTGCGTGACGCGGTGGCGCTGCATCAGCTCGAAGGCGAGCTCGGGCGCGAAGCGCCCCTGGTAGCCGACGATCGTGCGGCCGAAGTAGAGCGTGGGCAGCAGCGCGTCCATCAGCCCGCCGGTCCAGGCCCAGTCGGCGGGGCTCCAGAAGACCTCGTCGTCGGCGCCGGGCATGCCGAACCAGTTCTGGCTGCAGACGAAGCCCGGCAGGTTGCCGATCAGCGCCCGGTGCGGGATCAGCGCCCCCTTGGGCGGACCGGTCGTGCCGCTGGTGTAGATCAGCACCGCGGGGTCGTCGGCGGCGGTGTCGTGCGGGTCGAAGCGGCTGCCGGCCGCGGCCAGCAGCGCCTCCCAGTCGGCGTCGCCCCGGCCGGCCGCGGCGCCGACGGCGACGACGGTGCGCAGCGCCGGACAGCCGCTTCGCGCCGCGAGCAGGTTGTCGATCGCGCTCTCGTCGACGATCGCCAGGCACGCCTCGCTGTCCTGCAGCCGGTAGGCCAGCGCCTCGGGCCCGAAGAGCATGGACAGCGGCATCGCCACCGCGCCGAGCTGATAGACGGCCATGTGCGCGATCGCCGTCTCCGGGCGCTGCGGCATCACGAGCGCGACGCGGTCGCCGGCCTGCACGCCCAGCACCCGCAGCGCGTTGGACAGACGATTGGCCGCGCGCTGCAGCGCCGCATAGCTGAGCGTGGCGCGCGCGCCGGCCTCGCTTTCCCAGCGCAGCGCGGTGCGCCGCGCGTGCCGCGGGTCTTCGGCCCAGCGCCGGCAGCACAGCTGCGCGATGTTCATGCGCGCCGGCACCTGCCAGCGCAGGCCCTGGTGCAGCTGGACGTAGGCGTCGGCGTGGCCGGCAGGGGCGGCCAGGGAAGCGGTCTTGGCGTTCATGGCGTCACTCTACGCGCATGCCGCGCCCCTGGCGGCTTCAAGTTTTCCCGGCCGGCGCCGAAAGCGTGGCCAGGCCGCACTTCCCGATCCGGTCCGTCAACATGCCTTTCACCGCCCTCTCCAACGTCAGGCAGCGCATGGTCGTCGGGCAAGCCCTGCCCTTCAACGTGCGCGACCACGACCGCTCGCTGCTGCTGGCGCGCGGCCAGGTGATCCAGAGCGAGGATCAGCTCGCTGCGCTGCTCGAGCGCGGCGCGCTCGTCGATCTGGACGAACTGCTCAGCCCGCGCGAGCGCGCGCGCCAGGTCGCCCGCACCGAGTTGCCGCGGATGTGGCACGAGGGGCTCGCGCGCGTGGGCACGGTGCTGGTCGATCCGCGCGGGCAGAGCTTTCGCACCGCGCTCGACGATGCCAGTGACGCGGTGCTCGGGCTCGTCGAGCGCGACCCGGACCTGGCGATCTTCCAGATCCTCACGCGCGAGGCCAACGCCGACGTCGCCTACGGCGCGCAACGCGCACTGCACACCGCGATCTGCGCCCACCTGGTCGGTCAGCGCCTGGGCTGGGACACCGCGACCCTGGAGCGCGCCTTCAAGGTCGCGCTGACGATGAACCTCTCGATGCTCGAGCTGCAGGGCGAGCTCGCGCGCCAGCGCGCGGCGCCGACGCCGACCCAGCGGGCCGAGCTGCTGACGCACCCGATGCGCAGCGTCGAGATCCTGATGCAGGCCGGCGTCGGCGACGACGACTGGCTGCAGGCGGTCGCGCGGCACCACGAACAGGAAGACGGCAACGGCTACCCGAGCGGGCGCAGCGACGTCGGCGAGATCGCCTCGCTCGTGCGCCGCGCCGAGATCTACACCGCCAAGCTCGCCTCGCGCTCGCACCGCGAGGCGCTGCTGGCCGACCAGGCCGGCCGCCAGATGTTCATGCAGGACCCGGGCCACCCGATGATCGCGGCGCTGGTCAAGGAATTCGGCATCTACCCGCCGGGCTGCCTCGTGCGGCTCAAGGGGGGCGAGCTCGGCATCGTCGTGGCCCGCGGACCGACCGTGACGACGCCGATCGTGGCCTGCTTCACGACCGTCAGCGGCGCGAAGCTGGCCACGCCGCGGCGCGTCGACACCGCCGAGTCCCGGCATGCAGTGCAGGCGGTCGTCGGCGATCGTGCCGGCGGGTTCTGCATGCCGCTCGAGCGGCTGCTCTCCTCGCTCGGCTGAACCTCATGAGGGCGATCTCGATTCTCTTGCGCAGGCTCTCGCTGCGCGCCCGGCTGACGCTGGGCACGGTCTTCTCGCTGTTGCTGCTGACTGCCATCGGGGCACTGGGCTACTGGGCGCTGGAGGACACGCGCGCGACGCTGCAGGAGCAGCTTGAAGGCCGCGTGCAGGCCATCGTCGACACCGGCGAACTGCGCACGACCCTGGGCCGGCTGCAGCGCTTCGAGAAGGAGGTGATGATCAACGCCAACAACGCCAACGAGGCCGCCGACTGGCGCCGGGCGTGGCAGGAGAGCCTGGCGGCGCTGCGGGCGGGTCTGGCGAAGGCCCGGGAGCACGACGGCGCGCGCGAGGGCAGCGACGGGGAGATCGACGCGGTGCTCGCACAGCTCGCCCGCTACGAGGAGGGAATCGCGTCGGTGCTGCAGAAGGTCGAGGAGGCGCGGATCGACGCCGCGGCCGCAGGCGCCTACGCCGCTCAGGTGCAGGAGTTCACGCTGGCCGCGGACAAGGCCCTGGCAGCGATGGCCGAGCATGCGCGGGAGAACCTGAGCACGACGCAGACGGCACTGGCCGCGCGCGCCCGGCTGATGCTGGCGCTGATCTCCGCCGCGGTTGCCGTCGCCCTGCTCGTCCTCATCCCGCTGACGACGACGACGCTGCGCACGCTGGCGCGTTCGCTCGCGCAGGCGCGGGAGCTGGCCGAGCGCATCGCCCAGGGCGAGCTCGGCAACGCGATCGGCAGCCCCCGGCACGACGAGGTGGGGGAACTGATCCAGGGCATGGGACGCATGCAGGACGCGCTGCACGGCATGGTGATGCAGATGCACGCGGCCAGCAGCAGCATCTCGCACGCCTCCACCGAGATCGCCTCGGGCAACCAGGACCTGAGCACGCGCACCGAGCAGGCCGCCTCGAGCCTGCAGCAGACCGCAGCGTCGATGGAGCATCTGACCGGAAGCGTGCGGCAGTCGGCCGATGCTGCAGCAGAGGCCAACCGGCTTGCATCCGGCGCCTCGGAGGTCGCCGCACGCGGCGGGCACATCGTCGCCCAGGTCGTGACGACGATGGATGAGATCAAGGATGCCTCGTGCCGGATCTCCGAGATCGTCGGCGTCGTCGACAGCATCGCCTTCCAGACCAACATCCTCGCGCTCAACGCCGCGGTCGAAGCCGCGCGCGCCGGCGAGCAGGGGCGCGGCTTCGCGGTCGTCGCCAGCGAGGTGCGCAGCCTCGCGCAGCGCTCGGCGCAGGCCGCGCGCGAGATCCAGTCTCTGATCGGCGCCTCGGTCGAGAAGGTGGAATCGGGCGCCGGCCTTGTCCGGGACGCAGGCAGCACGATGGACGAGATCGTCGCCTCGGTGCACCGCGTCGCCGAGACCATCGCCGAGGTCACCGCGGCAGCCAGCGCCCAGAGCAGCGGCATCGGCCAGGTCAACGCCTCGGTCCTGGAACTGGATCGCATGACGCAGCAGAACGCCGCGCTCGTCCAGCAGTCGGCGGCTGCCGCGGCATCGCTGCAGGCGCAGGCGCAGCAGCTGGCCTGCGTCGTCTCAGCCTTCAGGCTCGCGCCTGCAGCTCCCTGATCCCGCAGCGTCCGCGCGCGTCGGGACGCGACCGCCGCGCAGGCTATCGCGCCCGTGCTGCCAGCGCGCGGTAGTAGGCGGCGCGTTCGGCCTCGCCGCGCGCGGCATGGATGAGCGCGATCTCGTCGAAGACATCCGGGTCGGCCTGCCCGTCGGCGGCCCATTCGATCTCGAGCGCGCGCTGCATCGACAGCGCCTCGGGAAGCCGCCCGAGCAGGCGCAGCGTGCGCGCGACCATCCAGCGCGCGACGCGCGCGTTGCGCACGCGCCCGAGGCGTTCGTACGCCGCCTGCGCCTGACGCAACTCGGCGAGCGCCTCCTCGTGGCGCCCGGCTTCGCCGAGTTCCACGCCGATGCGGTTCAGCTCGATGGGCTCCCAGCGCCGCGCGCGCGGATCGCGCGCGTTGCGGACATAGGCGAGCACGCGCCGATGCATCGCGATCCGCGCGTCGATCGTGGGCTGCACCAGCGCCAGTGCATGCAGCGCGTCGGCGGCGAGGAACTCGAGCTGCGCGCGGTCGGCGAGCTCGAAAGCCCGCTGCAGCGGCGCGACGGCATCGTCCGCCCTGCCCGCGACGCTCAGCGCACGCCCGCGCTCGAGCCAGGCGTGCACGCGGGCGGCGTCACCCGCTGCCGCCAGTTGCGGCTCGATCGCATCCAGCTCGGCCAGGGCGGCGTCGGTCCGGCCGCGCAGGCTCTGGCTGCGCGCGATCTGGCTGCGCAGGATCAGCGCCTCGTCGCCGCTGGCGCCTGCCAGCGCCGCGCGCAGGCGCTGCTCGGTCTGCTGCGGCTGCGCGAAATCCCACAGCGCGTCGAGGTCGACTGCCGCGCCGGCTCCCATCGCCGCGCTGCAGGCCAGGAGTGCCGCCCACGCCGCTGGCCGCCGCGCGGCAGCGCGCGATTTCACGCCGGGTCTTCGGCGAGCGCGCGCAGTGCGTCGCCCGCGACGCGGCAGATGCGCCAGTCCGGCATCACGGTGGCGCCCATGCGTTCGTAGAACGCGATCGCATTCGCGTTCCAGTCCAGCACCGACCAGTCGAAGCGGCCGTAGCCCCGGTCGTTGGCCAGCGCCGCCAGCCGCCGCAGCAGCGCCTGGCCGATGCCCAGCCGCCGGAACGCGGGCCGCACGTAGAGGTCTTCCAGATACAGCCCCGGCTGCGCGAGGAAGGTCGAGAAGTTGGTGAAGAAGAGCGCGAAGGCCGCGACCTCGGGCTTGCCGCCCTGCCCGGTGTCGACCTCCGCGACCATCGCCTCGGCCACCGGCTTCTCGCCGAAGAGATGCGGGCGCAGCTTCTCGGGCGTCACCTGCAGCAGATGCGTCAGCTGCTCGAACTCGGCCAGCTCGCGGATCATGCCGACGATGGGCTGCACGTCGCGCAGTTCGGCGGAGCGCAGCTTGAAGGCGGTGACGGGAGTCGGGACGGGGGCGTTCATCGAGAGGATTGTGGCGGCGTGCCCGTGGCCCTGCATCGCCCCTCGTGACGACCCTGTCGAAAGCGTGCAACGCTGCCCATGAGTCCCTGCCTCGCAGGCGACGCCTGCTCAGCCGCGCGTCGCGCCCGCAACATGGGCAAGGAATCGCCCTGCAGTCGTCGCGTCGTCAGCGCCACAAGGGGCCGATCGCATCCAGCGTGTTCTTCAGCACCAGCCCGTATTCGGTATCCCCCTGCATCACGAGCGCGCGCTCGAAGAAGAGCCGGTCGGCGTCGTCCTCTCCGCGCACGAGCCGCCAGAGGGCGTTCGCCTGCGCGCGGATCACGAGCGCGGGCTCCTGCCGGTCGGACGCGGTTTCGAAGCCGCGCGCACCCAGGCGCAGGCGCACGCGCAGCCCGAGCTCGACGACCTCGACCTCGACGACGCGCTCGGACAGGTCGCGGCGCTGGCCCTCGTCCAGGCGCGGCAGCAGCACGCGGTCGAGCAGCCGCGCGGCGACGAAGGACGGCGGCTGCGGCGGCAGCCTGCGCACGAGCCCGCGCAGGCGCTGCGCCGCCTGCTCGAAGCCCGGCGGCAGGGGCAAGGGCGAGGCGGGCTTGGTGCTGGAAGGGCTCGGAGTCATGCGGGATCTCTCCGTGGAACGGGCGTCGAAGGCGCGAGCTCGAGAAAAAAAATAGGTGCGGAGTAGGTACGCGATATAAGTCTGGAATCGACGGCTCAGGCCGCCAGCGGTGCCATGCCGGGCTGCCGGTGCGCAAAGCCGTCCACCAGCGCGCCGGGCAGATCCAGCGCGCGCAGCTCGGCGAGCGCCTCGGCCGCAGGCATGCCGGCATTGAGCACCGCGTCGAAGAGCGCGATCACGCGCGCGAAGCCGCGGCTGCAGGGCGAGAGGCGAACGCCGGTGGCACCCGCCGCACGCAGCGCTGCTCCTTCCCCGATCACGCAGTGCAAGGCTGCGGACTGCGTCTGGATGCCGTTGAGCACGAGGAAGGCGTCGCCCTCGCTCGTCTTCAGCAGCAGGCCGTCGGCGTCCTGCTGGCAGCGGAACTCGCACTCGTCCTTGTTCAGCCGGTGGTGGCGCGCGGTGAAGCAGCGCGCCGAGAAGGCCAGCGGCATGCGCCCGAAGGCGAAGACCTCGGTCTGCATGGGGCCGGCCGGCCCGGCGACGCGCTCGGCCTCCGGGTTGATGCGCCCGATCGCATCCAGCGCCAGTTCCAGCGGCGGCACCCAGCAGCTCGCGCCGAGTGCGGCGTGCTCCTGCAGCGCCTCGCGGCTGTAGACGTTGATGTGCGGGCCGATCGTGAAGCCGGGGCGCTGCGGCCGCGCCTGCTGCGCCTGCCACAGCACGTGCAGCGCCGAGGCGTCGCCGGCCTCGACCGCGAACTCGTCCTGCTCGGCGATGCGCCGCAGCGTGCGCAGCTCGGCCTCGGACATCACCAGCGCCTGCGTGGCCAGCACGACCTCCTTGCCGGCGGACTTCAGGTCGCGCGCCAGCGCCACCCAGTCGTCGAACTTGTACTCGTTGCGGCGCGAGCACACCACTTCGCCCAGCACCACGCGGCGGGCCGCGCTTTCGGCCACCTCGGCGTAGAAGGCCATCATCGCCGGGCGCGCCCACCAGTACTGCAGCGGACCGATCGTGATCGAGAGCGGCCGCGTCTGCCCCGCGGCGTCCTGCGTCATGTTCGTCATGGAAGATTCCTTCGGTCCCTTCAGCGCCAAGGGCGGTCGTAGGCACCCAGCGTGTGCTGCTGCCCTTCGGCCCAGCGCGTGAGCTGCGCCGACCACGCCGGCTGCACCGAATAGCGCGCGCCCGAGGTCGCCGCGTCGATCGCCGCGCGCCACACGCGCGTGACCTCGGCGACGTAGCTCGGGCTGCGCTGGCGGCCCTCGATCTTGAAGGCCTTCACGCCCGCGTCGATCAGCTGCGGCAGCATCGCCAGCGTGTTCAGGCTCGTCGGCTCCTCGAGCGCGTAGTCGCGCTCGCCCTCGACGTCGAAGCGGCCCTTGCACAGCGTCGGGTAGCCGCGCGGTTCGTCGGGCGCGTAGTGGTCGATGAGCACGCCGCCCAGGCGCGCGTCGACACCGCCGTCGCGCTTTTCCTCCCAGCGCACGGCCGCAGGCGGCGAGCACACGCCGGCGGTGTTGGGCGACTGGCCGGTGACGTAGGACGAGAGCGCGCAGCGCCCCTCGACCATCACGCACAGGCTGCCGAAGCCGAAGACCTCGATGTCGACGCTCGTGTTGCGGATCACGTGCGCGACCTGCTGCATCGTCAGCACGCGCGGCAGCACCGCGCGGCTGATGCCGTAGCGCTCGCGGTAGAACTCGATCGCCTCGTAGGTCGTCGCCGAGGCCTGCACCGAGAGGTGCAGCCGCATCCCGGGGTGCGTGCGCCGCGCGTAGGCCATCACCGCGGTGTCGCCGACGATCAGCGCGTCGGCGCCGAGCTCGGCGGCGCGGTCGACCGCGCGCTGCCAGGGACCGGTGTCGCGCGCGTCGGCGTAGGTGTTGAGTGCCATCAGCACCTCGGCACCGCGCGCGTGAGCGTGGCGCACACCTTCGCGCACCTGCGCGTCGTCGAAGTTCAGGCCGGCGAAGTTGCGCGCATTGGTCGCGTCCTTCAGGCCCAGGTAGACGGCATCGGCCCCGGCGTCGACGGCCAGCGTCAGCGCGCGCAGCGAGCCCGCCGGGCACACGAGCGCCGGCTTCTTGGTGATCATCATGGAGGGAAGGAAAAGCTGGCGCCGCAGCGCAGACGGTGGGCCGGCACTCTAGGCACCGGCGCGCGCCAGGGTTTTGACCCCGCGCAGGAAGCGGGCAGGTCGCGCCGGTGGCGCCTCGGCAGAGGATCGCCACGAAGGATCTCAAGGAAGGACCCCGACGCAGGGCCGCAACGAGGGACAGCGGCGACCCCGACCGCGCCGCCCCGTCGCGATCACGGCCAGAATCGATGCCCATGTCCGGCCCGATCGATCCCTTGCCCCGCCCGTACGCCCCGCGCCGCGCGGGCCGCAGCCGCTTCGAGCCGATCCGCGGGCTGCGCTACCACCTCACGACCTGGGGCGACGAACGGCTCGCAAGCCCTGCGCGTCCGCCGCTCGTGCTGGTCCACGGCTGGATGGACGTGGGGGCCTCGTACCAGTTCCTCGTCGACGCACTCGACGCGCTCGAAGGCCCGGTGCGCTGGATCCTCGCGCCGGACTGGCGCGGCTTCGGGCAGACGCAGGCGCAGGCGGCCGACAGCTACTGGTTCCCCGACTATCTCGCCGACCTCGACGCGCTGCTGCGGCGCCTCGTGCCCGACGGGCCGATCGACCTGCTCGGCCACAGCATGGGCGGCAACGTCGCGATGCTCTACGCGGGCGTGCGGCCCGAGCGCGTGCGCAGGCTCGTCAACCTCGAGGGCTTCGGCCTGCCGCGCAGCCAGCCCGAGCAGGCGCCGCAGCGCCTGGCGCAGTGGCTGGACCAGCTCCAGACGCCGGCGCGTCTGCGCCCCTACGCGAGCCTCGAGGACGTGGCCCAGCGACTGATCACGAGCGACCCGCGGCTTGCGCCCGAGCGCGCGCGCTGGCTCGCCTCGCACTGGGCGCGACGCGAGGACGACGGCCACTACGCGCTGCGCGCCGACCCCGCGCACAAGCACGTGAACCCGGTGCTCTACCGGGTCGACGAAGTGCTCGCCTGCTGGCGGCGCATCCGCGCGCCGCTGCTCTGGGTCGAAGGTGAACTGACCGACACCGAGCGCTGGTGGGGCACGCGCTACTCGCGCGCGGAGTTCCATGAGCGGCTGAACGCGGTGTCCAGCGTGCAGCGCGAGCGCCTGGCCGGCGCCGGGCACATGCTGCACCACGACCAGCCCGAGGCGCTGGCCGCACTGCTGCAGCGCTTTCTTGCCTGAGCGTCGACCGCATCCCGGCTCGAGCCAAGACCGGCGGCACGGCGACCTTTGATCGCTGTCAACGGCAACGGCAATCGGGGTAGGCCGCGGCGAAGGCCTCTGCTATGTTCCGGCGCGCCGGCGGCATTGCCGGTTCCTGTGTCACTTCCGCGGCGTCCCGAACGAGGCCATGAGACGGAAGCCAGAGACGCCGCGAAACGCGAGACGCAAAAACGCGAAACGCTCTTCGCGATGCAACCGGGGACAACATCTTGAGCGCGACATCCTCTTCGATCGCCGGCACGCTGCTGGCCCAGGCCGCGGCCCAGGGGCGCGACCACCTGGACGCGGACGAACTACAGAAATTGCTGGGCGATCTCGGTATCGGCCTCGACACGCAAGCGGCGCCGGGCGCCGTCGAGATCACGGTGAGCCTGAGCAACACGCGCGAGTTCGGTCTCGTGATCAGCGCGGGGCAAGGCGGGCTGGACGGCGAGCTGGATCCGGCCAACTTCCGCCGCGACCGCGCCCGCGTGCACGCCGCCGTTGAACTCACCGACGCGGCCGACTTCCTCGGCCTCTTTCGGCGCACGCTCGCCTACCAGAAGCTCAGCCGCCAGGCCGCGCACGCCGGGGCAGACGCGCCCGATGCCCTGCTGCAGGAGCTGTTCTCGCGCCTGCTGGCGCTGGCCAGGGCCTTCGCTCCGGGAGCGCCGGGGGTCGCGCAGGTGCTGCAGTCGCTCGAACTGAACCCGATCCGGATCGACGGGAAGCTGCTCGTGCGCGCCGCGTCGTGCCGCTTCGTCGCGCCGAGTCCGGCGCCGCTGCCGCGGCCGATCCACAAGATCGACAAGCTGATCCATCCCAAGCGCATCGGCCTGATCGGCGTCTCGGGCAGCGGCATGAACTTCGGCCGCATCATCCTGCGCAACCTGATGGGCGGCGGCTACCCGAAGGAACAGCTGCTCGTGCTCAAGCCCGGCGAGACCGAGATCGACGGCGTCCGGTGCATCGAGGGCCTCTCGGCGCTCGAGGGCAAGCTCGACCTGCTGATCGTCGCCGTGGCCGCCAGCGCCGTCTACTCGCTCGTCGACGAGATCATCGAGTCGGACGCGGTCGAGGCGGTGATGCTGATTCCCGGCGGCATGGGCGAGACGAAGAAGAGCCGCGAGCCGGCGGCAGCGCTGGCCGCCCGCATCAACGCCGCGCACGGCAAGCCCGGCGGCGGGCCGATCTTCCTCGGCGCGAACTGCCTGGGCGTGGTCTCGCACCCGGGCGCCTACGACTCCTGGTTCATCCCGCTCGAGCGCCTGCCCAAGCCGCAGAAGAAGCCGGTGCGCAACTCGGTGATGATCTCGCAGAGCGGCGCCTTCATGATCACGCGGCTGTCGCAGAACCCGTGGCTGGACCCGGCCTACATGCTCGCGATCGGCAACCAGACCGACCTCACGCACGGCGACATGATGAGCTACTTCGCCACGCTGCCGGGCATCGAGAGCGCGGGCATCTACATCGAGGGCTTCAAGGATCTCGATGGCCTGCACTTCGCCAAGGCGGTGCGCCGGGCGGTGCTCGGGGGACGCCAGGTCGTCGTCTACAAGTCCGGCCGCACCGCGCCCGGCCAGGGCGGCGTGCTCGGGCACACGGCGTCGATCGCCGGGGACCCGGCGCTCTTCGAATCGGTGCTGCGCCACGCCGGCGCGATCGTCGCCGAGGACTTCGAGGCGTTCGACGACCTCTTCTACATCGCCGGCGCGCTGCAGGGCAAGAAGATCGGCGGCAACCGCCTGGGCGCGATCAGCGGCGCGGGCTTCGAGGCCGTGGGCATGGCCGACAGCATCGAGACCGACGGCTTCGCGATGCAGATGGGCGAGCTCGAGGACGAGAGCGTGCGCAAGGTCGAAACCATCCTCGCGGCCAAGAAGCTCGACCAACTCGTCGAGGTGCGCAACCCGATCGACATCAACCCCGGCGCCGACGACGAGGCGCACCTGGAGATCGCCGAGGCCTTCCTGCAGGACCCGAACATCGACGCGGTGGTGATCGGCCTGGATCCGACCGCGCCCTCGGTGCGCGCGCTCGAGAGCAGCAAGCTGCGCCCGGGCTACGACATCACCGATCCCAAGAGCACCGTGCACCTGATGCCGGTGCTGGCGGCGCGGCACGACAAGCCGCTGATCGGCATCCTCGACGGCGGCCGGCTCTACGACGCGATGACCGCCGGGCTGATGGACCGCGGTGTCTGCTGCTTCCGCAACTGCGCCCGCGGCACGCGAGCCCTGGTACGCTACGTGCAGGCATGCCTGTACGCCGAGCATCTGAGAAAGGTCCGCCCCGGCGCGGCCGATTGAATTCCAACTCCCACTTTTTTCCAGACAGCCATGAGCGACACCCTGCAACCCGGCCTCACGTCCACCACCCGCATCGACATCGACAAGGACCGCACGATCGGTTTCATGGGCGACGACCTGCGCGTCTACTCGACGCCGAGCCTTCTCTACGACGTCGAGGTCGCCTGCCGCGAGCTGATCCTGCCGCACATCGGCGCGGGCAAGGATTCGGTGGGCACGCGCGTCGAGCTCGACCACGTCGGCGCGACGCTGCTGGGCATGTGGGTCGAGATCACCGTCAAGCTCGTCGAGGTCAACGGCCCGGCGCTGACCTACGAGTTCAGCGCCCGCGACGCGGTCGAGGGAGTGGCGCGCGGCAAGCACAACCGCTTCGTCGTCGGCCTGGAGAAGACCGCCCAGCGCCTGCAGGCCAAGCGCGCCAAGGCCGCTGCGGCCTGAAACGACGCGCGCCGCGGTGCGGCGTCAGCGACCGCCGCGGCGCACCAAGCCCACCGCCGACGACCCGCGCTGCCCCGCGAGCTGCGGGGTGGACGGATCGCGCCCATGACAGAATCGCCGCCCCAGCCACAGGCGCGCCCACCCATGGACATCGAACACATCAACTCGATCGGCTCGCTGCTCGCCGACCTGAGCGACCGCACCGAGCAGCTCCGGGGGTATCTTTGACTACGAGCGTAAGGCGCTGCGGCTGAACGAGGTCAACGCCGCACTCGAGAACCCTGCCGTCTGGAACGAACCCAAGCGCGCGCAGGATCTGGGCAAGGAGAAGAAGAGCCTGGAGACGGTGGTGCAGACCATCGACCACCTGGCGAGCAACCTCGCCGACAACACCGAACTCTACGAACTCTCGAAAGCCGAGGACGACTTCGACGGACTCGCCGCGATCGAAGCGGAGGCGCACGAGCTGCGCGAAACCGTCGAGCAGCTCGAGTTCCGCCGCATGTTCAGCAACCCGGCAGACCCGCTGAACTGCTTCATCGACATCCAGGCCGGTGCCGGCGGCACCGAAGCCTGCGATTGGGCACAGATGCTGCTGCGCCAGTACCTCAAGTACTGCGAGCGCAAGGGCTTCAAGGCCGAGGTGCTCGAGGAGACCGAGGGCGACGTCGCCGGCATCCGCAGCGCGACACTTAAGGTCGAGGGCGACTACGCCTACGGCCAGCTACGCACCGAGACCGGCGTGCACCGCCTGGTGCGCAAGAGCCCCTTCGATTCCTCGGGCGGGCGCCACACCTCGTTCGCGAGCCTCTTCGTCTACCCGGAGATCGACGACTCGATCGAGGTCGAGATCAACCCCGCCGACGTACGCACCGACACCTACCGCGCCAGCGGCGCCGGCGGCCAGCACGTCAACCGCACCGACTCGGCAGTGCGCCTGACGCACATCCCCACCGGCATCGTCGTGCAGTGCCAGAACGACCGCAGCCAGCACCGCAACCGCGAGGAGGCCTGGGCGATGCTGCGCAGCCGCCTCTACGAACACGAGATGCAGAAGCAGCGCGAGCAGCAGCAGAAGCTGGAAGACAGCAAGACCGACGTCGGCTGGGGCCACCAGATCCGCAGCTACGTGCTCGACCAGAGCCGCATCAAGGACCTGCGCACCAACGTCGAGGTCAGCAACACGCAGAAGGTGCTCGACGGCGACCTCGACGCCTTCATCGAGGCCAGCCTCAAGCACGGCCTGTGACCGCGCCTGCGCCCAGGGCGCGCACGGCATCGTGCGCCGCGCCCATCCGAACCCCCTTCAGCCAGACTCTGCGAGGCATCCTCCATGCGTGAAGGCACCGCTCCCCTGATCCGGCGCGATGACTACGTCGCGCCGGCGTACTGGATCCGCAAGGCCGACTTCGTCTTCGACCTCGACCCGGCCAAGACCCTGGTCTCGAGTCGCCTCGAGATCGAGCGCAACGCCGCGGCGCAGGCCGGCGGCGACACGCCGGCGCTGCGCCTGCACGGCGAGGGCCTGACCCTGCTGCGCGTGCTGATCGACGGCGAGAGCGTCTCGTTCCGCCACGACGGCGACGATCTCGTGATCGAGCAGCCGCCGCAGGCCGAACGCTTCGTGCTCGAGATCCGCAACACCTGCGCGCCGGAGAAGAACACCGAGTTCTCGGGCCTGTTCACGAGCCAGGGCAGCTTCTTCACGCAGTGCGAGGCCGAGGGCTTCCGCCGCATCACCTACTTTCTCGACCGCCCCGACGTGATGGCCACCTACACCGTCACGCTGCGCGCGGACAAGGCGCGCTACCCGGTGCTGCTGTCCAACGGCAACCTGGTCGAGCAGGGCGAGCTCGAGGGCGGGCGCCACTACGCCAAGTGGCACGACCCCTTCCCCAAACCGAGCTACCTCTTCGCGCTCGTCGCCGGTGCGCTCGTCGCGCGCGAGCAGCACATCCGCACCCGCGGCGGCCGCGATCACCTGCTGCAGGTCTACGTGCGCCCCGGCGACCTCGGCAAGACCGAGCACGCGATGCGCTCGCTGATCGCCAGCATCGTCTGGGACGAGGCGCGCTTCGGCCTGGCGCTGGACCTCGAGCGCTTCATGATCGTTGCCGTCTCCGACTTCAACATGGGGGCGATGGAGAACAAGGGGCTCAACATCTTCAACGCCAAGTACGTGCTGGCGAGCCCCGCGACCGCGACCGACGCCGACTACGACGGCATCGAGGGCGTGATCGGCCACGAGTACTTCCACAACTGGACGGGCAACCGCATCACCTGCCGCGACTGGTTCCAGCTGAGCCTGAAGGAGGGCCTCACCGTCTTCCGCGATCAGGAGTTCAGCATGGACATGGCCGGCGGGCCGAGCGCGCGCGCCGTCAAGCGCATCGAGGATGTGCGCCAGCTGCGCGTGGCGCAGTTCCCCGAGGACGCGGGGCCGATGGCGCACCCGGTGCGCCCGGACAGCTACCGCGCGATCGACAACTTCTACACCGCGACCGTCTACGAGAAGGGCGCCGAGGTCGTGCGCATGATGCACACGCTGGTCGGCCGCGAGGGCTTCGTCGCGGGGATGAAGCTCTACTTCGAGCGCCACGACGGCCAGGCGGTGACCTGCGATGACTTCGCGCAGGCGATCGCCGACGCCAACCCGGGCTCGGCACTGGCGCTGCACCTGGACGCCTTCAAACGCTGGTACGCGCAGGCGGGCACGCCGCGCCTGCAGGCGCGCGGCGTGCACGACGCCGCAGCGGCCACCTGGACACTGACGCTGCGCCAGCACGCACTGCCCTCCCCCGGCCAGCCGCAGAAGCAGCCCTTCGTGATCCCGGTCGTGCTCGGGCTGCTCGCGCGCGACGGTCGCGCGCTGCCGCTGCAGCTGCAGGGCGAGAACGCTTCGCGCGGCACGCAGGCGCTGCTGGTGCTCACCGATGCCGAGCAGAGCTGGACCTTCACCGGCATCGACGCGCCGCCGGTGGCCAGCCTGCTGCGAGGTTTCAGCGCGCCGGTGATCCTCGACGACGGCCTTGCCGACGACGAACGCCTGGTGCTGCTGGCGCACGACGCGGACCCCTTCAACCGCTGGGAAGCCGGCCAGCGGCTGACCCTGGCGCGCCTGCTCGCCGCGATCTCCGGGGACGGCACGATCGCGCTCGACGACGCCTATGTGGCTGCGCTGCGCACGCTGCTGCGCGAACCGGCGCTCGACCCGGCGTTCAAGGCCCTGGCACTGACGCCACCCTCGCAGCGCGTGCTCGCGGAGGAAGTGCAGCCGGTCGATCCGCAGCGCATCCACGCGGTGCACGAGCGCTATCTCGACCAGCTCGCCGAGCGCCTGCACGAGGACTGGCAATGGGCCTGGGAGCAGCACCAGGTGCACGAGGGCTACGACCCCGGGCACGCGCAGGCCGGCCGCCGCGCGCTTGCCAACCTCGCGCTCTCGATGCTCGTGCGGCAGGCGGCGAAGACCGGCGATCCGGTCTGGCCCGGCCGCGCGTACCAGCGCGTCAAGGACGCCGGGAACATGACCGACCGCATCGGGGCGCTCGCGGCGCTCGTCGCCGCACGATCGGAACTTGCCGAGCGCGCGCTCGCGCACTTCCACGCCAGCTTCCGCCACGAGGCGCTTGCGCTCGACAAGTGGTTCGCGGTGCAGGCGCTGGCGCCGGAGACCGTCGACGGCGAGGGCCGCGTCCTGACCCGCGCGCGCGAGCTGCTGGACCACCCGGATTTCTCGCTGCGCAACCCCAACCGCGCGCGCAGCCTGGTCTTCAACCTCTGCACCGCGAACCCGGCTGCGCTGCACCGGGCCGACGGTTCCGGCTACGCCTTCTGGGCCACGCAGCTGCTGGCGCTGGATGCGCTCAACCCGCAGGTCGCGGCGCGGCTGGCGCGCGCGATGGACCGCTGGGCGGCGCTGGACGAACCCTACCGCAGCACCGCGCGCGAGGCGATCGTGCGCGTGGCCTCGCACCCGGAGCTGAGCAAGGACACCCGCGAGATCGTCACCCGTGCCCTGGAGGCGTCATGAGGAAAATCAGCCTGACCCAGTACCTGATCGAGCAGCAGCGCGAGCATGGCCACATCCCGGGCCAGCTGCGGCTGCTGATCGAAGTCGTCGCGCGCGCCTGCAAGCGCATCGCGATCGCCGTCAACAAGGGGGCGCTGGGCGACGTGCTCGGCAGCGCCGGCAGCGAGAACGTCCAGGGCGAGGTGCAGAAGAAGCTCGACGTCATCAGCAACGAGGTCCTGATCGAGGCCAACGAATGGGGCGGCCACCTCGCCGGCATGGCCAGCGAGGAGATGGACTCGATCCACGTCGTCCCCAACCGCTACCCGCAGGGCGAGTACCTGCTGATGTACGACCCGCTGGACGGCAGCAGCAACATCGACGTCAACGTCTCGATCGGCACGATCTTCAGCGTGCTGCGCAAGGTCGGGCACACGCGCGGCGTCTGCGAGGAGGACTTCCTGCAGCCCGGCCGCCACCAGGCCGCGGCGGGCTACTGCGTCTACGGTCCGCAGACGATGCTGGTGCTGACCGTCGGCGACGGCGTTGCGATGTTCACGCTCGATCGCGAAACCGGCTCCTGGGTGCTGACGCAGGACCGCGTGCAGATCCCCGAGGACACGAAGGAATTCGCGATCAACATGTCGAACATGCGCCACTGGGCCCCGCCGGTGCGGCGCTACATCGACGAGTGCCTGGCCGGCAAGGAGGGCCCGCGCGAGAAGGACTTCAACATGCGCTGGGTCGCGAGCATGGTCGCCGACGTGCACCGCATCCTCAGCCGCGGCGGCATCTTCCTCTACCCCTGGGACAAGCGCGAGCCCGGCAAGCCGGGCAAGCTGCGCCTGATGTACGAGGCCAACCCGATGGCCTTCCTCGTCGAGCAGGCCGGCGGCGCGGCCACCAACGGCCACCAGCGCATCCTCGACATCATGCCGACCAAGCTGCACGAACGCGTGAGCGTGATCCTCGGCTCGAAGAACGAGGTCGAGCGCGTGACCGCGTATCACGCCGAGGGCGGTGAATCGGGCTGATCGGATGGGAATGCTCACCCTGGTGCGCCATGGCCAGGCGTCCTTCGGCAGCGAGGATTACGACCGCCTGAGCGATCTCGGCCAGCGCCAGTGCCTGCGCCTGGGCGAATACTTCCGGCACAAGGAACGCCGTTTCGACACACTGATGCGCGGCGCGCTGCGCCGCCACGAGCAGTCGCTGCAGGCGCTGCTCGATGGGCTGCAGCAGCCCGATGCGGCCGTCGAGGTGTTGCCGGGTCTCGACGAGTACGACGGCGACGCGCTGATCCGCGCGCTCGGTGCACAGGCGCCGCAGGCGCTCGACACCGCCGAGGGCTACCGCGGCCACTTCCGGCTGCTGCGCCAGGCGCTGGCGGCCTGGATGGAGGGCCGCATCGAGCCCGAGGGCATGCCCCGCTACGCCGACTTCGCCGCCGGCATCGCGCAGGTGCTCGAACGCGTGCGCGGCCTGCAGGGCGAGGTGCTCGTGGTCTCGAGCGGCGGGCCGATCGCCACCGCGATCGGCCAGGTCCTCGCGATGCCGGTGCAGGGCACGATCGAGCTGAACATGCGCATCCGCAACAGCGCGCTGACCGAATTCGCGTTCAACCCCCGGCGCCACGCGCTGCACAGCTTCAACCGGCTGCCGCACCTCGAGGGCGACGAGTACGCTGGCTGGATCACCTACGCCTGAAGCGCGCATCAAGCGCTCCCAGCGTGCGCAGTGCACGGGTCAAGCCGGGTCGAGTCGGGATTTGCCGGTATACTGGTAGGCTTGCTGCCGGTGTAGCTCAGTTGGTAGAGCAGCGCATTCGTAATGCGAAGGTCGACAGTTCGAGTCCGTCCATCGGCACCAATGAAATCAAGGGGTTAGCGGCGAAAGCGGCTAGCCCCTTCTCTATTTCGCGGCATCGAACTTGGGCTCGTAGAGATTTTGTAGGCCGCGAACGCCCTATCCCAACAGAAAGTCGGTCAGTCGGTCGCAGCCACGCCCGCTCGGCGAAGTCACCGCCTTGCTCCGGCGTCACCCCCGCCCCAGCGCCTCGCGCACCGCGGGCAGCTGCCGCCGCGACACCGGCAGCCATTCGTCGATCGGAGCGACGCGCACGGCCCAGCCCTCCTCGCCGCCCGGTTCGGCGTGGCGCCGCAGTTCGCGCACCGCGTGCGCGGCGACGAGCGCGTTGCGGTGGATGCGGATGAAGCCCGCGCCCAGCCGCTGTTCGAGGTCGGTGAGCGAATCGTCGAGCAAATGGCTCTCGGTGGCGGTGCGCAGCGTCACGTATTTCTGCTCGGCCTTGAGCACGAGCACCTCGGCCACCGGGATGCGGTGCAGGTTGCCGCGCGCGTGCGCGAGGAGCACGGGTTCGTCGGCCAGCGGCGCGGACCGGCTCGGAACCGGCCAGCGCCGCTGCACGACGCGCTGCAGCGCCGCCTGCAGGCGTTCGCGGCGCACCGGCTTGGTGAGGTAGTCGACGGCGTCGAGCTCGAACGCGCGCAGCGCGTGGTGGCCATGCGCGGTGACGAAGACGACCGATGGCGGATGCGGCAGCGAGCGCATCGCGGCCGCGAGCTGCATCCCGTCGCGCCCAGGCATGCGGATGTCGAGCAGCACGAGGTCGCACTCGCCTGTCTTGAGCTGCGCCAGCGCAGCGGCCGCATCCGCAGCCTCGCCGACGATCTCGACCGCGGGTTCGACGATCTCCTGCAGCAGGCTGCGCAGGCGCAGCCGCGCCAAATCCTCGTCGTCGACGATCAGCGTGCGCAGCACCGTCGTCACAGCGGCACCGTGATGCGGGCGTGAAAGCCCTGTTCGTCGCGCCAGGTGTCGCACTGCCCGGCGACATCGTGCAGCAGCCGCAGGCGCTCGCGCACGTTGTCCAGCGCGATGCCGTGGCCGGAGAGCGAGGGCTCGTCGCCGACGGTGTTGTGCACGGTCAGCAGCGCCTGCCCAAGGCGCGCCTGCGCCTCGATGCGGATCGCGCCGCCCTGCTGCGCCGGCTCGATTCCGTGCCGCACGGCGTTCTCGACCAGCGGCTGCAGCACGAGCGGCGGCACGCGCGCCTGCAAGGCCCGCGGATCCAGGTCCCAGTTCACGCGCAGGCGCGGGCCGAAGCGCACCGCCTCGATCGCCAGGTAGCGCCGCGCCAGTTCGACCTCGTCGGAGAGCGTCACTGCGCTGCCGCTTTCGGCGAGCGCGACGCGAAAGAGCTCGGCCAGGTCCTCGAGCACCGCTTCGGCGCGCGCCGGATCGACGCGCACCAGCGCCACCGCGGTGTTCAGCGTGTTGAAGAGGAAATGCGGACGGATGCGCGACTGCAGTTCGGCCAGCCGTGCGCTGCTTGCCGCCGGCTGCCAGATGCGCCCGCGCAGCTCGAGCCAGACCCACAGCAGCGCGGCGAGACCCGCCCCGGTCAGCAGCATGCCCAGCAGGCGCAAGAGGCCTTCTTCGGCCAGCCCCGCCAGCACGAGCGGCGACCAGACCGCAAGCGCGACAAGCGCACCGAGCAGCAGCATCGCGACGGCGCGCAGCGCCGCACCGCGCGGCACGAGCCAGCGCCGTGCCGCACACAGCAGCGCCAGCCACAGCATCGTGCCGGCGGCTCCACCGAAAGCCGCCGCGCCCTGGCGCGCGAGCCAGTCGGCGCCGCTGGCGCTCCCGGCGAGCACGCCGATCGCGAGCACCGCCTGCACCAGCAGCACCGCGCGCAGCGCGAGCGCCGGCTGGCAGACGTCGAAGGCGGTGGCTGCGGCCGACGCCGCCTCGTCGCCCGGTGCACCGAAACCCGTGAGCGCCTGCGCAGTGCTGTGAAAGTCGCTCACGCGCTGACTCTGCGGCCAGAGGCTGGCCGCGCGCGTGCCTGTGGGCGCGAACTCGGACGCCGGATCCTGTGACTCAGACATGGTGGCGGCAAGGGCGCACCGATAATACGCAGCCCTGCTGCCACGTCGCGCACCCTGCCCCGCCCGCATCCCATGTCCAGCGATCCCCTGGCCAACAAGGCCCAAGCCTGGTCGGCTCTCTTCTCCGAGCCGATGAGCGAGCTCGTCAAGCGCTACACCGCAAGCGTGGGCTTCGACCAGCGGCTCTGGCGCGCCGACATCGAGGGCAGCCTCGCGCACGCCGAGATGCTGGCCGCGCAGGGCATCATCGGCGAGCAGGACCTCGCCGACATCCGCCGCGGCATGGCGCAGATCCGGCAGGAGATCGAATCGGGCCGCTTCGAGTGGAAGCTCGAGCTCGAGGACGTGCACCTGAACATCGAGGCGCGGCTCACCGCGCTCGTCGGCGACGCGGGCAAGCGGCTGCACACCGGCCGCAGCCGCAACGACCAGGTCGCCACCGACGTGCGCCTGTGGCTGCGCGGCGAGATCGACCGCCTGCAGCCGCTGCTGCAGTCGATGCAGCGCGCGCTGCTGGACCTGGCGGAGCGCCACGCCGAGACGGTGATGCCCGGCTTCACGCACCTGCAGGTGGCGCAACCGGTGAGCTTCGCACACCACCTGCTGGCCTACGTCGAGATGTTCGCGCGCGATGGCGAGCGCCTGGCCGACGTGCGCAGGCGCGTGAACCGCCTGCCGCTCGGCGCCGCGGCGCTGGCGGGAACGAGCTACGCGCTGGACCGCTGGCGCGTGGCGCGCACGCTCGACTTCGACGGCCTGTGCGAGAACAGCCTGGATGCGGTCAGCGACCGCGACTTCGCGCTCGAGTTCGCCGCGTTCGCGTCGATCTGCATGGTGCACGTCTCGCGCCTGGCCGAGGAGATCGTGCTCTGGATGAGCCAGAACTTCGGCTTCATCGACCTCGCCGACCGCTACTGCACCGGCTCGTCGATCATGCCGCAGAAGCGCAACCCCGACGTGGCCGAACTGGCGCGCGGCAAGACCGGACGCGTGGTTGGCCATTTGATGGGCCTGCTGACGCTGATGAAGGGTCAGCCACTGGCCTACAACAAGGACAACCAGGAGGACAAGGAGCCGCTCTTCGACGCCGTCGACACGGTCGCCGACACCCTGCGCATCATGGCCGAGATGGTCGAGGGCCTGCAGGTCAAGCCCGACGCGATGGAGCGCGCCGCGCGCCGCGGCTACGCGACCGCGACCGATCTCGCCGACTACCTGGTGAAGAAGGGCCTGCCCTTCCGCGACGCGCACGAGGCCGTCGCGCACGCGGTCAAGCTCGCGCTCGGGCGCGGCGTCGACCTCTCCGAGCTGTCGCTGGCCGACCTGCAGGCCATCCACCCGCTGATCGGCGAGGACGCGCCGCAGGTGCTGACGCTGCGCGGGTCGATGAACGCGCGCCGCGTCGTCGGCGGCACCGCCCCGGAGCAGGTGCTTGCGCGCATCGCCGCGCACCGGGCGCGGCTGGCCAGCGCCTGAAAGCGCAGCTCAGTCCCCGGGGCGCCGCGGCCAGGGCCAATCCAGCAGTTCGGCCAGCCGCCTCATCACCCAGGCGGCTTCGCCCTCGGCCAGGCCCGCGTCGGGCGAGCGCAGGCCGGCATCGATGCGCACGAGCACGTCGGCCTCGGTGACGCCCAGGTCGTGGCGGATCGCCTGCGCCTGTTCGACCAGCGCCTGCGCCAGGTCCTCGCACAGCTCGTAGCGCGCGCGGAATTCGTCGCGCGACAGGCGCAGCCGCCCGCGCGCGTCGGCATGCACGGCGTGAAACGAGGGCGGGATGAGGGTCTGATCGCCTTCGGTCGTGCGGTCAGGCATGGCGCGATGAGCTCGAATGGTCGGGAAACGTGCGAACGCGCAGTCAGAACGTCGCCTCGGCCTGCATCGACACGCTGCCGTCCGGCTGCGCGGTCCACAGGGACAGTCCGTCGGCCATTACAGCGGCGTTGACGGTGAGCGCCGTGCCCAGCAGACTGGGGCGCAGCGCACGGTAGCGGAAATGTCGCAGCGGCCCTGCGCCGAGGCGCGCTGCCATGCCGGCCAGCAGCGTGGCCTGCAGCGGGCCGTGGATGACCAGGTTCGCGTAACCCTCGACCTTGCGGCAGTAGTCCTGGTCGTAGTGGATGCGATGGCCGTTGAAGGTCAATGCCGAGTAGCGGAACAGCAGCGTGGACGTGGCCTCGAACAGCTCGCTGTGGCTGGCTTGCAGTCCGGCTGCGGAGGCTGTCGAAGGGCTTGGCGCCGCACCCGGCAGGCCGGGCTGCTTGTAGACGAGGTCCTGGTCTTCGGTGATCGCGACCCGGTCGCCATCGAGGATCTCGTGCCGCACGGTGACGAACACCAGATTGCCGCTGCGCCCGCGCTTGTGCTCGACCGAACGGACCGCCGAGCGCTTGCGCACGCGGCTGCCCAGTGCCAGCGGCGCACGGAACTCGAGGCGGCCCCCGGCCCACATGCGATTGGGCAGCGGCACCGGCGGCAGGAAGCCGCCGCGCGCGGGATGGCCGTCACGGCCGAGTTCGCCGGCCGGCAGGCCTTCGAGGAAATACAGCCAGTGCCACAGCGGCGGCAGTTCGGCACCATCCACGAACGCATCCTGGGCCAGGCCCAGCGTGGCCGCCATCAGGCGCGCATGGCGCGACGACAGCACGTCGTCGTCGATCGTCTCCTTGCCGATCCAGGTGCGCAGGAATTCGAGGTCGATGTCGCCGGTGCCAGTCGATGCGGGGAAAGTGCTCATACGCTTGCCTGGCGAGATTCTGGCCCCGGAATTCGGGGAGTGACGCATGAAGCCCGCGCAGCAGCGCTACGCTTGATGATCATGCCGCCGCGCCGCCGCTGGGTCGCCCACCTCGACATGGACGCCTTCTACGCGTCGGTCGAGCTGCTGCGCTATCCCGAGCTCGAGGGCCTGCCGGTCGTGATCGGCGGGCGGCGGCGGCACCAGCCGCAGCAGCTGCCCGATGGCACGCGGCGCTTCGCGACCCTGCGCGACTACACCGGCCGCGGCGTGATCACGACCGCGACCTACGCGGCACGCGCCTTCGGCGTCAACTCGGCGATGGGACTGATGAAGGCCGCGGCGCTGTGCCCGCAGGCGGTGCTGCTGCCGGCCGACTTCGACGAATACCGGCGCTATTCGCGCCTCTTCAAGGCGGCGGTGGCCGAGATCGCGCCCGAGATCGAGGACCGCGGCATCGACGAGATCTACATCGAGCTCACCGACCTGCCCGGCGCCCAGGACGCGGTCGGGCACGACGCCTTCGGCGGCGTGCGCGCGATCGCGCAGGAGATCCGCAACAACGTGCGCCGCACGACGGGCCTCAGCTGCTCGATCGGCGTCACGCCCAACAAGCTGCTCTCCAAGATCGCCAGCGAGCTCGACAAGCCCGACGGCCTGACGCTGATCACCGACGACGACATCCCGGCGCGCATCTGGCCGCTGCCGGTGCGCCGCATCAACGGCATCGGACCGAAGGCCGGGGCGCGCCTGGCCGCACTCGGCATCGCGACCATCGGCGAGCTCGCGGCCTGGCCGCGCGAAGCGCTGGTCGAGCACTTCGGCCGCGCCTACGGCCGCTGGCTGCACGACGCCGCGCACGGCCGCGACGAGCGCCCCGTCGTCACGCACAGCGAGCCGGTGTCGGTGAGCCGCGAGACGACCTTCGAGCGCGACCTGCACGCGGTCGCGGACCGTGCGCAGCTCGGCGCGATCTTCACCGAGCTGTGCGAGCAGCTGGCCGGCGACCTGCAGAGAAAGGGTTACCGGAGCCGCACGATCGGCATCAAGCTGCGCTTCGACGACTTTCGCACCGTCACGCGCGACCACACGCTGCCCGAGGCCGTCGCCGACGCCGCGACGATCCGCCACACCGCGGGCCTGTGCCTCAAGCGCGTGGACCTCTCGCGACGGTTGCGACTACTGGGGGTTCGTGCTGCGGGGCTCGTGCGCCCGCAGGCATCGCTGCCGGCCGGCGCTTCCGCGAACCGGGCCGGCGAGGATGAGGACCCTTGCCGCCCGCTTTCGGCCGCGTCGTCGACACCCGAGCTCTTCGACGATGCGGCCGGCGGATGAGGCGCCGACCGCCGCGCACGCCATCGTCAACGGCTGGGCAGCCGGTACAGCCAGACCGCGGTGATCGCGCAGACGATGGAGGGCATCCAGCGCCAGGGGTCGGGCAGCTTCCACAGCGTCCAGGCGCAGCTCGCGGCCATCGTCACCCAGGCGATCTGCTTGGCGCGCAGCGGCACGACGCGGCGCGCGCGCCAGGCGCGCACCATCGGGCCGAAGCGCGGGTGCCGCAGCAGCCAGCGCTCCCAGCGCGGGCTGCCGCGCGCGAAGCAATAGGCGGCCACGAGCACGAAGGGCGTCGTCGGCAGCACCGGCAGGAAGATGCCGATGATGCCGGTGACGAGCGCAACGAAGCCCGCCGCGATCCACAGCCGCGCCAGCCAGCCGGTGGCAACACGGGTCGGTGGTGTGGCAGGGGTCATCGGGCGATCATAGTCAGCCGCTGTCGCGCGACATGGTGAATCCCCCGATCGGGGCGATGGGAGCGCGACCACCCTGCGCTCGCTAGCATAGGCGGCACGCGAGAACGGCAGCGAGGAACGAGCCGCGCAAACGACGCCTGGAAGGGGCACGAGGAGGCAGCGCCATCATGACCGTCATCACCAACGTCGAGGACCTGCGGGTGCTGGCCAGGAAGCGCGTGCCGCGCATGTTCTACGACTACGCCGACTCGGGCAGCTGGACCGAATCCACCTACCGCGCCAACGAGAGCGACTTCCAGCGCATCAAGCTGCGCCAGCGCGTCGCGGTGAACATGGAGAACCGCAGCACCGCGGTGAAGATGGTCGGCATCGAGATGGCGATGCCGGTGGCGATCGCCCCGGTGGGGCTCACCGGCATGCAGCACGCCGACGGCGAGATCCTCGCGGCGCAGGCGGCAGAGGCCTGCGGCATCCGCTTCACGCTCTCGACGATGAGCATCTGCTCGATCGAGGACGTCGCCGCGCACACGAAGAAGCCCTTCTGGTTCCAGCTCTACGTGATGCGCGACCGCGAGTTCATCGAACGCCTGATCGACCGCGCCAAGGCCGCCGGCTGCGACGCGCTGGTGCTGACCCTTGACCTGCAGATCCTCGGCCAGCGCCACAAGGACCTGAAGAACGGGCTCTCGGCGCCGCCCAAGCCGACGATCGCCAACCTGATCAACATGGCGATGAAGCCGCGCTGGTGCCTGGGGATGCTGGGCACGCGGCGGCGGCAGTTCGGCAACATCGTCGGGCACGTCAAGGGCGTCGAGAACATGGGCAGCCTCTCGGAGTGGACGGCCAAGCAGTTCGACCCGCGGCTGAACTGGGGCGACGTCGAGTGGATCAAGAAGCGCTGGGGCGGCAAGCTGATCCTCAAGGGCATCCAGGACGTCGAGGACGCGCGCCTGGCGGTGGACAGCGGCGCCGACGCGCTCATCGTCAGCAACCACGGCGGCCGCCAGCTCGACGGCGCGCAGTCCAGCATCGAGGCGCTGCCGGCGATCGTCGCCGAGGTCGGCGACCGGATCGAGGTGCACATGGACGGCGGCATCCGCAGCGGCCAGGACGTGCTCAAGGCCTGGGCGCTGGGTGCGCGCGGCACCTACGTCGGCCGCGCGATGGCCTACGGCCTGGGCGCGATGGGCAAGGAGGGCGTGGTCAAGGCGCTCGAGCTGATCCGCAACGAGCTCGACCTGACGATGGCCTTCTGCGGCCACACGCGGCTCGAGACCGTCGACCGCTCGATCCTGCTGCCGGGCACCTATCCGAGCTGAACGGGGTGCGACCTGGCTGATTGCGGGCTGCAAGCGCGATCCGATCGGATCGGATCGTGATCACGCGCCGATGGGCGGCCACGATTCCTCCGGCCGCCGCAGCGAGTGATCGCGCCGCCATCACAGCGCTTGCCTCCGCTTCCAGATCATCCACAGGCAGAGGGCTGGCGCCAGCGTGAACACCGCGAAGAGCCAGCGTGACGCCGCCATCGAATCCATGCCGGTGCCATCCAGAGCCGGCTGGCCCGCCAGGTTGACGACGAGCCCGGCGATGGCCGCTCCGAACGCGGTGGCGCAGAGCTGAATCGTCATGATCGCGGAGGCGGCCAGTTCCGCCTCCTCTTCGGGAGCGACCTTCAGCACGCGGGTCGAGAGGTGAGGAAAGGCGATGCCCACGCCCAGGCCCGCAAGAACCAACACGCCGCCCAGTGCCCAGAGAAGCGCGGTGGCAGAGCTCGGCCAAGGCATCAGGATCGCGAGTGCTGCGGTCGCCAGCGCGACGAGCAGCGGTGAGGCAACCAGCATCTGCTGCCGACGCCGGCCGACGAAGCCCGAGCTGATCATCGATCCCGTCGTCCAGCCGATCGACATCAGCGCCGCGATGTAGCCGGCCTGCAGCGGCGGGCGGCCGTGCAGGTCCTGCAGGAACAGCGGCACGAAGATCTCGGTGCAGGTCACGGCCACGACCAGCAGCGCGAGGATCGCGTAGAGCGCACCGACCGGGTTGTCGGTGCGCAGGCTGCCGCGCGGCAGCAGCCTGTGGCGTGCCCGCGCCTGCGCGCGGTCGAAGCCCACGACGAGAACAGCACCCAGCAGCAGCCAGGCCAGCAAGGCGCCAGCACCTGGGCTGACGCTGGCGATCGAGGCCGCGAGCACGGCCAGCGTCAACAGGACCAGTTGCAGCCAGGGCAAGGGCACGGGCCGCGCCTGCGAGGCTTCATGCGCCGGCAACACGGTGACGGCCATCGCCGTGAACAGGGCGATCACCGGCAGCATCGACCAGAAGGCGGCCCGCCACAGGCCGAACTCGGCGAACACCCCGCCCAGGGCCGGGCCCAGCAGCGTCGAGACGCCCCACATCGCCGAGACCATCGCAATCGCCCGGGGGCACAGCGGCGGCTCGAAGACGACGCGAACCAGCGCATAAGGCAAGGCCACCAGCACACCGCCGGCCAGGCCCTGCGCAGTGCGGCCGACCAGCATCATCGGCATCGACACCGCCATTGCACAGACGACGCTGGCGATCGCGAACATCGTCGCCGAGAGCATGTAGGCCGCGCGCGGGCCGCGTCGCACCATCATCCGGGCGGCCACGGCCGCGCCAATGATCGAAGCCACCACGTAGACCGTCGTGTTCCAGGCGTAGTACTCGATGCCGCCGATGTCGTGCACCACCGAGGGCAGGATGGTGGTCGACAGGTACAGGTTGACGGCGTGGATGACGACGCCGCCGCTGAGCGCCAGCGACAGCAGCAGGTTGCGCCCCTGCAGGAGCGTGCCCCAGCCCGGTACGGCGGCAGGGCTGGTGGCGTGAGTGCTCATCGTCCGATGATCTTCCGCACTCAGCGAGCCCGGACGAAGGCATCCCGCGCACGGACGGCCAAGTCGGGGAAGTTCGAAATCAGGCCGTCCAGGCCCATCTGCAGATGGTGCTCGTACTCGGCCGCAGCCTCGCCCGGATCAGCCTTCTTGAACGTCCAGCCGTGCACTTTCAGGCCGGCTGCGTGCGCCTGCCTGATGTAGTGCGTGCTCAGTGGCGCCCTGGGTTCGTTGATCACCACGCCAATGCCCTCGGCGAAGCGAGCCACTTCCCAGAATTCGAGCACGCTCACGACCTTGCCTTTTTCGACGATGCCGACTCGTCCCTTGCCGCCCTGCCCCGTCAGCGCCGCGCCCAGCTGAAGCTGCGGATAGACGCGCTGCTCGCGCTTCTGCCTGGCGCGCAGCTTGCGCAGCGTCTGGTCGCTGAAGGACTGGATGAAGACCTTGCTCTGCTCGTTGTAGCCATTGGCCGCAAGCGTGCGGAGGATGCCGTCTTCCAACCTCTCGTCGCCGCGCTTGGCTTCCGGGTAGAGGCCGATCTCGCGCCCGTGTGCGGGTGAACGCGCGAGATCGATGACCTCCTGGAAGGTCGGCACGCGCCACGGCTGGGCGCTGATCGGCGTGAAGCCTGGATGCTCGGCCTGTGCCGTGCCGGTCGGTCGCACGGTCAGCGCTCGAACCTCGGCCAGCGCGAAGTCGGCGACCCTGTAAGCCCCGTTGCGCTTCTCGAAGCGCTCGGTCACGTCGGTCGTGCGCTCGAGCGTTTCGTCGTGCATCACGACGAGTTCCCCGTCCCGGCTGAGCTGCAGGTCGGGTTCGATGTAGTCGGCACCCATGCTGATCGCAAGCTCGAAGCTGCCCAGCGTGTTCTCGGGCAGATAGCCGCTCGCGCCGCGGTGCGCGATCACGAGGGGCTGTGCGTCCTTGTCATTCTCGGCCCGGATGGACGGCGCAAGAGCAGACAAGCCCATCAGACTCAGCAAGTCGCGTCGTTTCATGCATCGCGCTCCGGCTCATTGACGAGAGCATTCTGCGTCGCCTGTTGCGACAACACTCGAATACCCTTGACATGCGAGTCCTTGCCGCAATCACTGCGGCAACCCGGCCCGCAGGGCCGGGACCTACGCGCGCTCGATGCGCGCGTAGGCGTTGATCGTGTTGTGACAACGCTCACATGCCAGGGGGATGTGAGTCGTTGCCGCAATCACTCCGGCGCCCCGGGGGCGCCCCGGCCCGCAGGGCCGGGGCCTACGCGCGCTCGATGCGCGCGTAGGCGGAGTGATTGTGAATCGACTCGAAGTTCTCGACGTCGACGGCGTAGCGGCCGATGCGCGCGTCCTGGTTCAGGCGCAGCGCGACGTCGCGCACCAGGTCCTCGACGAACTTGGGGTTCTCGTAGGCGCGCTCGGTGATCCACTTCTCGTCGCTGCGCTTGAGCATCGGCCAGATCTCGCTGCTGGCCGCCTCCTCGCCGAAACGCACCAGCTCATGCCACTCGATCGGCTGCAGGAGTTCGACGCGGATCGTCACCAGCGAGCGCTGGTTGTGCGCGCCGTAGTCGGAGATCTCCTTGCTGCACGGGCACAGGCTCTTCACCGGAACGCCGACCTCGGCCCAGAGGGTCGTTGCGCCCGTCTTGGTCTCGGCGATCCAGCGGCCCTGGTAGTCGAGCAGGCTCGCAAGCCCCGAGACCGGCGCGCGCTTCTTCAGGAAGAAGGTGAAGGCGGCCTCGGTCCGCCCCTCGGCGGCGTTGAGCAAGGCGAGCATCTGGGCGTGCCGCGCGCGCAGCACGGCCGCGTCCATCGGCTGGGCGTTCCCTTCGAGCCAGGCGACGAAGCGCGACATGTGCGTGCCCTTCTGCTCCGCAGGAAGCGCGACGTCCAGCGTCCACTGCGCAGCCACCGGCTGCACCGCCCCGGCCACGCGCAACTGCAGCGGGTAGCGCAGGTCCTTGACGCCCACGCGCTGGATCGCGAGATGGCGCTCGTCACGCTCGCTCTGCGTGTCGGGGATGTGGAGGGCGTCGGTGAGCTTGTTCATCGGGGCGCGAAAGCTCGTGTCCTTCGCCTGGCAATGCCGTCGTGAAGGCGCAGTGAGGTCATGCGCGCTGCCCAGTTCACTGGCCGACCGCGCTCAGCGTGCGGCGCGGCACGAAGCGCTTGCGGATCGACTTCTCGATGCCCGCTGCATCGAGCCCGCACAGCGCCAGCAGGCGCGCCGGGTCGCCATGCTCGATGAAACGGTCCGGCAGCCCCAGGTGCAGCAACGGCGGCGTCAGGCCGGCCGCAGCGAGACATTCGCCGACCGCCGAGCCCGCGCCGCCGGCGACGCAGCCCTCCTCGACCGTGACGATGGCCTCGTGGCTGCGCGCCATCTCGAGCACCAGCGCCTCGTCCAGCGGCTTGGCAAAGCGCATGTCGACGACGCTTGCGTCCAGCTTCTCGGCCGCCGCCAGCGCCGGATGCAGCAGCGTCCCGAAGGCAAGGATCGCGATGCCCTTGCCCCTGCGGCGCAGCACGCCCTTGCCCCAGGGCCATTCGGAGAGCCCCGGCTCGACCGGCGCACCGACGCCAGTTCCGCGCGGGTAGCGCACGGCCACCGGATGCCCGTGGCGGAACGCCGTGGTCAGCGCCAGACGGCACTCGTTCTCGTCGCTGGGCACCAGCATGCTGCAGTTGGGCAGGCAGCGCACGAAGGCGATGTCGTAGGCGCCGGCGTGCGTGGGGCCGTCGGCGCCGACGATGCCCGCACGATCAAGCGCGAAGACGACCGGCAGGTCCTGGATCGCGATGTCGTGGACGAGCTGGTCATAGCCGCGCTGCAGGAAGGTCGAGTAGATCGCCACGACCGGCTTCAGGCCCTCGCAGGCCAGGCCCGCGGCGAAGGTCACCGCGTGCTGCTCGGCGATGCCGACGTCGAAGTAGCGCTTCGGGAAGCGCTGCTCGAACTCGACCAGGCCCGAGCCCTCGCGCATCGCCGGGGTGATCGCGACCAGCCGCTCATCGGCCTGCCCCATGTCGCACAGCCACTGGCCGAAGACCTGCGTGAAGCTCGGCTTGGCCGGCGTCGCCGGCTTCACGAGCCCGATCGCCGGGTCGAACTTGCCGGGGCCGTGGTAGTTGACCGGGTCGGCCTCGGCGAGCTTGTAGCCGTAGCCCTTCTTCGTCACCACGTGCAGGAACTGCGGCCCCTTGCGGTCGCGCAGGTTCTCGAGCGTGGGGATGAGCGCGTCGAGGTCGTGACCGTCGATCGGCCCGACGTACTGGAAGCCGAACTCTTCGAAGATCGTGCTCGGGACCAGCATGCCCTTGGCGTGTTCCTCGAAGCGCCGCGCGATCTCGAACAGCGGCGTGTTGCGCAGCACCGCCTTGGCGCCCTCGCGCGCGGCGGCGTAGAAGCGCCCGCTCATCAGCCGCGCCAGGTACTTGTTCAGCGCCCCGACCGGCGGGCTGATCGACATGTCGTTGTCGTTGAGCACGACCAGGAGGTCGGCGTTCTCGCCGCCGTGCGACACGCCGGCGTTGTTCAGCGCCTCGAAGGCCATGCCCGCGGTCATCGCGCCGTCGCCGATGATCGCCACCGCCTTGCGCTCCTCGCCCTTGAGCCGGGCCGCGCGCGCCATCCCGAGCGCAGCCGAGATGCTGGTCGAGCTGTGCGCGGTGCCGAAGCTGTCGTACTCGCTCTCCTCGCGCCGCGGGAAGCCGCTGATGCCGCCGAGCTGGCGCAGCATGCGCATGCCCTCGCGCCGGCCGGTGAGGATCTTGTGCGGATAGGTCTGATGGCCGACGTCCCACACCAGCCGATCCCACGGCGTGTTGTAGACGTAGTGCAGCGCGATGGTCAGCTCCACCGTGCCGAGGTTGCTCGAGAGGTGGCCGCCGGTCTGGCTCACGCTCTGCAGCACGAAGTCGCGCAGCTCCTCGGCCAGGCGCGGCAGGTCCTGCCGCGGCATCCGCCGCAGTTCGCTGGGGCTGGCGATCGATTCCAGCAAGGGGTAGGTCTTCATCTCAATACCGCCCGGCCGTTCCGAAGGTACTGAGCGCCCCCTCGGGGGGTAGCGTGCGAAGCGAGCATGGGGGTTTCATTTCAACTGTCCCGCTCGACGATGCGATCGGCCAGGCGCGCGAGCATCGCCGTCTCGGCAAGGCCGCTGCCGCTAAGCGCCGCATGCGCCTGCGCATGCAGCTCCTGCACCTGGCGCCGGGCCGCATCCAGGCCAAGCACGGTGACGTAGGTCGGCTTGTTGCTGTCCTGGTCCTTTCCCGCGGTCTTGCCGAGCGTACTCGACTCCTGCGTCACGTCGAGGATGTCGTCGACGATCTGGAACGCCAGCCCGATCGCCTCGCCGTATTCCGACAGAGCCTGCCAGGCGCGCGCATCGGGCCGCCCGCAGGCGGCACCCATGCGCACGCTGGCCTGCAGCAGCGCGCCGGTCTTGCGCCGGTGCATGTCGCGCAGCTGCGCGTGCGACAGCGGCTTGCCCACGCTGGCGAGGTCGATCGCCTGGCCACCGGCCATCCCGGTATGACCGGCGGCGCGCGCGAGCAGGCCGCACAGTCGCGCCGAGAGCGCCGGCGCCAGTTCGAAGTCCTCTTCCTGCCCGGGCGGCGCAGTCAGCAGTTCGAAGGCCAGCGTGTGCATCGCGTCGCCGGCAAGCATCGCCTGCGCCTGCCCGAACTGCACGTGCACCGTCGGCTTGCCGCGGCGCAGCACGTCGTTGTCCATGCAGGGCATGTCGTCGTGGATCAGCGAATAGGCGTGGATCAGTTCCACCGCGACCGCCGCGCGCATCGCGGCGCCCTCGCTGCCGCCCGTGGCCTGAGCTGCGGCCAACACGAGCAGAGGCCGTACGCGCTTGCCGCCGTCGAGCACGCCGTAGCGCATCGCAACGCCCAGGCCGGCCGGCGCATCCTCGGGCACCCAGGCCTCGAGCGCGGCCTCGACCGCCATCTGCGCCTGGCGCTTCCAGTCCTCGAAGGCGGCGGTCTTCATGCCGGCGGCCAGGGCTTGAGCTGGCCATCCTCGAGCTGCTTGACCTGCTCTTCGACCGCCTGCAGGCGCTGCCGGCACCAGGCCAGCAGGTCGGCCCCGCGGCGGTAGCTCTCGAGCAGCTGGTCCAGCGGCAACTGCCCGGCTTCCATCCGCTGCACGAGCTGGTCGAGCTCGGCCACCGCCTGTTCGTAACTGGCGGGCTCCTTGGCGGTCGGGCTGCTGCGGGCCATGGGAATTGCGGACGCGAAACGTGTGATTTTAGTCGCCTCGCCTTTTCGCGTCGGCGCAGGCGCCGAGATGGCTGGCGGCACGAGGGACTCGGGTCGCAGGGGTGGGTAAACTCTTAGATGCACCATGGCCTTGTCGATCATGGTGTCTTCATGCCCGCCTGCGGGGCCACCAGGCGGGGGTTTGGACAACCTGCCGGAGGACGCTTCCGCACCATGTCTGACCTGAGCATCAGTCTCGAAGCTCTCGACCGCAGCCGCACGCAGCTCGGCGTTTCCACCTACTTCGACGAGGACCTGTACCGCAAGGAGCAGGCCCTGATCTTCGACCCGGGACCGCGCTACCTCGGGCACGAGCTCGCGATCCCCGAGGTCGGCGACTACCACGTGCTGGCCCAGGAGGCCGACGGCCGCCTGCTCGTGCGTTCGGAGCGCGGCATCGAGCTGATCTCCAACGTCTGCCGCCACCGGCAGGCGATCATGCTCAAGGGCCGGGGCAAGACCACCGGCGGCAACGTCGTCTGCCCGGTGCATCGCTGGACCTACGACCTGCAGGGCAAGCTGATCGGCGCCCCGCATTTCGCCGAGGACCCCTGCCTGAACCTGAACAACTACGCGCTGCAGAACTGGCACGGGCTGCTGTTCGAGGGCAAGGGGCGTGACGTCGCCGCCGACCTCGCGGGGATGGGGCCGGCCGCGCAGCTGGACTTCAGCGGCTTCGTCTTCGACAAGGCGATCCTGCACGAGTGCAACTACAACTGGAAGACCTTCATCGAGGTCTACCTCGAGGACTACCACGTCGGCCCCTTCCATCCGGGCCTGGGCTCCTTCGTCACCTGCGACGACCTGCGCTGGGAGTTCGGCGCCGAGCATTCGGTGCAGACCGTGGGCGTGCACGAGCGGCTGGCCAAGGCCGGCTCGCCCGTGTACCAGCGCTGGCACGAGGCGGTGCTGAAGTACCGCGGCGGCGAACCGCCGACACAGGGCGCGATCTGGCTGACCTACTACCCGACGGTGATGGTCGAGTGGTACCCGCACGTGCTCGTGGTCTCGACCCTGTTCCCGCAGGGCCCGCGCAAGACGCTCAACCTGGTCGAGTTCTTCTACCCCGAGGAGATCGCCGCGTTCGAGCGCGAGTTCATCGAGGCCGAGCAGGCCGCGTACATGGAGACCGCGATCGAGGACGACGAGATCGGCGAGCGCATGGACGCCGGCCGGCAGGCGCTGATGCTGCGCGGCGACAACGAGGTCGGCCCCTACCAGAGCCCGATGGAGGACGGCATGCAGCACTTCCACGAGTGGTATCGCCGCCGCATGGGGATGGAGGCCGCACCCAGGGCCTGAGCCTGCGGTGCATGCCGAGGACGGCGGCTCGCGCTCGCGCAGCCGCCGTTTTTTCTTTGCCCGCAGCGCCGCAACACGGCGGCCGCTGCGGCGATACTTGCGCGATGATCGGGCCCTCGCGCACCCTGGCCGTGCTGCTGAACACCGCGCACGCGCTGGACCACTTCTTCCTGCTGATCTTCGCCGCTGCCGTGGCCGCGATCGCCGCGGACTTCGGCTTCGACAGCTGGGAAGACCTGATGCCCTGGGGCACGGGGGCCTTCGTGATGTTCGGCCTCGGTTCGGCACCGGCGGGGCGCCTGGGCGACCTGTGGGGCCGGCGCAGCATGATGCTGCTCTTCTATTTCGGCATCGGCGCCTCGTCGCTGCTGGCCGCGCTCGCCCAGAACGCGTGGCAGCTGGCCGCCGCGCTGACGCTGCTCGGCGCCTTCTCGTCGATCTATCACCCGGTGGGCATCCCGATGCTGCTGCAGTACACGCAGGCGCCCGGGCGCACGATCGGCTGGAGCGGGCTGTCCGGCAACATGGGGGTTGCTGTCGCCGCGGGGCTCACCGGCCTGCTCGTCAGCATCGGGGGCTGGCGCCTGGCCTTCGCGGTGCCCGGACTGCTGACGATCGGCCTGGGCCTGCTCTTCATGCGCCTGGCGCCGCACGAGGCCGAGCCGCCGTCGCGGCGCAGCAGCAAGGCGGCGATCTCGCTGCCGACCTCGCTGCTCGCGCGCGTCTTCGCCGTGATGACCGCCGGCGCGATCGCCTCGAGCGTGCTCTTCAACTTCATGACCAACGGCAACGGCCAGCTGATGGCCGAGCGGCTGGAGGGCATCGTCGAGGACCCGTCGCTGCTGGGCGCGCTGCTGGCCACCGTGTACGCGGTGGCCTCGGTCACGCAGCTCGTCGTCGGCAAGCTGATCGACCGTTATCCGATCAAGCCGTTGTACCTGCTGATGGTGCTCGGTCAGGTGCCGCTGCTGCTGCTGGCATCGCGCGCGCAGGGCTGGTGGATCTTCGTCGCGCTGCTGGGCACGATGGCGATGATCTTCGGCTCGATCCCCTTCACCGACGCGATGATCGCGCGCTACGTCGACGACCGGCTGCGCTCGCGCGTGGCCGGCATGCGCCTGACGGTGGCCTTCGGCTTCAGCTCGGCGGCGGTCTGGCTGCTCGGGCCGACGGTCAAGGCCAACGGCTTTGGCACGATGCTGGTCGTGATGGCCGGTTTCTCGCTGCTGAGCGCGCTCGCGCTGCTGGCGCTGCCCAACGAACGGCGCCTCGCGCTGCAAGGCGCGGCGTGAGGGCAGCGCGCTACGGCGCCAGATCGAACACCAGCACCTCGGCCTCTTCACCGTGCGCGAGCCGCACGAGCGGCTCGCCGCGCAGCGTCAGCGCGTCACCTGCCGACAGCGGCTGCCCGTTGACGACGAGCCTGCCGCGCGCCAGGTGCACGTAGGCCGGGCGCCCCGGGTCGAGCGTCATCGCGGCGTGCTCGGCGCCGTCGAAGAGGCCGGCGTACACCTT
>Ga0116142_10000382_pt1 | contig 60212 bp, 49 predicted proteins | sample AD_UKC033_MetaG_FD_89785 | JGI IMG/M metagenome (GOLD analysis project Ga0116142, IMG submission 89785) | Active sludge microbial communities of municipal wastewater-treating anaerobic digesters from USA - AD_UKC033_MetaG | ecosystem: Engineered > Bioreactor > Anaerobic > Digestate | place: USA... | reverse complement strand
TACCTGTTGGGTCTTCCTGGTGGTTCTCGAACGCCCCACTTATACCCCAGGTTTCAAGGCATTTCGAGCCTTTTTATGAATTCCGGCCTCAGAAAAGCAAGAAAAATCACGCTTGTGTAGGGATTAGTCTGGTGTTGAACCTGTAGGGGTACATTGAACAGACGAATTGCTTCGGTATCGCGCGCATGAACATGCGCTCGAGATTCCGATACACCTGAGCATTTGGGTCATCTTCCGCGCATCTTCTGTCTGATTTCCTGCGGAATAGTCGCTGAATGCGTTTGTTGAAATGCTTGACGTCCACCACCCACAGCTCGCCGTCTTCCTCGGGCCCCAACTCGGCAATCGCAAAGAAGAGACCCACGAAGAAGGAGTAGCTCCAGTCAAGCAACCTCGTCGGCGTGCCGTGATGCTGCATCAACGAGAACCACTCCATGTAGCTCCCCTGTTCTGGGATATGCCTCAGAAAGTCTGCACTCTGTCGTTTGAATCTTCTGAATAGGCCCATCTCGATCTTGGGCGCTTTGTCCAATGAGTGCCTGCACCCGGACAGGGTTCGCTCAAGGCTCGTTTTCAGCTTGGAGCAGCCCTTGTCTTTCTCACGGCACTTCTGTCCGCGATAGACCCATGTCCTTCGCCGCTCCTGGTCCAGGCTCCCTGCGTGGAGTGTGAGGAACTTCGTGAACATGTCTTGAGGCTCGGTGATTTCGCGATATGTGATCTTCATGAAATAACCTCGTGTCCGTGACTTCGCCGTCGCACGAGTCAAGTGAAACTCCCGCTCGGGAGCGGCTCTTGTCTCTCTCGGTATCTACACGAGTCGGACGCCGTTGCGCGAGATCTCGCTGGCCAGGGGATCGTTCGGACCGAACCGGTCCGGCGTAAACGGCTGGGGCTCGATGCGGTCATCGATTTCGGCAGCCCACTGCATCATCGCGATGCGGTCCTGGAAAAGGTCGTCAGAGAAATCCGGCGATATGACAGCCACATCGATATCGCTCCAGGGATGGGCGGCACCTGTTGCCTGGGAGCCATATAGGTACGCAGCTTCGACCCGCAGCCGCTGGCGGACAACAGCCAAGAACCGCTCCACAACCACTACGACATCAGATGCGATTTGAGCCATGCCAACACCTCTCTGACCGCTGTCATTTGCTCCGCCACGTATTGGGCGGTGCATTTCTGTCGAAAACCACGTTGTGGATCAGGATATCTCGCCTCAATGTTGAACGCTGTGATTCTGATGAGGATTTCCGTCTGCGCCCCATCGGGTTCAATGCCGGCTGCCTTTGTGAGTCTCAGCAAGTTGTGGATGGGCGGCGCATGTCTGCCCTGCCGGATTGCGTGGAGACCCTTGAGTTCCTTCTCGACGGCCAGATGCGCGAAGAACAGAGCATAGGAGTAGTCGCCCTTCTCGACGAGGTGGCTCGCGACCGTCAGGGTCTCCTCAGCCTCTGCAAACCAATATTGGGCGACGGCTTGAGCGTCAAAATTCCCTGGGCTCATTGTGCTTTCCGACATAGCTCCATTCTACAGAGAGAATCGTCGTATGTACAGCATGACCCACGAGTTCACCACAGCGTTTCCTCACGCAGTTCGCGAAGCCATTCGTCGGACTGGAATCTGGAGAAGCCGAGGAAGGCGCTCGTCGGGTCGTGATTGTCGAAGGCACGTTGGGCGACGGCCTTGTTTGCGTTGGCGTAGCAGTAGGTACAGCCGTGGGGGCAGGTGTCGTACGTGCCGATATCAAGGCTCTCCGTGCAGCCGCAGCCTTCTCGCGTGGGTTTCTCGCTCCAGGCGAGGCCCTCGGGATAGAACAACTGCTCGATGAGCGAGCCGTCGATGCAGTGGGCCTTGTGGATTCTGTCGTCGACGAGATACTCGCCGCAACAGGAGTACATCCGGATGCCGTGCGATTCGGCGATCTCGGCGAGCCGGCCGGCCAGATCGATCCGGTGCTCTTCGCTCTCCTGGATCACGCGAATGCCCGTCGCATGCTCCAGCTCCCGGAAGTTGCGATCCACCTTGCGATAGGGCACCACGAAGCTGAAGCAGCACCGCTCCACGAGTCCCTCCAGCTCTGATGCCAGTCCCGCGAACTCATTCAGGTAGAACTGGCCATCGCAGATGCTCGACAGGACGATGGGATCGAACCGCCAGTTGATGTGTTTGGGCGAGTATCGCCCGCTCAGGAGCTTGAGAGTCCGCAGGGCGGCGGTCCTGTCCACGCCGCTCTCGAAGACTGAGGGCACGCCCGTGAGGGTGTAGTTGAAATAGAACCGATAGCCGAGCCGGTCGAGCGTCTCCAGGTGCCCGACGAACGGTGTGAAGTCCTTCGACCAGAAGACGAAGCACGTCACGTCCTCGGGCCGGAGCGAGGCGATGTACCGCTTTCCGCCGAACGGGTGCACCACGCCGGCGAACCCCTCGCAGACCCGGCCCATGAACCAGTCGCCATGAAAGGCCGGCACATCCGTCCGTCGAGATACTGAGATGATCCGTTTCATTGCCCCAATACGATCCAGGAACCGCTGTACCATTCGATCCCACAGGCCGTCCGAAGCACGCAAGTGTAGCCTGTGGACGGCCGCGAAGACCACGTCTATAATACCACTGATTCGCGGGGAGTGTTGGGACATGACGTCGCAGACAATGAGACTGCATTCGTCGGAGGATCGCTGAGCATCGATGAACGTCGTCACCACCTTGAGACGATCGCGTTGATTGTCTTGTCAGCAAACGCGTTGATCGATCTGATCTGCGGAGTCGTGGCGGGTCTTCAACAAGACTGGACGAGAATGAGCCTTTGTCTATTTGGCAGGGTTCTCGCCGTCCTCTTCGGGACGACGGCCGTCGTCGCGATGGGTTTGAGAGATCGTCTCGACCGCTTGGACAATCGCTGCCATGTGGACCGAGGAGCGGTCCCAACCTGGGTTCGTCGTGCCCAGGCGGGGGTGGGGACTTTCGCGGTTGTTTCCGTAGCCGCATGCATGTCGCTATCGTGGATTGCCGGGTCCCGTGGGGGATGGCTGAGATCGGGCCTTTATCTGACGGCGTGCGCCGTCACCGTGATCGTCTTCGTGGCCATTCTGTCTGGAGTGGGCATTGGGATGCGTCTGCGTCGTCTGGAAGAACACCTGGCTGCCGGCTCTTCGCAATCGCGATCTTGACGGGTCCACCTGCCTCCGGTAGATTGACAAGACAGCCCGGTGGTTGGGCGACTAGGAGTATCGGCCCTCTGCGTGGAAAGGACAGATCATGAGGAAACGGATTTCCGCGGGTGTGACGTGGTCTCTGGCGGCGGCGATGGTGTTGGGCGTCGCGTCGTGCCAATCCATGAACAGCGTGAACGTCGTGGGCGAACCCTACCGGCTCGATACGCCTCTGGTTTCGCGGTCGATCTGCTTCGAGAACCCGACCGGCGCGCCGGGCGAGGGGGGCAAGGCCGCCAGCAAGCTGGGACCCGGGCGCAAGGGCGCGCCCGCGATCAATCTCATGGCGGGCAAAGAGGTCCAGCTCTGTGATATCGTCGGGCCCGGTACGATCCGTCACATCTGGATGACCACGGCCAACGATCCCGCGAACCTCCGCAGCCTGGTGATCCGGGCCTGGTGGGACGGCCAGACGCACCCGAGCATCGAGTGCCCGATCGGCGACTTCATGGGCTTCGCGCACGGGAAAGTGACGCCGTACTTCTCGGCGGTGCACTCCCTGGGCCGCAACGCGGGCATGAATATCTGGCTGCCGATGCCCTTCACGCACCGCGCCCGGATGACGCTCACGAACGAGGGCAAGGAGGATGTCCCGCTCTTCTACCAGATCGATTTCACCAACGGCGACGACTATCGACCGAGCATCGGTCGGCTGCACGTGCTGTTCCGGCGGGAGAACCCCACGACCCAGACGCAGGATTTCGAGCTGCTGCCCAAGCGGACGAACCCCGGCCGCTATATCGGTTCGGTGATCGGGATTCGCAACATGCACCCCGCCCAATGGTGGGGCGAAGGCGAGATCAAGATCTTCATGGACGGCGACACGGAGTACCCCACGATTGTCGGGACCGGCAGCGAGGACTACGTCGGCCTGTCCTACGGGATGCAGCAGACGCCGTACCTCTACAACGGTTGCAGCCTGGATCAGCAGAACTTCGTCTCGATGTACCGCTGGCACCTGCCCGACCCGATCTACTGGAAGACCGAGGCCCGCATCACGATCCAGCAGATCGCCTGGAAGGACGGCCTGGCCGAGACGCACGACGACTGGTCCACGGCCACGTTCTGGTACGAGCCGACCCCGAGCGCCCCGTTGCCGGCGATGCCGAACGTCCGGGTCCGCACGACCGAGATCTGGCAGGAACAGAAATAGCATGGCCCCATGACAGCGGGACGTACCCTGATGAGGCCCGTCTGTCATGCTGAACGAAGTGAAGCATCCGGCCTGTGAACGAGAGACCGCTCACGCATCCGGGCCAGATTCCTTCGAAGGACTCAGGACAGGCTCTTCGCTGTCGCTCAGAATGACCAAGGCAGATGAAAAGAAAGGAACAGATATGTTGAGCAGGACACTTATGTTGGCAGCAGCAGCAGCGGCGATGATGATGATCGCGGGTTGCCAGGAATCGGCGGAGAAGAGCGAGAAGCCGGCAAAGGCAGTGGTTGCCGAGCGCGGGTATACGAAGCTGTTCAACGGCAAGGACCTCACCGGCTGGGAGACCAGCGGCGGGGCCAAGTGGGTCGTCGAGAAGGGACTGCTGATCGGCACGCAGGGGGAGAACAACGCGCCGGGCGACCTGTTCAGCGCCGCTGGCTTCACGGACTTCGAGGCCGTCGTCATCTATCGCGCCGAGTGGCCGTGCAACAGCGGCGTATGGTTCCGCTACCAGAATCCGGGCAAGGCCTACCAAGCCGACATCCTCGAATACACGAATCCGGAAGCTTACTCCGGGACACTCTACTGTCCCGGCAAGATGTTCCTCGCGGTCAACCTGGACAAGGCCATCGAGAACCGCGACGGGTGGAATACGGTCAAGATCCGGGCGGAGCGCGATCATCTCCAGATCTGGCTCAACGGCAAGCAGGTGGCCGACGTTCTCGATCAGACCTCCGACTCGGGCAAGCTCGGCTTCCAGGTCCACCCGGGCGCCGACTTCGGCCCGATGAAGATCGTCGTCCGCGAGGTGCTCGTCCGAGAGTTGTGACGTGGGAATCTCGCCCGTTGCCTTGAGATCTCATCCGCCGAGGGCCATTGTGGCGGCACTCACGCCCGCGCGGCTGATTCGGCTCTTCTCAACAGATCCAGCACCCATTCCGCGAAGAAGAACGGGTAGAGGTGGACTGTCAGAGATTCCCCCAGCAACGCATAGCCCTCCCGGGTCAGGCCCTTAGCTAATTGCTCTGCGTCCTGCGGGAACTCGTCCTTCAGGATCCGCAGACACAGCGCGCGGAGTTGTTTTTGTCTGTGTGCTCTCTTTGCCGCCCTCAGGTTCTCGGGCACGTCGTCGGCGCGCCAGTAGCGACACATCTGTTCCACCGTGACATCGTGGTTCTTGAAGTACCTTGCCAGTCGCTGAGGCACTCTCGTCGGCAATGCATGGTTCTCATAGACGGCCTGGTACTGCGTCTCGTCATAGCTGTAGTGAAGGAATGCGTTGGTGAAGAATGCCGCCGGACCGTAATCCACGCGGAGGTCGGAAAGGAAGGGCGGAATGACCAGGGCAAGCTTGTCGGGGTCGAGAAGGCCCACCGGTCCATCTCCGATCAGGATGGAATAGCAGTATTGATTGAAGTCGGGGCGATTGAACCGAACGATATCGCTGTAGATGCCCTGCAGTCTCCCCTTGGTCTGCCGGCGTACGTCTATGACCAGCACCCTCGACGAAGTCGTTTCTCTGACTTGACGGGCAAGGTCTTCGACCGTGATGTCGGATTCGCCTTCCACGGGACGGATCAACTCGACGGATTCCATGCCGGGATGGCTGTGCAGTCTCTCATATACGTCAGTCGCGAGGGTGCGATCCAGCGTCAGAATGTGGACTCTCGGCTTTCTGTCTCTATAGTGAAGCAGTTCCCGTTCCCCCCTGCGCGAGCTTCTCCCAGGGCTTTCCTCGCAATCCCCGTCCGAGTCCCTGAGTCTCCATCGCAAAGTAGGTTTCGAAGTCGGGCAATCGCTGGTTGAGCAATTGCTTGATCGTGTCCAGCGTGTCCGGTGAGAAGCAAGACACCTCCTTGGCCATCGTCCGGATGGTCTGGATCGGTTCCGAAGGCATGACGACCTCGTCGAGAAGGCCCCACTTAAGGGCGGAGTATGCCGACAGTTCCGTCGTCCGGGTGACCAGAGAGTTGGCCCGGCCGAGTCCGACGTAGGCGGGCAGCAGATAGAGCAGCCCCGAGCCGGGCGGCATGTCGTGGTCGCGCCCCTGGTTGTAGAAGGTGGTGTCGGAAGCGGCAATTCGGTAGTCGCACGCCAGCCCAATCCCGAGGAACGACAAGGAGACATCGCCCTGAAAGACCATGATGACTGGCCGCTTCGCCGATCGCAGCCAGCGAATTAGTCCTCCAAACACGTTCTCCTCGCGCGTCAGGGTGGACCCGGAAAGCGGATTGGACGCGACATGGCGCCCGGCATGCGGGCTGTCCGGGCCCGCCAGGCCCCTGAGCAATGCGTTGCATCGCTCCGGCGAGAAGCAATGCGCCGTGCAGCACAGAGCCAGCGGCTTGCCCGGGCTGTGCTGCAAGTCTTCGAGGAGATACCGAAAGCTCTCGAGCGCGTTGGGTGCTTCCGCCATAGCCAGGATATCATCGCCCAGGTGGATGAGGTCCGCCCATTCAAGCTGCTCCAGGCTGAGAAAGGGCTGTAATATGGAAAGGTCTGTATTCCTGAACATGGTCATTCTCTCAGTGTTTTGTGCCTTTTCGGGTGAACAGATCGTAGAGGATCGGCAGCAAGATGAGGGTGAGCAGGCCGGAGACGAGGATGCCGCCGACGGAAGCGATGCCGACGCCCGTTCGCAGCTCCGCGCCGATCCCCCGGCTGGTTGCCAGGGGGAGCATTCCCAGCACCGCGGCCAGCGTGATCATGACCACCGGACGAAACTGCTCGCAGGCGGCGGCGATCATCGCCTTGTGACGTGGAGTGCCCTCGCGGACGTGCACGTTCATCGCGTCCACGATCAGAATCGCGTTGTTCACGACGATGCCGACCATCATGACCATGCCCATCAGGACGAACAAGGACATGCTCTCCCCGGTCATCGCCAGGGCCCACATGACGCCGATCAGGCCCAGCGGCACCGTCACGAGGATCAGCCAGGGCTGCTTGTACGACTCGAGGATCGCGGCCAGGCTCAGAATCACCAGGACGATAGCCGTCAGGCCCGCCTCGCCGAAGGCGGCCACCGCCTCAGCCATTCTCTCGTACATGCCGGAGAACCAGTAGTCGTATCCCGGCGGGAAATGCCCCTCGGAATCGATGGTCTCCGTGATCCTCTTGACCGCGTTTCCCAGCGCCAGCTCGGGCTTCAGGTTGGCGAATACCTTGGTCACGCGCTGTTTGTCCTGCCGGGTGATCTGGACCGGCGCCACGCGGTGCTCCATGTCGGCCAGGTTCGACAGGAGGATCGGCTGGCCCGGGGTCCCCGGGAAGAGGAATCGCCCGACCTGATCCTGTCCCGGCTCGTCGGCCAGCTCGACGACGATGTCGTAATTGCGGTCGCCTCGTTTGAAGGTGCCTGCCTCGATCCCCTCCAAATTGGCTCTCAGCACCATCCCCAGACTGGTCGCAGGGATGTTCAAGTCCGCGAGAACCGCCCGCTTGGGCAGGATAGCCATCTCGGGTTTGCCCTCTCGAACGGTCGTGTCCATGTCCTTGATTCCCGGGATGCGCCCGGCCCGATTCTGGGTATCGAGGGCCAGTCGGTTCAAGGTCGCCAGCTCGTTGCCCGCGATCAGCAGCTCGATGTCCTGGTTCTGCCCGCCGATGAGCGCAGGCTGGGTGACCGTGATGATGCACTCGGGATAGTCCTCGAGACGCTTCCGGATTTCCGCCTGGAGATCCTCGATCGTGAGAGTTCGTTCGTCGCGCTCCGAGAAGGTCAACAGCAACTGGGCCAGATAGACGCCTTGCGTGGATTGTCCGATGACGCCCTCGACCTTGCCGATGGAGCTGAGGACGTGCCGGAGCTCGGGCACATCCTGCAAACGCTTCTCGACCAAACGCACCCGTTCGATGGATCGGTCGAGGCTGTACGACGTCGGGTATTCCAGCTTGACGAAGACCCTGGCCTGGTCGGTCGTCGGAGCGAAGCCGAACCCGACCCGCCCGCCGAGGGACATCGCATGGACGAACAGGGCGACCGTGAGCAGGAGGATGGCGATCGCCGCGATCCGGTGCTTCTCGTTGAATGAAAGGATGGCACGATAGCCGGCGATGACTCGGTTGAGGATGCGGTCGAATCCCGCCTCCATCCGATGCAGGATGCCCTTCTGCGGGCCGTTCGCGGGCTTGAGCAGGATCGAGCACAGGATCGGCGTCAGGGTGAACGAGATGAACAGGGACACCGCGGTCATGATGAGCATGGTCCAGGCCAGCGGCTTCATGAACTGCCCGATGATGCTGCCCATCATGGCGATGGGAAACAGCACGACGATGTTCGTCCCGGCGCTGGCCAGGACTGCGACGGTTACCTCCTTGGCGCCGAGACGCGACGCCTCCTTCGGATCGCCCGTTGCCTTGAGCCGGGAGACGATGGACTCCAGCACCACGATGGAGTTGGTCACGAGGATGCCGACGGACAGGCCGATGGAGATGAGCGTCGAGGTGTTCAGCGTGTAGCCGGCCAGTTGCATGAAGAACAGGCCGATGACAATCGTCAGCGGCATCGTGATTCCGACGACCAGCGTGGCACGGACATTGTACAGGAAGAAGAACAGGATCGCGGCGGTCAGAAGGATTCCCTGCCCGACGTTGCTCCAGGCACTTCGGACGGAGGCCTCGATGAACCGCCCGTCGTCGGTGACCCAGACCAGTTCCATCCCGCCGGGCAGTTGTTCGTTCAGCTTCGCCGCGGCGTCTTTGACGCTGTTGACCACCTTCACCGCGTTCGCCTCGGCCTTCTTGACGACCTTGATGTAGACGCAGGGCCGACCGTCGACGGCCGCCTTCTGGCGGAGTTCCTCCGTGGTCATTACGACCCGGCCGACGTCGCGAATATAGCACCGCCGGCCCGCTTCGTTCGCCACCTCGAGCGTGCCGATCTCCGGCACCTCCTTGTACTCGGCGTTGAACTTCACGGACAGTTCCCGCCCGTGATCCGTCACGCGCCCGCTGGGAATCGTCCGCACCGCCTGTTGGATCGCCTGGACGACGTTCAGGCTCGAAAGGCCCTTGGCGGCCAGCTCCTCGCGGTCCAGCAGGACGTGGACCTCGCGCTTGGCGCCGCCGACCAGCTCGACGTTCGCGACGCCGGAGATCACTGTGATGCGGTCGCGCAGCGTGTTGTCCGCGTAGTCGAACAGCTCGTCGAGCGGGACGTCGCCGGTCAACGCCATGTGGACGATCGGCTGGGCGTTGATGTCGAACTTGAGAATCTTCGGATCCTCCACGTCCTCGGGGAAGTCGGCGCGGATCAGGTCGAGCTTCTCGCGGACGTCGGTTGCCGCGATGTCCACGTCCACGTCGAGCTCGAACTCCAGCAAAGTCTGGCAGACGTTTTCCATGCAGGCGGAGCTGACGTGCTTGAGGCCGTCGATGGTCACGACCTGGTCCTCGATCCGCTTGGCGACGTCGGTCTCGATCTGCTCGGGACTGGCGCCGGGATAGATCGTGGTGACCGTGATGTAGGGCACGTCCATCTTGGGCATCAGTTCCAGGCCGAGCTTGCGATAGGCGTTCAAGCCGAGCAGAGTCAGTCCGATGATCAAGCTGGTCATCGCCACCGGCCGGCGGATGGATGAATCGGAGAGGAACATTACTTCTCCTCCTGCTGGACCTGGACCGCGGCGCCCTGGTTGAGCATGTTCTGCCCGAGGATCACGACCGGCTCGTTCTCCTTTACCTGGCTCTGGAGGATTTCGGTCCAGCCATCGGACTCAATGCCGGTCGCAACGCTCTCCTGCCGCGCCAGGCCGTCGCGGACGACGAAGACGACGGCGCCCCCGGCGCGGCTCTGGAGGCTCGACGACGGGACGCCCAGTCCCTTGCGCGTCTCGAGCACGACCGCGATCCGGGCCATGGCACCCGGCGCGGCGCCTGCGGGCGGGTCCTTCAGGAGGCACTTGACCTCGAACGTCCGCAGCTTGGGGTGGATCGTCGGGCTCTTGTACGTGATGGCCTGTTTGCCGAGGTCGATGTTGCCGACCTCGACTCTCATCGGGGTCTGTCCCAACACCACGTCGTTGTAGCACTGTGCCGGCAGGAACGCCGCGATTTCCACAAGGGACGTGTCGTCGATTTGCACCACCGGCTGGCCCGGGCTGCCCATCTCGCCCGGCTCGCGGAACCGCTGGCTGATCGTGCCGCTGATCGGCGCGCGGATCGTCGCGTCGGCAAGCTCCTTCCGAGCGATTTCCAGTTCCGATTTGCTCTGGTCCTCTTTCGCGATGCTCAGTTCCACCTGTGCCTGGGCCAGCTTCTGCGCCGCCTGGAGCTGCTGATACCGCGACTGCTGCTGCTCGAACGCGTCGGCCGTCACCGCGTTCTGGTCGTACAGGCGTTTGAACCGATTGAAGTCGAGCTCCGCCTTGTTCAAGTCCACTTTCACCTTGTCGAGATTGGCTGCGGCCTCCCGACTGGAGCAGTGTGCGACGGTCGTGGCCTGCTCCTTGATCTGCACGTTCCGCTCCAGGCTGACCGCGTCAGTCTGGAAGAGCTTCGTCTGGCCGGCAACGACACGGTCGCCTTCATCGACGTAGATCGTCTCGATGGTCCCTGGGATTCGCGGGGAGACCATGGCGAACTCCTTGGCCTCGACGTTGCCCTGGACCACGAGTGCCCGCTCGAAGTCTCGAACGGACGCCGGCGTCACAACGACCGGGACGCGCTTGGCCTCGTCGGCCGGGGCCGGTGCGGTGGCGTCTTGCGCCTTGGCTCGCTGCTGATACACGAAGTAGCCCGCCGTCGTTGCGAAGGCGACGAGCGTCGCCCCGATGAGCAGTTTTGCTGCCGCCGGCATCCCTCGGGCGGCAGTCTCGCTATTTCGATTGGCCGTCATGTTCGTCATCCTCGGTGTACGTTTCGGTCTTGCCCATCACGTTCAGGAGCGTGGCCGCCGCAACCTGGTACTGGAACTCCGCGGCCAAAGCCTGCATTTGCGATTTGGATCGCTGGGCGGCCTCGTGGAGAATGTCCGCCGAGCCGATCAGTCCTTCCTTCCATTTCTCCCGCATCTCGGCGTACCGTGCGTCGGCGACTCTCCTTGCCCGACGGGCCAGGTCCAACTGGTCCTGCGCCGTGTCGAGGTTCTGTCGGGCGCGGATCACCTCCAGCATCAGGGTCAGCGTTGTCTGCTCGCGGGCGACGAACGACTGTTTGCGTCGTTCGCGAGCCGCCTTGTACTCGTTGATGTTCGCGAATCCGTCGAACAGAGTCATCGTGCCGGCCAGGCCGTAGATCCACTGGTTCGAGGGCATCAAGGAGGTCTCGATCGAGTCCGGGTAGTAGACGAACGCGCTGAGCACGGGGAGGAAGCGCGATATCGCGATCTTGACTTTCTCCTTCTCGATGGCGATCCGGCGGTCGGCGATCTGCAACGACGGGTGGTTCAACATGGCTTCGAGGATCAGCTCTTCGGTCGAGCCCAGCGGCGGCACGATCGGAGCCTGGCCGGCCAGGGAGATCTCCGCCAACGGGGACAGTCCCATCGCAGCCAGCAGGGCGCAGTTCGCCTGGCGGCGCATCCGCTGCGTCCTCGCCAGCTCCGCGCGTCGGGCCTGCGCGTTGACCGCGGCATGGTCCGCCTGCCAGGCGCTGGCGAGTCCTTCCTTCCGGAAAGCGATGACATCGTCTCGCAGGGCGTCGGCCGCCTCCACGTCCGCGACGAGCGACCGCTCCGTCTGCTCCAGCGTCAGGCACTCGAAGTACCGTGCGGTCACCTCCATGGCGACCATTTGTCGGGTGTACAGCCCGAGCAGGTCGGCGATCTCCTCGCCACGACGGTGCGCGCCGTACAGGAACCAGGTCGCGGGATGAAACACGGAGATGCTCCCGTTCCATACGAGCGAGCGGACGTTGTCGAGGTTCATGGTCTGCGTATCCGACAGCGGCAGCGAGATCTGGGGGTCGAACTCGTAGTCGGAGTAACTCACGCTCACCGTGGGCAGGAAGCTGGCGAAGGCGATGTCGCGTTGGAGCCTGGCGATCCGTTTGTCCATCGCGGCGGTTCTCGCGTCGAGGTTGTTCTCCATCGCGACGCGAATGCAGTCCTCCAGACCCAGGGTCTGATGGGGGTCCAGGATCTCTTTCGTCCGGGCCAGAAGGGTCTGCGGGTACTCCTCGACATGCTCGCGCCGGACCTTGTCGCCGTCGTAGGAGCGGCAGCCGGCCGGGAGCAGGATCAGGGATTGCCAGAAGACAGTGACGTATGCCGCGCGAAGAACCAGCGCCTGCAGCCCAGCCGCCCCCGGCCGGGGAATCCTGAGAGTAGCCCTCGGTTGAGTAGTTCTGGGAATCACCCCCGAGGGCGGGGGTGCCACACGCCGGCGCCGCATGTCGTTACTTGTCACGTCTTTCTCCCGAGGGCTTCAGAAGCCCCCTGAAAAACACCGCCTCGACCTTCTTGAGATCCGCGTCCAGATCGACCGTCTGCGGGTTCTCCATGGCGCTCAGGATGAACGGTTCCAGCGAGGCGAACAGGCACCGGGCGGCGATCACCGGATCGATGCTGTGGAACAACCCCTTGTCGATGCCGGCGGCGATCACGTCGGAGAGCCGCTCGGTGATTCGCCTGTCGATTTCCTTCTTGTGGGCTTCGACCCGCGGGCCGGGCAGGCACCGCCCCCGGCTCTCCCTCAGGTAGAGTCGAAAGGCGGCGCCGTGCTCCCGGATTACCCGCGTGTGGAGGTGGATGAAGAGGCTCAGTCGCCGCCGCTCGTCGCCGGGGCCATCGAGCGCGGACAGGACCGTGCCCAGGCTCTCCTCGGTCGTGGCGGCGAGCAGCTCGAAGAACAGATCTTCCTTGCTGGAGAAGAAGTTGTACAGGGTGCCCGTGGCGAACTCCGCGGCCGCCGCGATCTCCTGCATCGAGACACTGAGGAACCCCTTCTCTGCGAACAACCGCAGCGCCGTGGACAGGATCGCCTGTCGATGCTGTTGTCGCTCACGTTCCTTCCGTGATGATTTCTCTGCCGGTGCGATTCCAACCTCCCGGTCCAACGATACGACGCATGAATCATTGCTCGAACATTGACCAGATGTTCATATTATGAACGATCATTCATTTCAATGCAAGAGAATTCCGACGGCGACGGGGAAAAAAGTGCAAAAGACCCTGCGTTGGGCCGGATTGGACAGCTTGTCCGTGGGAATTCCCGCAGACGAAATCAGTGCTCCGTGCCGTCCGCCGGGTCGTCGCCGCCCCCGCCCAGAACGGCGTAGAGCCTCACCTGGCTGGCGAGTTTCGCCAAGCGGAGGGAAACCAGACCCTGCCGGGCGGCGTAAAGCGACCGTTGGGCATCCAGGACGCCCAGGTAGCTGTCGATCCCCTTGTCGTAACGGGCATAGGACAGACGGTACGTCTGTGCGACCGCATCGACCAGCGATTGCTGCGCCGACACCCGCTCGTCCACGGCGCCGCGCACGGCCAGTGCGTCGGCCACTTCCCGGAAGGCGTTCTGAATCGCCTGCCCGTACTGGGTCAACGCGATCTGGCGCTGCACCTTGGTGACCTTGATTGCCTGCCAGGCGCGGGTGTCGAAGATGGGCATCCTCGCCTGGGGCGCGAAAGCCCAGGCGCCCGAGCCGGATTCGAAGAGTCCGGACAGCTCGCTGCTGGCGGTGCCGACGGAGGCGGTCAGAGAAACGCGGGGGAACAAGGCCGCCCGCGCGGCGCCGATGTTGGCGCAGGCTGCTCTCAACAGACTCTCGGCCTGGAGAACGTCGGGCCGGCGCAGCAGCACATTCGACGACAACCCGGCGGCGATTTCCTTCGGCCCGACGACGTCGCTCAACACAGGCGACAACAGGTCGTCCGGCGCCGGACCGCCCAGCAGGAAGTTCAACGCGTTCTCATCCTGCGCCACTGCTTGGGTGAAGTAGGCGATGTCTCCCCTCGCGGCGTCCACCTGCGTCTGTGCGCGATAGAGGTCCAGGTCGGATGCGAGGTCGCGGTCGTGGCTTCGTTTGATCAGATTGTAGGAATCCTGTTGAGTGGTCAGGGTGGTCTGAGCCAGGGCCAGGCTCTCGCGATCCGCGGCCAGAACGAGATATGCGTTGGCGACCGCGGAGACCAGCAGGATCTGGGCGCCGCGCCGGGCCTGTTCCGTGGCCAGGTACTCCTGCAGGGCGCTCTGCTTGAGGCTGCGAATCCGCCCGAAGAAGTCGAGTTCCCAGGAGGCGGTGCCCAGATCGACGCTGTACTGTTCCGCGGTGTGGCGTTTTCCCGTGCTGGACAGATCGGCAGGCACGCGCTTCTTGAGCCCGCTGGCGGTGGCATCGACCGTGGGCCACAACTCGGCTCGCTGGATGTTGTACATCGCACAGGCTCGTTCCACGTTCAAGGCGGCCAGGCGCAGATCGCGGTTGTTCCGGAGGGCGATCTCGACGAGCCTCCGGAGTTTCTCATCGGCGAAGAACTCCCGCCAGGTCAGATCGGTGGCTTGCGGAGCGTTTGTCGCGTTGGAGGAAGGCGAATCGGAGCGAGAAGGTGAGAAGTTGAGAAGGTCAGAAGGTCGGACGGTCTTGCCTTCTTCCACGCTCACCTTCTCACCTTCTGACCTTCTCACCTTCTGTTCTTTCAGGCCCGATTCGCCTTTTTCCGACGCATCCACCTCGGCACCGGGCCATTGGGCAGGGACCGGAGCGTCCGGCCGGTCGTACTTCGGCGCCGGGTTACAGCCGGCCAGACAGGCCGCAAGGCACAGGATAACCAGGTTCCACGGTCTCATGTCGTACCCCCTTTGACGCGGCTCCCTTTGAAGATGCGGGACACCAGCACGAAGAACAGCGGGATGAAAATGAGGTCGATGAAGGTGGCGGAGAGCATCCCGCCGGCGACCGCGGTTCCGATGGCGTTCTGGGCGCCCGCGCCGGCGCCGCTGGAGATTGCCAGAGGCAGGACGCCGCAGAAGAAGGCCAGCGAGGTCATCAGAACCGGTCGGAATCGGGTCTTCACCGCGCCCAGGGTCGCCTCGACCAGCCCCTCTCCCTGGCTCAGGCGGTCCTGCGCGAACTGGATGATGAGGATGGCGTTCTTGGTCGAGAGTCCCAGGGTCGTCAGGAATCCGATCTGGAAATAGACGTCGTTGGACAGCCCGCGCGACCAGGTCGCCAGCGTCGCGCCGAAGACGCCCAGCGGCAACATGAGCATATTGACGAAGGGGATGGTCCAGCTCTCGTAGAGCGCCGCGACGCACAGGAAGATGATCAGGATGGAGAAGGCGTATAGCGGAGCGGTCTGCGCGCCCGCTTGGCGTTCCTGATAGGAAAGGCCGGTCCAGTCGTAGCCGATCCCCTGAGGCAGCTTCCTGACGAACCCTTCCATGGCGACCATGGCCTCGCCGGAACTGCGTCCCGGCGCCGATTCGCCCAGGATGTTCATCGAGGGGAAGCCGTTGAATCGTTCGAGTTTCGGAGAGCCGCTGGTCCAGTGCCCGGTCGCGAACGAGGAGTAGGGGACCATGGCGCCCGTGGTATTGCGGACGTAGAGCCTGTCCAGGTCGCCGGGCAACATGCGGTAGGGGGCGTCCGCCTGGACGTAGACCCGTTTCACTCGTCCGCCTTGAATGAAGTCGTTGACGTACGAGCTGCCGAAGGCGGCGGAGATAGTCCTGTGGATCGAAGCGATGGGCAGGCCCAGGGCGCCGGCCTTTTCCCAGTCCACGTCGATCCGATACTGCGGCACGTCTTCCAGCCCGTTGGGTCGGACCTTGGTCAACACGGGATCGTTCGAGTCTGCGTTGGCTGCCGCCATGCCGAGGAGCTGGTTGCGGGCGGCCATCAGGCCGGCGTGGCCGAGCCCGCCGCGGTCGAGCAGTTGGAAATCGAATCCCTTCGCCTGGCCCAGCTCAACCACCGCCGGCGGCGCGAAGGCGAACACCTGGGCGTTGCGGATACCGGAGAACACCCTCATGGCCCTTCCCGCCACGGCGGTGACTTTCAGCTCCGGCCGATCGCGGAGTTTCCAATCTCTGAGTTTGACGAAGGCCATGCCGGAGTTCTGCCCGCGTCCGGCGAAATTCACTCCCGCGACCGCCATGCAGCATTCCACCGCGTCGGTCTCATGCGTCAGGAAGTACTCTTCCACCTGTTCCACGACCTCTTGGGTTTGCTCCAGGGTCGAGTTGGCCGGCAGCAGGGCCTGCACCATCAGGATGCCCTGGTCCTCGTCGGGCAGATAGGCCGTGGGCATCCTATAGAGGAGATATCCCGTTCCAGACACGATCAGAAGGAAGATCACAACGTATCGGATCTTCCTGGAGAAGGAGCGACCCACCAGATGCAGATACCGCTCGCGAACCCAGAAGAAGACCCAGTCGAATCCCCGGAAGAACGGGCGCAGCAGCCAAAAGCCGCCCTCGGCGGGCTCGTGCCCCTTCGGGACCGGCTTGAGCAGCGAGGCGCACAGCACCGGCGTCAGGATCAACGCGACCACCACCGAAAGGAGCATCGACGCGATGATCGTCACGGAGAACTGTCGATAGATCACGCCGGTGGAGCCGCCGAAGAACGCCATCGGACCGAACACCGCCGAAAGCACCAGGCCGATGCCGATCAGGGCGCTGGTGATCTGGCCCATGCTCTTGGAGGTGGCCTCCTTGGGCGATAGTCCCTCCTCGCTCATGATTCGCTCGACGTTCTCCACGACCACGATCGCGTCGTCGACCAGCAGGCCGATGGCCAGGACCATGGCGAACATGGTCAGCATGTTGATGGAGTAACCGAGAAGGCCCAGAGTCGCGAACGTCCCCAGGAGCACCACGGGCACCGCAATCGTCGGGATCAAGGTCGCGCGGATGTTCCCCAGGAACAGGTACATCACCAGGAAGACCAGCAGAATGGCCTCGAACAGGGTCTTGACCACCTCTTCGATGGCCACTGTGACGAAGGGCGTCGTATCGTAGGGGTAGACGACCTTCATCCCGGCGGGAAAGAATTCGCTCATCTCCTCCATCTTGGCGCGGATGGCGTTGGCGGTGTCCAGGGCGTTCGCGCCGGCCGCCTGTCGGACCGCGAGCATGGCCGAGGGTTTGCCGTTGTACCTCGCCTGGATATCGTATACCTCGGTCCCGAGTTCGGTCCGTCCTACGTCGCTGATCCGCACGATGGAACCGTCCGGGTTGCTGCGAAGGGGGATCGAAGCGAACTCCTCGGGCGTCTTGAGCAGGCTCTGGACGATGATGGCCGCGTTCAGACGCTGGCCTGGCGTCGCGGGCGCCCCGCCGAACTGGCCTGCCGACACCTCGACGTTGTAGGCGTCCAGGGCCGTGATGACGTCCTGCATCGTCATCTGGTACTCGGTCAGCTTGTCGGGGTCCAGCCAGATCCGCATGGCGTACTGGCTTCCGAAGACCTCGACCTCTCCGACGCCGGGCACTCGGGAAAGCACCTTCTCGATGTTGGATTGGGCGTAGTCACGCAGGTCCTCCCCATCCTGGCTGCCGTCTTCGGAGATCAGGCCGACCATCAGGAGGTAGTTTCGCGTGGATTTGGAGACCTTGACGCCGGAGCGCTGCACCACCTCCGGCAGGCTGGCCATGGCGAGCTGCAGCTTGTTCTGCACCTGGGCCCACGCGAGATCCGGATCGGTTCCCGGCGTGAAGGTCAGCTCTACGCGAGAGGAGCCCGACGAGTCGCTCGTCGCGGACAGATACAGCATCTTGTCGAACCCCGTCATCTTCTGCTCGATGATCTGGGTCACGCTGTTCTCCACCGTCTCGGCGGAGGCCCCCGGGTAGAAGGCTGCGATGGCGATGGACGGCGGTGCGATGGGCGGGTACTGCGATATGGGCAGACTGTAGATGGCCAAGCCGCCGGCCACCATGAGGATGATGGCGACCACCCAAGCGAAGACCGGGCGCTCCAGGAAGAATCTCGACAACATCATGCACCTCCGTCGGTCTGGCTCTTCGCGGCGGGTTTCGCACGGGCTTGGGGACCGGTATCCGAAGAGGCCACCTTCACGGCGGCGCCGGGCCGCACCTTCTGTACCCCCTCAGTGATCACGCGATCGCCCGCCGCAAGGCCCGACAGGACCAGCCAGTCGCTGCCGATGGCCCGATCCAGGACCAGCGTCCGCTGCTGAACTTTCCCCTCGCCATCCACGAGCATCGTCACGGGTCTGCCCTTGGGGTCGCGCGAGACCGCCTGTTGGGGGATCAGGATGGCCTGGTCGTTGACCCCTTCCTTCACGACCGCTCGGACGAACATGCCCGGCAGCAGGACTCCCTGCGGATTGGGGAAGACCGCCCGCACGATCACGGACCCGGTCGTCGGATCCACCGTCACGTCGCGGAACTGGAGCGTCCCCTCGGACGAGTATTTCGTGCCGTCCAGAATGAGCTCGACCTTGTTCTGGTTCGCCTGGTCCTGGTTGAGACGCCCATCCTCCAGGCGTTGCTTCAGTCGCAACAGGGTCGCTGTGGACTGGCGCACGTCCACGTAGATGGGGTCGAGTTGCTGGATGGTCGCCAGGGCCACGGGCTGATAGGCCGTCACCAGGGCGCCGTCGGTGATGCTCGACCGGCCGATACGTCCGGAAATCGGGGCTGTGACACGGGTGTAATCCAGGTTGATCCTGGCGGTCTCCGCGGTCGCCCTCCAATACTGAATGTCCGCTTCCGCCTGGTTCAGGGCGCTGACGGCATCGTCGTAGTCCTGCTGACTGACCGCCTTGTCGTCGAGGAGGTCCTTGTAGCGTTCGACACGCGAGCGGATCGAAGGCAGACTGGCCTCGGATCGGGCGAGGGCGGCCCGGGCGCTGTCGAGCGCCGCTTGAAACGGAGCGGGATCGATCTGGTAGAGCACCTGGCCGGCCTGAACGTCGGAGCCTTCCGTGAAGAGGCGTTTCTGCACCAGGCCGTTGACCTGGGGTCGGATTTCCGCGACCAGATAGGGAGATGTACGTCCGGGCAACTCCGTGGTCAGTACGACCTTCTGCGGCTGCGCCGTTACGGCGACCACTTCGGGAATCGCGGGCGGCGCCGAGGACTGCTGCTGACGACGGTCGCAGCCCCCGGGCAGAAGGCTGCCCGACAGAACCGCCGCAGATAGAATCACCCTGACCACGAGCCTTGTTTGCAGTTGCATTGGGAATCTCCAATCATGCTGAAGAAGCAGGGATGTCCGTGATAACGACGGCAGAGGCCGTCGGTTGTTATGCGTCACGCTGTTGCCCCCGGGCCTTCACGAGCCCCTGGAAGAACACCGCCTCGACCTTCCCGAGGTCGGCGTCGAAGTCGCTTGCCTCGGGGTCTTCCACCGCCGCGAGGGTCAGCGCTTGCAGTGCCGCGGCCAGGCATTGGGCGGCCACCACCGGGTCGATGCTGTTGAATTGCCCTTTGCGAACGCCGGCGGCGATCACGTTCGAGAGTGGCCTGATGACTTGCTCGTCGATCTCTTTCTTCTTGGTTTCGACCCGCGATCCGGACAGGCACTGCCCTCGACTCTCCAGCAGGTACAGTCGAAGGGCGATTGCCTGCTCGCGGGCAATCCGTGCGTGGAGGCGGATGAAGCGGCTCAGTCGGCGCCGTTCGTCGCCGTCGCCTTCGAGGGCCGGCAGGACGATGTCCAGGCTCTCCTCGGCCGTCGCGACGAGCAACTCGAAAAAAAGCTCCTCTTTGCTCGCGAAGAAGTTGTACAGGGTGCCCGTGGCGAACTCCGCGGCCGCCGCGATCTCCTGCATCGAGACGTCATGGAACCCCTTCTCGGCGAACAGACGCAGCGCCGCAGACAGAATCTCCTGCCGGTGACGCTGGCGTTCCCGTTCTTTTCTTGATGGCTTCTGTGCCAACGCTGTTCCAACCTCCCGGTCGGACCCCTATTGTGCTCGAATCGACACTCGCACGCTGATCGTGCGTTCATATTGTGAACGATGGTTCATGCCAATGCAAGAGAATTTCGGGCGAAGAGGATGTCGGATGTCGAGCGTGGGAGACGACGCGCGCTATACGATCTGCCCGTCCTTCTGGACCGCCCAGATCGTGCGCGGACCCGCGCCGTTGTTGGAGGGGACCTCAACTTGGGCGATGGCATAGCCCGATTCGCCGGCCCGCGCCCGCTTCCACGCTTCGTGGAGACAACCGAGGTAGACCGAATCCTCGCGGGCCCGCGCGATCTGTTCCTGGAGCGGCCTGGCGGCGTCGGACCCGAGATCGTCCAGCGCTCGCTGCCTGGCGGCCTCGACCTCCTCCGCGGAGGATTCCAGGCCCAGGCCCAGTCGGCCCAGGTGCTCCTGGATGCCCTGCATGTAGGCGGTCCGCAGGTGCTCGCGAATCGCCGCCCGACCCACGTCCGCCATCTCCTCCCATCGCAAGTCGGGCTTGTACACCCTGCACTGGAAGAACAGACCGACCACCGCGTCGTCCGGCAGCGATTGACGGATTACATCCTCGGCGCGGACGCCGTACGTGCCCGCCAGAGCGGACAATCCCTTCCACCACTCTTCCGGAATGTAGAATGCGACGCGTTTGTTCTTTGCCATATTTGCATCCTTCAAGGTCTCTGAGCCGGCATGTTATAACGGCTCGCGGACGGAACGCAAGTGTGATTTGCCGAGGAGGACCGAGCCGCCGGGTTGCATGTCCCGCAGCGATGTGATATAACCCCCTTCGAATGTTACCCATGATTCATGGTTTACTGGTTGCGCGTTCGATGCACCGCCGCGGCGCAATTCGCAAATAGTAAATGGTTAATCGCAAATTCCTGAAGGGGTTTTATGGAAGTCGCGGAACTCAAGTCTGTGATCACCGATCTGGAGGCCCGGGTGGAAAAAATCCGGGACTGGCTTTGACTTGGCGGGCAAGAAGAAGCAATTGGAGGAGTTGGGCAACAAGATGTCCACGCCCGGGTTCTGGGACAACCAGGAGAGGGCGCAGGCGGTGGTGGGGCAGCTCAGCGCGCTGAAGGCTGCGGTCGAGCCGGTCGAGGAGCTGCAGAAAGAAGTGAAAGACGTCGTGGAGCTGTTCGAGCTGGCGGCGGACGAAAACGACGCGGACGAACTGGCCCAGCTCGAAAATGACGTGCGAGCGCTGGAGCGTCGCTATCGGCAGGTGGAATTGCAGGGTCTGCTGTCGCGGCCGCAGGATATGCGCAACTGCTTCTTCGGCATCCACGCGGGCGCCGGAGGCACCGAAAGCTGCGACTGGGCCAGCATGTTGCTGCGCATGTACACGCGGTACTTCGACGCGAACAAGTTCAAATATGAGGAGCTGGAGATCACGCCGGGCGAAGAGGCGGGCATTCGCTCGATCCAGTTGCGCGTGATCGGGCCGTTCGCGTTCGGCAAGCTCTCGTGCGAGTGCGGCGTGCACCGGCTCGTCCGGATCAGCCCGTTCGACGCCAACGCCCGACGGCACACGAGCTTCGTGGCCGTCGACGTCCTGCCCGAGCTGCCCGAGACCGACGTGACGATCAGGGACGCCGACGTGGACATCGTCTACTTCCGCCGCTCGGCGGGGGCAGGGGGGCAGAATGTCAACAAGGTGTCCACTGCGGTTCGCATCCGTCACATCCCGACGGGCCTCGTCGTCGAGTGCGTCAATGAGCGCAGCCAGGCGCAGAACAAGAGAATGGCCCTGATCATTCTGCAATCCAAGCTCGAACGGATCGAGCAGGAGAAACGCGACAAGGAGATGGACAAGCTCTACGGCGAAAAGGGCGAAATCGCCTGGGGCAACCAGATCCGCAGTTACGTGCTCCAGCCGTACCAGTTGGTCAAGGACCACCGCACCGATTTCCAGACCGGCAATGTCGAAGCCGTTCTCGACGGTGAGATCGAGCCCTTCATCGAGAGCTATCTGCACTACCGCGCCAAGGAAAAGACCAAGGGCAAGGGATGAGGATGGATGAAGGATGATCGACAGTTGATGATTGGGCATGGCGTCCGGGTCTTCTCGTCAATCATCCATCATCCATTATCCGTCATCAATGGATTTGCATCATGAAGCAGATCATCAACGTGGACGTGAAGACAACCAGGACCGACCTTGCCAAGTGCAGGACGGGCATGCTCGTCATCGGTCGGTTCTCCGACGGCGATCCCGGCGAGCTGATCGCGGCGCTCGATAAGAACCTCGACGGCGCTATCGCTCGACTGGCCAGGATCGGCGATTTCACCGGCAAGGCCAAGACCCAGGCGGTAGTCTATGGCCATGGGCGGATCGCCGCCGAACGTGTCCTGCTCCTCGGATTGGGCGAGCGCAGGAAGGCGACGCTCGACACGCTCCGCAGAGCCGCGGCCACTGCGGCCAACCGCGCGGTCGAGATGAAAGTCAAGCACGTCGCGCTGGCGATGCACCGCTCGTTTGCGGGCAGCTTCGACGCCGGGGCCATCGGGCGTGCGACGGCCGAGGGCGTTCATTTCGGCGCCTATCGCTACGACGAGTACATCACGGCCAGCGGCAACGGCAGACCCTCCTCGCTCTCGGTCGAGATCGTGGATTCCGATGCCGCGACGCTCCAGGCTCTTGCGTCCGGTTTGTCGGCCGGCGCGGTCGTCGGGCGAGCCCAGTGCTACGCGCGGACCCTCGCCAATCGCCCGGGCAATGTGATCGATCCGCCCTCGCTGGCGAAAGCGGCGCAGGACCTGGCTCGCGGGCTCAAGGGAGTGCGTTGTACCGTCTTCGACGAGAAGCAGCTCCGGCGAAACAAGATGGGCGGCATCCTGGCCGTCGGCGCCGGCAGTCGCAGCGCGCCGAGATTGATTGTGCTGAAGTACACGCCCGGGAAGAAACCCGCCAGGGACCTGCCCACGATCGCGCTGGTCGGCAAGGGCATCACGTTCGATTCCGGCGGCATCAGCATCAAGCCCGCCCAGGACATGGACCAGATGAAGCTCGACAAGAGCGGAGCCATTGCGGTGCTCGCGACGATCCGTGCGATTTCCGAGATGGAGCTGCCGGTCTCGGTGCTGGGCGTGATCCCGTCCGCGGAGAACCTGCCGAGCGGGACGAGCTTCCGCCCAGGGGACATCGTCACGACCTACAGCGGCAAGACGGTCGAGATCCTGAACACGGATGCGGAAGGGCGGATGATCCTGTGCGATGCGATCGCGTATGCCGCCAGGCACAAGTGCGGCGTGATCGTCGATATCGCGACGCTCACCGGCGCGTGCATGGTCGCCCTGGGAACGTACAAAGCCGGCCTGATGGGCAACGACGACGATCTGATCTCGCGAATCGAGAAGGCTGCCGACGACAGCGGGGAGAAGGTCTGGCACCTGCCCAGCGACGACGAATACGCCGACGAGATGAAGAGCAAGATCGCCGATCTCAAGAACACCGGCAGCCGCTGGGGCGGCGCCTGCAGCGCCGCGGCGTTCCTTCGCCAGTTCGTCGGCGATGCGAAGTGGGCGCATCTGGACATCGCAGGCATGGACCTGTTTGCCAAGGCGACCGAGTGCGCCACGTTGGGCAGCACGGGTTTCGGCGTCCGCCTGCTGACAACCTATCTGATAAATCTGGTGAGTAAGAAGCGATAATGGCTCAAGAGAAGAAAGCAATCGATAGCGAGCGTATCCGCAAGGCGGTGGAAGAGATCCTGCTGGCGGTCGGGGAAGACCCGGATCGCGAGGGACTGAGAAAGACGCCGGAGCGCGTCGCACGCATGTACGCCGAGTTGCTGGGCGGCACGTTCGAGGATCCGCACATCCATCTGCAGAGCGTCTTCACGGAGAAGTACGACGAGATCGTTCTGCTTCGCGACATCCCGTTCTACAGCATCTGCGAGCACCACCTGCTGCCGTTTATCGGCAAGGCCCACGTCGCGTATCTGCCGACGGGCCAGGTCCTGGGCGTCAGCAAGCTGGCGCGGATCGTGGACAACTTCTCGCATCGGCTCCAGGCCCAGGAGCGCCTGACCGGCCAGATCGCCGATTTCCTCATGGAGAACCTCAAGCCGCAAGGCGTCGCGGTCGTGCTCCAGGCCTCGCATGGGTGCATGACGATCCGCGGGATTCGCAAGCCGGGATCCATGATGGTCACCTCCGCGCTTCGCGGCATCTTCAAGCGCGACGCCCGCAGTCGCAGCGAAGTGCTCAGCCTGATGCACAACGACAAGGGACACTAGGAATGGATGATTTGTGATTTACTATTTACGATTGGGTCGGCACACGGGGCGACAGTTCACACCCGGATCTGCACAAATAGTAAATCATAAATCGTAAATCGCAAATACCCAGGGTTTGTATGGTTCGCTTGGGCAGGCTGGTTCGGTTCTCGATCAATCCGTTCCTCGCGGAGGACAGCCCGGGATGCAATTCGTATGCGTCCAGACCCGCCGGCGAAGGGCTGACCATCTTCCTGGAGCTGGCGGTCGAGCTGGTCGGACCCGTCCAGGCGGATACCGGCCTGGTGGTCAATGTCAGCGAGATCGACCAGATCGCCCGCCGGTTCGTGGTGCCGGTCTTCGCCGGTCGGATTCGCGAGCACCTCGGTCGCGGCGAACACATGCCGCTTCGCGCGGTCCTGCGCGTGCTGCGCCTGGCCCACGAGCACCTGGCCGACAAATTCGAGGACGCGCGGGTCGATCGGCTCTCGCTCAACCTGAATCCTTACAGGAAAGTCACGATGGATACCAAGGCCCCCGGCATGATGTACTTCAGCGAGAAGTTCGAGTTCGCCGCGACGCACAAGCTGTGGAACGACGCATTCTCCGAGCAGGAGAACTTCGCGGTCTTCGGCAAGTGTGCCAATCCGACCGGGCATGGCCACAACTACATCGTCGAGGTCACGGTCTGCACGCCCGCCGACGGCCCGACGCTTCGGATCGGCGAATTCGAGCAGACTGTGGACTCTCGCCTGATGCAGCTCGTGGACCACAAGAACCTGAATCTCGACGTGCCCGAGTTCCGGGATCGGATCGCGACCGTGGAGAACCTGGCGGTCTTCGCCTGGGAGCGGCTGTCCGACCAGTTCCATCCCGGCCGGCTCCACTGCGTCACAGTCTGGGAGTCCGACCGAACGTACTGCACCTACTATGGTCCGTCTGAGCCGGGTCAAGGGATGTGACCTGTGATGGTGTCTTGCACGGTGGATCAGAGTAAATCCGAATATCGAAATCCGAAATCCGAAACAAATCCGAATAGGGGAATCCAAATGCTCGAAACGCTATCGCCGGATCGGCGGAACCGTTTCGAATTTTGGATTTCGGTCATTCGTGCTTGTTTCGGATTTCGAGTTTCGACATTCGGATTTCATCTTCGTGAGGTGTGCTGACTGATGTTCGACATCCTCTACGAAAACGCGGACCTGGTCGTCGTGAACAAGCCGGAAGGGCTGGCGGCCATTCCCGAGCAGAACCCCCAGGAGCCGTCGCTCTTCGAGAGGCTCTGCGCCGAGCGGGGCGAGACCCTCTTCATCGTGCACCGGATTGACAAGGACACCAGCGGCGTGATCCTCTTCGCACGCAACGCAGACGCTCACCGGCGCCTGAACATGGAATTCGAGACCCGCAGGGCCCGCAAGGTGTACCTGGCCCTCGTGCATGGGGTCATCGCGGACGACTGGGGCAAGATCGACAAGCCGCTGGCCCGCTTCGGCTCCGGCCGGGTCGGCGTCAACGCCCAGCGAGGAAAAACCTCTCTCACCGAGTACCAGGTCGTGCGTCGATCCCCCGCCCACACCCTCGTCGAAGCCTACCCCCGGACCGGCCGGCGGCACCAGATCCGCGTTCACCTCTACAGCATCGGCCACCCGATCGTCGGCGACCGGCTCTACGGCGAGTGGACCCTCCAGCAGGGGTATCCGCGCATGATGCTCCACGCGAAGACACTGACGATCCGCCCGCCTTCCGGCGGCGAGTTGACGTTCGAAGCCCCTGTCCCCGAGTCGTTCACCGGTGTGCTCGATACGGTTTCCGGGGGGTGATGGCCAGATCGCTCATGCCGCCGACCCGAAACGTTTCTTCGGTTGTCATTCCCGCGCGGAGCCTGCCCCCGACCTGATCGGGGGCGGGAATCCATGTGTCCTGCGGAGGGTCATGGGCCCTTGTCTGCGATCTGAGCGAAGGCCGGCTGGTCGAGGATCTGTCGGGCCAGGAGCGCGTACCCTGCGCCGATGGGGTGACTGGCGTCCACGTACTGCTCGGCCGGCAGCGCCTGCGGGACGAAGTGCGGGACCTCGTTCTTTTCGAGCCAGTCGGCAACCTGGGTCTTGATCGTGTTGTAGGTCGCGGCGTCCGCATCGTTGAGCATGTGCTCGTTGAACGGCCCGACGAGGACGAAGACCCGATTGCCCTGGCTGTGGAGGAGGTCCAGTGCCCGGCGGAAGAACTGCCATTGCAGCGACGTGTCCAGCTCGACCCAGGCGAGGTCCTGTTTCTTGGCGCCCTTCTCGACCCACGTGCCCCCGGTGGGTTCGGGAACGCCGCCCAGCGCAGGCAGGCCGCGAGTCAGCGCCGCCAGCGGGCATTGGTACGGATGCTGGAGCGTCCAGTTCTGTACGTCCAGGCTCTCGTAATACGTGGTCCGCAGATGGGTGATCCAGTTGGCGAAGGGGATCGTCCGCCGCAGCGCGATTCGCGCACGCTGGGAGAACGGCGCCTTGTAGCAGGGAATCTTGACCGTGAACTGCGAGACCAGGTCCGAGTGGTTGAAGCGGAATTCCTTATCGGTCTGGAGGTCGTGTTTGACGGAAGTCATCCAGAGCGGGTTGAAGTGCAACAGGATGGTCTTGTCGCGCAGGCGCGGCGCATAGTATCGCAGCAGACCCTCCAACGCCGCGGGGTGCGTGCCGTCGAGGCCGAGGTTGGCGAAGCGCGCCTGGCCGGAGAACTCGTTGAGGTAGTGCGAAAGGGTCTTGTCCGGCGGGACGTAGTGGCCCCAGACGACGGAATCGCCGATCACGAGCGATTGTGACTTGCCGCACACGTCACGGCAGTACCGGCTGTAGAGCCAGTAATCGCTGCCCAGTTCATAGGGCATGCGGTAATCGGCGCCGGGCTCGAGTTTCTCGAATTGCTGCCAGGCGGTTGGGCCAAAGCCAATCAGCGTCAGCAGGACCGCAGCCACGATGAGCCAGTCCGCGCTCGAGAGCCGCAAGGCGTGCGAGCAATCGAACGGTGTGACTTCATTCTCTTCCACTGCACCTTCTCGATTCATCGTTGCCATCGTTCACACCACCAAACCCAGATGGTCCCGCTCGTAGTGACGCCGTAAGGCGTTATCCTCCATGTTCCTGAAGATATGCCCTCACGGGCACACTACGAACCTCGATTCCGCCGGGGTTTCCTCGACATCAGAATTGCATATAAATGAACGGCTGGCCCTGGGCCGGCACGTTCAGCACCATGTACGCGAGCAACAGGATCATCAGGATGATCCGCACGAGCCGAATCTCCAGGATCGCGCGAAGCCGGGATTCGAACAGGAATTCGTAACACCACACGCCGGCGATCAACAGGAGCATCAGCAGCGGGCAATTCGGGTTCGCCCAGCCGGAGGTGAAGATCCTCGCGACAATCGTCCAGGCGTCGCCGATACTGCCGGCTCGGAAGAAGATCCACGCGAACGTCACCAGCACGAAGACGAAGAGCTGCTTGACGAGGGTCGGCAGCCTGCGGACATAAAATGGCGTCCGCTCCAGCTCGCGGGTCGCGAAGTTGCCGAGGGCGTGCATCGCCCCCCAGAGCACGAAGGTCCAGGCGGCGCCGTGCCAGAGGCCCGACAGGACCATCGTGATGAAGAGATTCCGGTAGGTCGCGAACTTGCCCTTGCGATTGCCGCCCAGCGGGATGTAGACGTAGTCGCGGAACCACGAGGACAAGCTGATGTGCCACCGCCTCCAGAAGTCGCCCATGCTGATCGCGAGATACGGATTGTTGAAGTTGAGCATGAGTCGGATGCCCATCATCCGTGCGATGCCGCGCGCCATGTCCGTGTAGCCGCTGAAGTCGAAGTAGATCTGCCAGGCGTACAGGAACGTCGCCAGCAGCAGGGCGGGCGACTGGAATTCCCCCGGCGCCGCGTAGACCTTGGCGACGTAGATCGCCAGGTAGTCGGCCAACGCGACCTTCTTGAAGTATCCGACGACGAAGATGGACAGGCCGTCGGTGAAATCCCGCAGGGTGACCCGGCCCTCGCCGTGCAGTTGCGGCAGCAGGTGGTTGGCCCGCTCGATGGGACCCGCCAGCAGTCGCGGGAAGAATGAGACGAAGGCCGCGTACGCGAGGAAGCTCTTCTCCCGCTGCGTCGTGCCGCGATAGACGTCGATGGAGTAGCCGATGGATTGCAGGAGAAAGAACGACAGACCCGCCGGCAACAGGAAGCTCGGCGCCGGGATCGCGTACGATACGTGCAGCGACGAGAGCAGGAGGTTGACGTTCTCTGCGACGAAGCCCGCGTACTTGAAGAACCCCAGCACGGCCACGTCGTTCACGATGCTCAGGGTCAGCCACGCGCGCTTGCGAGAGCCCTTCTCGATTCGCCCGGCGACGAAGTAGTCCACGACCGTCGCGTAGGCCAGCGGGATCAGGTACAGCGGACTGAGCCAGGCGTAGAAGACGTAGGAACTGGCGAGCAGCCAGGGCAGGCGGAGCCGGGTCCCTTTGACGAGCAGGTATCCGCCGTAGACGAGTGTGAAGAATATGAAGAAAGGCAGGGTTTGGAAGAGCATTCGATTGTCAATCCATGAGCACGCGGATATGGGTTTCGACCGACGCGGCCAGCCCGTCCAGGCCGTAGCCGCCCTCCAGTACGCAGACCAGGCGGCCCTTGCAGCATTGCCCGGCGATCTCCTTGACGATGCGAGTGAGCTTGCCGAAGCACTCGGTGGTGACTCGCATCCCGCCGAGCGTGTCGTTCTCGTGGGCGTCGAAGCCCGCGGAGACGAAGACGAAGTCCGGCGCGAACGCCACCGCGGCCGGTCGCAGCTTCTGCTCGAACGCCTCAAGGAAATCGCTGTCGTCTGAGCCCGCCGGTAGCGGGACGTTGATCGTCGAGTTCAGGCCCTTGCCTCGCCCGATCTCCCGCTCGGCGCCGGTGCCCGGATAGAACGGGTACTGGTGGACGCTGAAATAGAGCACGCTCGGGTCCTCGTAGAAGGTCGCCTGCGTGCCGTTGCCGTGGTGGACGTCCCAATCCACGATCAGGATCTTGGCGAGATCGTATTGTTGCTGGGCGTATTTCGCGCCGATGGCGACGTTGTTGAAGATGCAGAAGCCCATCGCCCGGTCTTCCACCGCGTGATGTCCCGGCGGGCGGACGGCACAGAAGGCGTTGGCGACTTTGCCCGCCATGACGGCATCGACCGCGGTGAGCACGCCGCCGGCCGCCAGGACCGCGGCTTCGTACGATTTCGTCGAGATGGGGACATCGCCCGAGTCGAGATAGTCGTCGCCCGCGGCGCAGGCCAGACGGGCCCGCTCGATGTAGCTCGCGGCGTGGACCATCCGAAGCCATTTCTCCTCTGCCGGCCGGGGTGTCAAGTGATCCAGTTGGGCGTCGAGCCCGGTGGCTTTGAGGTGTTCGGTGATCGCGGTCAATCGCTGCGGCGATTCGGGATGCCCCGGCGTCGTCTTGTGCTCCAGGTAGATCCCGTCGTAGACGAACCCCGTCTTGGACTTCGGTCGAGAGGACATGACTGTACCTCCTTCCGTAGCACGGGCACCTTGTCCGTAGCCCGCAAACCCTGTATGTCCCATCCGCGCCATGTTCGCGTGTGCTCTGCCCATATTCATGGGCGGGACGCCCATGCTACTGGGCGCTGGGCCGTTCCTCACGCAGCGGAATCCGATGGCGTCGTTGGCCAGGCACGTGTCGTCGATGGCGGGGTCACTGGCCCGGTACGACGACCGGCAGCTCTCGGGACTCGAATTCCACGCGCCGCCGCGAAGGACCCGCTCCTGTCCCTCCGCGGGTCCGCGCGGATTCTCGATTTCACGTAGCACGGGTATCTTGCCCGTGTTCATGGGCGGGACGCCCATGCTACTGTAGTAGTCCTTGGCGTAGCGGTCGTTGCACCACTCGGCGACGTTGCCGTGCATGTCGTAGAGGCCCCAGGCGTTGGGTTTCTTCTGGCCGACCGGGTGCGTTGTCGCGCCGGAGTTGCCCGCGTGCCAGGCGTGGTCGTTCAGCCGGCCCGCGTCGTTGCCGAAGCTGTACTCGGTGCCCGTCCCCGCGCGGCACGCGTACTCCCACTCGGCCTCCGTGGGCAGGCGGTAGCCGTTGGCGTCGAAGTTGCAGGACCAGGTCTCCTCGTCGTAGCAGGGCGTCAGGCCCTCCGCCATCGACCGGTCGTTGCAGTAGAGGGCCGCGTCGGTCCAGTTGATCTGCTCGAGCGGCTGGCGGGCCCCCTTGAAGTGCGACGGGTCGGAAATCTGATACTTCTTGAACTCCTCTTGCACGACCTCGTAGCGGTCCATCCAGAAGGACCCGAGCCGCACCGTGTGCGCGGGACGCTCGTCCTCGCCGCCGGCGTTGCTGCCCATCTGGAACGATCCGGCCGGGATGAGCACCATCTCGATCCCGCTCTGCGTGGTGATGACCATGGGCGACGCGGGTTCCGTATCCCGTCGGCAGCCGGCCCAGAGGATGCACAATCCAAGCAAGCACAGGGAGATCATCTGGCGAAGTGACGACTTCATTGGCACCGTTCTCTTTCTTGTCGGGTGTGCCGGGCACACCGCTTCCACCGCGATCTTTCGGACGACCAGTGATTATACGTTGGTCCGCCCAAGGTCTCAACCGGAATTGGAACGGCCTGCGCTGGTTCGGAGTGACGCCGGAAGGCGTTGTCTTCCGGGCCCTTGAAGATGCGCCCTGTTTGTTCGCGGCCCGAGGTTGCCTGGGAACGTGGTGTTCGGTACAATCTCGTGCGGATTGTGCTGGGCAAAAGTCGCGGGCACCGTTTGGAGTTCCGCCTTCAGGCGGGTGAAGACCGCGTAAACGCGGAACTCCGAACAGGCCATACGGCGATAGGCTGCCCACCGAATCAATGTGGACGGCGTACTACGAAGGTCGAACAGGATGAATCGAAGGATCGAGATTCTGTGGTGTGCAGCTCTGGCGGGGGCGGTGTTGTCGCTGGGATGCGCCGCGCCCGACAAGGCCTCCGGGCCGGCTCGTCTGGCCTGTCCGCAAGGCGTTACTACCGCCCAAGTCATGGAAGCGGCCCACAAGGTCCTGGCGGACATGCATTTTGCCATCGAGAAGCTGGACCCCGAACACGGCGTGGTTCGGACCCGACCCCTGCGGGCGGGCCAGTTCTTCGAGGTCTGGCAGTGCGACAACGTCGGCGGCTACAGTGCCGCCGAGGCCAACGTCCAGTCGATCCGCAGGACAGTCGAGCTGCGAGCGACCGCCCAGGCCGACGGCCCGCAGATCGAGTGCGAAGCGCGGGTCCAGCGTCTGGCGCTGCCGGGCAACGAGGTCGCCGGTGTGTCGCAGGCCTACCTGATGCACACCCGCAGCCAGGCCACTCTCCTGGGTTTCGAGGTCAGCCCGCAACAGCGGCAGGGCATGGCTTGGATCGATCTGGGGACCGATCCCGACCTCGCGGCCGAGATCGTCAAACGCATCGAACGCAAGCTCCAGCATTGACGATTTGCCATTTACGATTTACCATTTGACGCCATGCGCCTTGCATCGTGCGCGGCGCAGCTTCAAATCGTAAATAGTAAATCGTAAATTGTGAGTGGAAAATCCATGCGGGTTCTTGTCTGCGGCGGCGCCGGGTATATCGGGAGCAACATGACGGCCCTGCTCATGGCGCACGGCCATGAGCCTGTCGTCTTCGACAACTTCAGCAAAGGTCACCGTTCCGCGGTCCAGGGGGCTCAAGTCGTCACGGGCGACCTGGGCGACTACCAGGGTCTCATCCGAGTCCTCCGGGATCGCCAGATCGAGGCGGTGATGCACTTCGCTGCCTCCATCGAGGTGGGCGAGTCGGTGCAGGAGCCGCTGCGGTACTACCGCAACAACCTCTCGAACACGCAGAACCTGCTCTCGGCCATGGAGGCCGCAGGCGTCGGGAAGTTCGTCTTCAGCAGCACCGCTGCGGTCTACGGGATGCCCGAGAAGGTCCCGATCACCGAGGACGCACCGAAACAGCCGATCAACCCCTACGGGGAGACGAAGCTGGCGGTCGAGCGGATGTGTCACTACCAAGTCCAGACCGGTCGGCTGCGGTTCGCCGCCCTCCGCTACTTCAACGCCTGCGGCGCGGGCGACGACGGCCGACGAGGCGAGGACCACCGCCCGGAGTCTCACCTGATCCCGCTGATTATCCAGGCCGCAATGGGCAAACGGGCCGACATCAAGGTCTATGGCACGGACTACCCCACCCCCGACGGCACCTGCATCCGCGACTACATCCACATCGACGACCTGTGCCGGGCGCACCTGCTGGCCCTCGACCGGCTCGAAACGTGCATGGAGATGGCCTACAACCTGGGCAACGGCCAGGGCTATTCGGTCCGCCAGGTGATCGAGACGGTCCGGCGGGTCTCCGGCCGGGACTTCAAGGTCGTCGAGACCACCCGCCGGCCGGGCGATCCCGCGGTTCTAACCTCCGATGCGACCAAGGCCAGGGTGGAACTCGGCTGGCAGCCGCAGAAGCCCGCCCTCGAAGACATGGTCGAAACCGCCTGGAAATGGCACACCGAACATCCCGACGGGTATGAGGATTGACGATTTACGATTGACGATCTACTATTTGAGTGCCGCGGCGCGCGTCCGATTCATCAGGCGCGGCGCAAAATCGTACATAGTAAACCGTAAATGGCAAATGACGAGGGTTGGGCAGTGAAAGATGCACGGGGCCGGGCCAAGGCGTTTCTCAGCGAACAGGGCATGTACCATGGGGACATCCAGATCCAGGAGACGTGCGACGCCTTCCTGAGCGAGATGGACAAGGGCCTCGCGGGCAAGAAAGGCTCGCTGGCCATGCTGCCCACCTACATCGGGACCGAGCGAGCCTTGTCCCGCAACGAGCCGGTGATTGTCATGGACGCGGGCGGGACGAACTTCCGCATCGCGACCGTCACGTTCCGCGAGGTGGGCGAGCCGGAGATCGCGGACTTCAAGGTCTTCCCCATGCCCGGCATCACCGCCCAGGTCGGCAAGGACGAGTTCTTCGGGACTATGGCGGGATACGTCAAAGGCATTGCGACCAAGAGTCCCAGCGTGGGCTTCTGCTTCTCGTACCCCATCGAGATGTTCCCCAGCAAGGACGGGCGGGCGCTGTACTTCTCGAAGGAGATCAAGGCCCCCGAAGCCGCAGGCCAGATGATCGGCGAGAACATGGTCAAGGCCCTGGTCAAGCTGGGCGTCTCGCAGGACAAGCACTTCGTCCTGCTCAACGACACGGTCGCCACGCTGCTGGCGGGCCGCGCGGAGACCAGCGGCCGGCGGTTCGACAGCTACATCGGCTTCATCCTCGGGACCGGCACCAACACCGCTTACATCGAGCTCAACAGCAACATCGGCAAAGCGAAGGACCTGGAGCTCGACGGCAGCCAGATCATCAACGTGGAATCGGGCGGGTTCGGCAAGGCCCCGCGCGGGCGGATCGACAAGAAGTTCGACGCCGCATCGGTCTGTCCGGGCGTCAACACGTTCGAGAAGATGATCTCCGGCGCGTATATTGGGCCGCTGTGCCTGGCGACGGTTCAGGCCGCCGCGACCAAGGGTCTGTTCTCGAAAACGACTGCCGCATCGGTGGCGGGCATCGAAGCCGCCACGACCAAGGACATCAGCAACTTCCTGAGCCGCCCGGAAGGCGGGGACAACCCGATCTCGGCTGCCCTGGTCAATGCCGCGGACGACGAGATCGTCACGGTGTACCACCTCGTGGACGCCCTGGTCGAGCGGGCGGCCAAGCTGACCGCCGCGAACCTGTCGTCGGCGGCGCTCAAGTCGGGAAAGGGCCGCAACCCCTGCCGGCCCGTCTGCATCGTCGCCGAGGGAACGACCTTCTACCGTCTCAAGTCCCTCCGCCAGAAGATCGAACGGTACTTGACACAATACCTGGTCGAGCGCAAGCACGTCTACTACGAGATTGTGAGCATCGACAACGCCACGCTGATCGGCGCCGCCATCGCGGGTCTGACGAACTGAGCGAAGAAGGACGGCATTCAACGCGCCCTGGGGTCCGGCTTCCACGTCAAATCGTCAATCATCAATCATCGATGGCAACGGCTTCCCACCACAGGCGAGGACAGTCCTTGCCTTCGTCGATCCAGCAGATGTCGTCGGTGTCATCCGCCGGCTTGCCTGATGAATTTCGACAGACGAGTTCGGTAGCGTGTGCCACCGCTTTGGCGGGCTTCGTGCGCCTGGTTCGGAGTTCCTTGAGGGGACCGGAATGCAGCCCAGCCGCCCCCCGCTGGGATGGCGAATTCACTTGGCAAGCGCAACACGCGGATGTGCGACGAATCAGCGCGATGTTTCCACGCGGCCGCAGGTCGCCTCAGAAAATGGTGGAAGTCGAGCTCAGAGCGTACACTCGATCCTCGCAGCGTCCTTTTCCACCGGCTGACGCTCGAAGTCCCCGAGTTCCACGATGCCCACTCGCTCGTCGAGCACGCCGCTGGCCTTGAACCGGCCGTCGGCGGACACGTCTTTCCAGCAGGCCTGCATGCTGTCTGAGAAGTTGATGTCGTCGAGCAGGATGATCGCTCCGCTGCTGCTGCGGGCGATGACGATTTCCAACTGGGGTAGGACGAACTCCTTCGTGTGGATCGCGTCGATGAACGCCAGGTCGATATGCTGGCCCTGCGGCAGGGCCTTGTCCACGTTGTCCTCAAAGGTCCCGACGACGAGATCGAATCGGTTGCCGATCTGCGAGAGATTGGCCCTGGCCACTCTGGCCCACACGTCGTTGACCTCGAACGTCAGGAGCCGGCCCCGGCCGTTGGACTCGATGCCGGCCAGGAAGTACATCCCGGAGACGCCGAACGCGGTGCCGAACTCGACAACGATGTTCGGCCTGCGTCTCTGGACGAGGAAGGTGTACAGGTCGCCCATGGACGCTTTCGTCCGGACCTGGTTCGGCATTCGGGTCGGGCCGCCCGCGTTGTTGTAGCCCTCCCAGAGCGGTTGCGGACCGAGCTCGTTGGTCTGCCGGGCGAGCTTCTCCACCGTGCCGCTATAGGCGCTCTTGGCCGGGCGGAGGGTCCTGCCGGGAAACTGTTGCACGAGCCACGAGTCCTCGGCCCGCTTGACCCACCGCACGGAGACCTTCGCATTCCCGTATTTCCTGAGAACCCGGTTCACGGACCGTTGAAGCTTCGAAAACATCCCATTCCCTTGCGACTGTTGAAGCCGGACAACACTCACGCAGTTCGCCTCTGTTGCGGTCGACCTTCTCGTGAAATGGACAGCACGACGAACTACCCAGCACAACTCTCCACTGTCCTTCTGTACCATCGGCATCATAGCAGCCCGCGCGGAGCAAGTCAATCCACGCGACGAACCGCTGCAAGGGGCTCGGATCTCCAACCGGAGGGCGGGTGGCCAATTGCTCCGATGCCAGGGTGCTTCAGTTCGTTCAGCGGCTATCTCGCGGCGGGAAGACGATCTGGGCGAGCTTCTCGCGGACGGGTTTCGTGGCGCCGGCGTCGTGGGGGTGGGCGCGATTGGTCAGCAGGATCAGGTAGACGCCGGTCTCGGGGTCGCAGACGAAACTGGTGCCGGTGTAGCCTGTGTGACAGAAAGCCACCGGCGAGGCGTTCGGACCCTTCACCCAGGCGTAGCTGGAACTGAGGTCGAAGCCATAGGCCCGGCCATGAGACTGTTCCGTCGTGAGCATTCTGACTGCGGCGGGACTGAGGATTCGCTTGCCCTTCCAGGAACCGTCGTTGAGCAACATCCTGCAGAAGATCGCGAGGTCGGAGGCGGTGGAGAACAGGCCTGCGTTGCCGCTCGTGCCCGCCATGAGTCGAGCGAGCGGATCGTGCACCGTCCCGCGGAGCGGCTCGCCATCCACGATCTCCGTGGCCGCGATTCGTTCCTTCCAGGAGGCGGGCGGATTGTAGGTCGTGTCCTTCATCCCGAGAGGGGCATAGAGGTTCTCGCGGGTGAAATCGGCAATGCTCTGAGTGGAGACGACCCTCACGATTTCCGCGAGCGTGATGTAGCCCAGGCAACTGTATCGGAACTCCTCGCCGGGCACCGACTTTGCGTCGAGACTGCAAATCTTCTCGACAACCTTGTCGGGGCACGGGCTGCCGTTGTTCTGCTTCAGGGAGTTCGCGTCGGAGTATGCGGGCAGGCCGGAAGTGTGGGTCAGGAGGTGGCGGATTCTCGCGTCCTCCTTGCCGCCGCAGGCGAAGGCGGGCAGGTAGTTGCGGATGTAGTCGTTGGGGTCGAGCTTGCCGCGATCGACGAGGACCAGGATCGACGCCGCGGTCGCTATCGGCTTGGTCATCGACGCCAGGTCGAAGATCGTGTCCTTCTGCATCGGCGCCTGGTTCGGCTCCGAAATCGCCAGTCCGAACGCCTTGTGATAGAGCGTCTTGTTGCCCCGGCCGACGAGGACCACCGCGCCGGGGAAATGCCCGGCCTGAATCTCCTCCTGCACGACGCTGTCGATCCGTGCCCAGTCCAGACGCGGGACATGGTCCAGACGACAGGAGGAGCACAGACACAGCAATGCCACGACTGCGAAACTCGAATTTCGAAATCCGAAATCCGAAACAAATTCAAAGGACCCAAACCCAAATGACCGAAACGCTGTTGCACGCCGGACGATCCGTTTGGAGCTTTGGGTTTTGAGCATTCGTGCTTGTTGACGTTCCCGCTCTGGCGGGGTCGTATTTCGGATTTCGGATTTCGTGCTTGTGCTCATAGAGACTTCTCCTCGCGGGATTGTATCCGCTCGATGGCCATCGCCACGGGCGAGGGGACTTCCTCGCCTCGTTGGGCCCGCTCGGCCAGCTCCTCGATGGCCTCGTGGAGGACCTCGCAGGCGTGCTCGTAGGGGCAGCCGGTTTGGAGCACGATGAGCCGGCAGCCGCGGTCGATGAGTTTCTTGTTGCTGGGCGAGACCCAGACCATCGCGTTGCCGATCACCCGGCCCATCCGGACCATCGTCGCGGTCGAGAGCGTGTTCAGGATGAGCTTGACCGCCAGGTGCTCCCACAGCCGCAGCGGCGAGTCGGGCACGTCGCAGGGAATGTGGATGTGCTCGCCCACGATGACGGGTGTTCGTTGCATTCGTGGCCCGGATGCTTCGCTTGGCTCAGCATGACAAATGCCGGCGGGGGGGCCGAAGGTGATCGCGGCAGTCCTCTTGAATTGATTATGGATGATGGATGATGGATGATTGGGCACGCTGCCAACCTGTACGAGCAGCGAGTCGGGGGCATTCGTGCGCGACGGGTCGGGCTCGTTGCCGATGCGGAACTTGTGGATCTCCGCATTGTCCAGTTTCGGTGGATTGGCCTGGATGTGTGCGGGGGCCTTCAATTGTCTGAAGACCTCGGGACCCCAGGTCAGGCCGCGAGGCTCCCGCTGGAGCATCTCGTGCCATGCCTGCTCGGTCGGCTGTCGCGGGTCCTTGACGAACGCCCAGGAGACAGGCGAATTCGTGTCGCCGGCCCTGCGGAAGGGGGGCGTCATGAACGTGGGCGAACGCTCGGTTGTGTCGGTCAGGACGTCGAGCATCAGGGAATCGGCGAGGTAGGTCACCAGGCCGTGACTGCGATAGACTTGTTCCTCCAGTTCGACGGCCCGCGCGATCGACGCGACCGCCTGTGGACTCGACAACTGCTTGAGCAGAGTCTCGAAGAGTTGGCGGTAAGCGGAAGTGGTGTGCACTGCACACCCTACATGCTTCGCCGGGGCCCTCTCGGTCGCGGAATCTTGTAGGGTGGGCTGTGCCCACCGTTCGTTCTCCGCCGCCAGAGCCATTTCCAGGGCGGCGCCGACGACGAGAAGCTCCGTCGTGGTCGCCTGCATGCGGGTCGAGCCGGTGATGGCCATGGGCCCGGTCGTCAGGTCGAGCTTGCCGATGCGGGGCTCTTCGATCACCTCGCGCGACCGCTGCACGTGCCGGCACAGCAGATCGGTCGGGTTGTTGTAGACGAAGAACACGTGGGCGCCGACGTCGAGTCCCTGCCAGGCGGTGCCGATGACGAACGAGGTCTCGCCGCCCTCGGTGATGGCGACGACGACATCGTCGCGCTGGACGCCGGCCTCGCAGATCTGATGCCGGCCGAAATCGGCGAAATCCTCGAACCCCTCCACGGACTTGATGAGTGCAAAGTCGCCGCCGGCCATGACGCTGACGCACAGCTCTCGCATCAGCGCCGCGCCGGGGCGCTCGGGCGCCGCCTCTCGCCAGAACCGTCGCCAGGCGGCCTCGATGAGGATGCTCAGCCGGCCGGTGGCGCCGCAGCCGGTGAAGAAGATCCGATGCCTGGTGCGGATCGCCTCCGCCAGGGCCTCGACGAGCCCTGCGAAACTCTCCTGTGCGAAGATTCGCTCCAGGGCCGCCGGGATGTCGTCATCCACCGATTGCAGCAGGCGAATCCCCGCCGGCAGGTCGGTCGCGAGGGTCTGCGAGAGCCGCTGCGTCTTCGGGTGCGACGACTCCGTCAGCAGTTCGCCCAGGCGAAACGCCTTCTGGCATTCGAGGAACTCTCTGGCCTTTTCCTGTGCTCGTGACATATGCGATCGGAGGGCACGACGCCGGGGACGGGGGCCCTCGGCTCAGCGGGTGATGCTCTCTTCGAGCCGGGCGACGATCTCGCGGGCCTTGGCCACCTTGTTCCCGTGGGGGCCGTCCCAGTGGACTTCCGCGTCTCGCTCGAGCATCTCCTCGACCTTCTTGCATGCAACCAAAACAGTTGCATGATTTTTGTTGCCCATATACCGACCAACCTCAGAGGACGACATGTTCGTGTGCTTGCGAGTCAGGTACATGCTGAAGTGCCTGGCGAGGGAGACGGTCCGGCCCTTCTTGGCGGAGTGCAGGCCGGCGGGGGTGACGCCGAAATAGGCGCCCGCCGCGGCCTCGATGTCCGAGACGTGGACGATCGGGTCGCACCGCTCGATGTGCTCCGCCAGCACGGTCTCGGCCATGGCCAGCGAAAGCTTCTCGTCCTGGAGCGTCGCGTAGGCGATGAGCTTCAGCAGCGCGCCCTCGATCTCGCGGACGTTCGTGCGGACCCGCTCGGCGACGTAACGAATGACGTTCTCGGGCAGGTCGCTCCTGGACCTGGGCTCGCCGCCGGGCGAGATCCGCATCATCCGCCGGGCGAACTGCCGGCAGATCTCGCAGCGCATGTGGAAGTCCGGCGCCTCGATCTTGACCACCATCCCCGACACGAACCGGTTCACCAGCTTCTCCGACAACTGGGCGATCATCTTCGGATGGGCGTCGGAGACCAGGACGACCTGTTTGCCCGCCAGGCTGATCGTATTGAAGGTGTGCAGGAACTCCTCTTGTGTCGAGGGCTTGTTGGCGAGGAAGTGTACGTCGTCGATGGCCAGCAGGTCCATCTGCCTCATCCTGCGTCGGAAGACCTCCAGCTTCTTGGTCTTGAGGGCCAGCACGAACTGGTTGGCGAACTCCTCCGCGGACAGGTACAGCCAGCGGGTCTGCGGGCGGGCCTGGGTCACGCCGTTGCAGATGCCCTGGAGCAGGTGGGTCTTGCCGACGCCGCAGCCGCCGTGAATGAACAGCGGATTGAACGGGCTCTGCTGCTCGCGGATCAAGGCCTTGGCGGCATTGAACGCCAGTTCGTTCGAGGGTCCCACGACGAACGTGTCCAGCGTCAGGCGCAGGCCGTCGACGCTCTCGGACGATCCGCCGGCCTTCGCGGTGCTCCGGCTCTCCAGGCTCGCAGCCGCCGGCGTGCGACGAGGCCCGGCGGCGCCCGACCGCCGACGCTCGCCCGACAGCTCCGTGTCGATCGTGAACGCGATCTCGGGCAGGTGCCCCATCGCCGACTCCGCGGCCGCCCGGATCTCCTTGATGAAATGACCTTCGAGCCACGTGGCCAGGAAGGGGTTCGCGACGCCGATTCGCAGGTACCCGTCCGCCAGCGTGAACCGGGCGCTGTTCTGAAACCAGATTCGATACTTCTGCGCGCCGATCCGCTTGGCCAGCTCGTCCGTGATCGCCGTCGTGTCGCAGCCCGCACCGCTGCGGGCTTTCTCATCCGTGACTATGCCGTGCATCAGGTCTCCCTGCCGACAAGGGCGAGCCGACGCAAGAGAGCCTGCGCCGAATCCCTGTCGATACCTGCTTCTCGATTATGGTTGCACTGGAGAACTGCCAGGAAGTCCACCAGCGAAAACCGTGCTTGCTGGAGGACCCAATCCGTCCTCACGAAACACTCATATTCTGCGTGCTATTATTCAGCGAACGAGCGACGAATCAATACGCATCCGGCGGTTTTCTTTTCCACCGGAGCGAGGGACAGCAGGACACTGGCTTTGCGCACGTTTTTTTTTTCTTGTTCACACGTTATCCACCTCGCAAGTGGCACTTGTGGATAACTGGTGTACAGGCGCAAGGCCTTTCGCGCCTCTAATCCCCTGCGTATCAGTACTGGGAATGCGGATAACCGGGCAAGCTGGGCGCTCGGCCTGCCATCCTGTGCATTTCCGCCAGCCAACTATCCACAGCGAACGCAGGTCGCTCGAAACCCGCGCATCGAACCGCCCTGACCGCCGACCGCGGCCTGGGAGCGACGAGTCAGGAACCGCGGATGAACACGGATGCACGCAGACAGGCGGGGCCCCGACGCGGTCTTGACACCCTCCCCCCGACCGCCCATAATCAACTCTGATTTGACTGGCCCGCGAGGGATTCAAAGCGACGCGACGAAAAGCTCTGCTGTCTATCAAACGATGAGTGCCAAACAAGAATACCTGTTCCGCAGAATGGACCCGGCCCGATATGGCGAGCACCGCCAGAAGAGGCCGCTTTTCGTTCAGGCTTACCTGCGAAAGGAGTCCTCGGACCATCGCCTCCAGGACGATCGGTGCGAGCGGGCATACAAGATCCTCCAGAGATGGGCGGAGCTGGAGTCCGGCGGCAAGCTCCGGACGCAGACCGAGAGCAATATCGAAGCGGAGTTCCTCACGCAGGTATTTGGCGAGGCACTGGGTTACACCCTGTTCTCGGAAGGCCAGACGCAATGGAACCTCAAGCCGAAGTTCCGTCTCAACGACCAGACGGCCGACGCGGCCATCGGGTTCTTCGAGGCGCACGGACAGACATCGCCGCGCGCCGTCATCGAACTCAAAGGGCCCACGGTCAACGTGGACCGCGACCGGTTCAATGGGCGCACGCCCGTCCGACAATGCTGGGATTACCTTGCTGAGGTCCCCGAGTGCCCCTGGGGGATCGTCTCGAACATCGTGAGCTTTCGTCTCTACCACAGGGGCCAGACGCCGCGAGTGTACCAGCTCTTCACCCTCCAGGAGCTGCGCAAGCGAGAGACATTCCTGGAGTTCTACTGGCTGTTCGAGCGTGGCGGCCTGCTGCCGCTCGGCATCGGGCAGGTGGCCCGCGCGGACGTGCTGCTCGAGAAATCCGAGAAGCGGCAACGCGAGGTCGGCGATGAACTCTATAGCGATTATCACGACAACCGCGTCCGCCTGATTCAGTACCTCACGAGTCCGGCCCACAACAAGCCCCTGGATACCGCCATCCGAATGGCGCAGAAACTCGTGGACCGGATCATCTTCGTGGCGTTCTGCGAGGACCGCGAACTGCTCCCGGCGCGATCCCTGTTCCGCGCGTGGAAAGAAATCCCGCCCTTCTACCGTGTCACGAATCCGAAGTGGCAGAACTTCCTGTCGCTGTTCCGCAGCATCGACGAGGGAAGCCCGTCCGGCGACGTGCCCGCCTACAATGGCGGTCTGTTCCGCAAGGACGACGGCGTCGACGACCTCCAGCTCGACGACGATTGGACGAATTTCTTCAAGAGCATCGGAGAGTACGATTTCGGGACCGAAGTCACCGTCGATGTGCTCGGACACCTGTTCGAGAAGTCCATCAACGACATCGAGCGAATCCGCACTGCCGGCGGCCTCTTCGAGTCCCAAGGCGAGGAACCTGTCACCCCCAGGATGGCGAAGTCCGCGGAACGAAAGCGAGGAGGGGTCTACTACACCCCGCCCGAATTCACCGGGTTCATCACCGAGCGCACGGTCGGGCTGACTGCACACGAGAGAATCCAGGCCGTCCAAGAGAAACATGGGATCGACGTGAGCGATCCCGAGCCCCACAAGAAGGACGGCAAGCTCAAACGCTGTGTCGAAGACGCAGTCCAGGCGCTCCGCGAGATTCGCGTCGTCGATCCCGCCTGCGGGAGCGGGGCCTTCCTCCTTCAGGCCTACGAACTCCTCGAAGACCGCTACATGGATCTGGTGCATGCCCTGGAGCATGTCGATCCCCAGGGAGCGGACCGCCTTCGCGATCGCATCGCCGACTACATCCTCCACGACAACCTGTTCGGCGTCGATCTATCCCCCGAAGCGGTCGAGATCACGCAACTATCCCTGTGGCTTCGGTCCGCCCAGCCCGGCAGGACGCTGGCCGACCTCTCCAGGAACATCGTCTGCGGCAACAGCCTGGTGGTGGACTCCCAGGTGGACCCGCTGGCACTGCACTGGCAAGCCGCGTTTCCCCAGGTCTTCACGCCGGAGCGAAACGGCTTCGACTGCGTCATCGGCAATCCCCCCCTGGGAACGCATGAAGCTCCAGGAAAGGGAGTTCTTCGACGCGGTGGTCCCGGAGATCGCTTCTGCGGTCGATGCGGCGACGCGGCGCCGATTGATCGCCGAGATCAAGGAGACCCGTCCCGAAATCTACGAACGGTACCTCCAGGCCAAGGCCAGTGCAGAGAAGATGCTCGAGTACATCCGAGCCAGCGGGCGATATCCCCTGTGTGGCAAGGGTGATATCAACACCTACGCCGTCTTTGCAGAACTGGCCAAGGGGCTGGTTGCACCGAGCGGGCGGGTCGGACTGCTCGTCCCGTCTGGAATCGCGACGGACCATACGACGAAGACCTTCTTCGCGGACATCATAGACAATGACCTGCTCGCCGGCCTTTATGACTTCGAGAACAAGGCCCCCGTCTTCCCGGACGTTCATCGCTCGTACAAGTTCTGTGTGTTGCTGTTCGGCGGTGGCGATCGCAAATCGCAGACAGCCGACCTTGTATTTTTTGCCCATCAGATGGAGGACCTGGACGACCGGGACAGGCACATCTCGCTCTCGAAGAAGGACCTGCGGTCGCTGAATCCGAACACGCTGACCTGCCCGATCTTCCGGTCGCGACGCGATGCGGAAATCACCAAAGCGATCTACCGTCGCGTCCCTGTTCTCATCGACAGGAACCGCAAGGAAGGCGGCAATCCCTGGGGGATCACGTTCTCCACCATGTTCCACCAGACGAACGATGCGGAGTTGTTCCACACCGCCCGGCAGCTTGAAGAAGGCGGCTTCAAACGCGAGGGTCCCTGCTGGAAGAAGCGAAAGCAGGTGTTCCTGCCGCTCTACGAAGCCAAGATGTTTCGCCCGTACGATCACCGATTCGGAAGTGTCTATGTTGAGACGAAGAATTGGATGAACCAGGGGCAAACACATGAGACGAGCCTGGTCGAACATCAGAATCCTAAGTTCTCGGTTGCTCCACGATGGTGGGCGGATGAACAGGAAGTCCTGACCCGCATGCCGAATCGGAATTGCAGGTGGTTCCTTGCGTTCCGCGACATCACACGAGCAACGGATTCCAGAACCGTATTAGCGTCCTTCATTCCCTATGCAGGCGCCATCAATACCTCGCCGCTCATAATACCGCAGAGAGACACCCCTGCGAGATTGGAGTGTTGTCTGCTGGCGAATCTCAACGCTGTTGTACTCGACTATGTGGCACGTCAGAAGGTCGGGCACATCCATTTGAATCTTTTCATCGTCGAGCAACTCCCGGCGTTTGGCCCGGGTTTCTACGAGCAACGCTGCCCTTGGCAGAAGAAAGGCACGCTGGAGAAGTGGATCAGCGAGCGGGTTCTCAAGCTGACGTGCGTGAGCGAGGACATGAAGCCGCTTGCGGAGGCAGCAGGATTCAAACCGCTGGTCCACAAATGGGACCCGATGGAACGAGCCGACCTGATGGCGGAGCTCGATGCGGCCTTCTTCCTGCTCTATGGGATCGAGCGCCAGGACATGGAGTACATCCTCTCGACCTTCAACGGCATCGCAAAGGAGTCCGAGGGTCCCTTCCCCGGCGGAACCACTCTGGAACGAATCCTGGCCTGCTACGACAAGTTCCGCCAGGAAGCCTCTTGAGGGTCGCCACGCCGGGGCCTTTGGCCTGTTCGCGGTCTGGATGCGCAGTGAACAACCCGGCGCCGGATGGGGTGGGTCGCGGCCCTCTCAGCCCTTGGCCCGACCGCCGTAGGAGCCGTCTTCCGTGTTCACGCGGACGACCTCGCCGACCTCGATGAACGGAGGCACCCGAATCCTCAGGCCGCCCTCGAGGGTTGCATCCTTCATCTGGTTCGTGGCGGTTGCACCCTTCGGCACCGGCGTCGTCTCCGCCACCGCCAGCTCCACGACCTTGGGCAGTTCGAGCGACACGATATTGCCCTCGTGCGTCAATGCCACCACCGGCGTGTTCGGCTTGAAGTACTTGATCGAATCGCCGAGCAGCTCGTCGGAGACCGTCAACTGGTCGTAGGTCTTGTTGTCCATGAAGATGTGCGAATTCTTGTCGGAGTAGAGGTACTCCATCTCCCGGCGGTCGAGAAAGGCCTGTTCCACTTCCTCCGTGGAGCGCAGACGCTTCTCGATCATGGTGCCGTCGGAGAGCCGTCGGAGCTTCGCCTGCACGAAAGCCCGCAGGTTGCCCGGCGTCACGTGCGTCGAGACCGTGCAGATGCACAAATGATTTTCCATCATGAAGGCCATCCCCGGCCTCATTTCGCTTGCTTTCACTGCCTGCACCTCAGAACAAACCAGACCCATTGATTCCGTCGGAATCGGTCTTCCCGCGCGCCGAGGCCGGCGCACGCGAATACAACTCGCCCACAACACGAGGCGACGACGGATAAGCAAGGATGAGTATAGACGGTGCCGAACCCCTTGTCAAGCAAGACTTTGCCGCATTCGGCCCGGCGGGCGGCGGCCCCTTCGGCCGGGGTCGGGCGCAATAAAAAGGGCCGTGGAGGGTTGTCCGCGGCCGAATCGCAAAGGGTCTGGTAAAGACCGCTTGTGATGCTCAACGGGTATTGCCCGCCTCCATGCGGCAATTGAGCAATTCATTCTACCGATCTCGGGACCGCGCGTCAAACAAATAATGCCCACTTTTTGCCAATCGCCGGGCCATTTCGCAGCACGTCCAGCGGTACGACTAGCCGACGGGGTCCTTTTCCAGTACAATCCTGCCTGGTGAACTGGGCATCCATACTTGATCGGGACGCAGAATCCATGGGATTACCGGTAGCAGCGATAATCGGTCGGCCGAACGTGGGCAAGAGCAGTCTGCTCAACGCTCTGGCCGGGGAGATGATCAGCATCGTTGACCCGACGGCGGGCGTCACGCGGGACCGCGTCAGCACGTTCATCGGGCGGGGCGACAAATTCTTCGAGCTGATCGACACCGGCGGCTACGGCATCGTCGATTCCGACCAGCTCAGCGACCACATCGAGGGCCAGATCCTCCAGGCGATCGCCTCCGCGGACCTTGTCCTGTTCGTGGTCGATCTCCGCGAGGGGGTGACGCCGCTGGATGCGAGGATCGCGGAGCTGCTTCGCAAGCACGACCTCCCCGTCCTCGGCGTGGCGAACAAGGCCGACAGCGGCAGGATGTTCCCCGCCGCGGGAGAGTTCATCAAGTTCGGTTTCGGCGAGTTCCTCCCTGTCTCGGCGCAGAACAATCTGAACAAGGCTGTCCTGCTCGATGCGGTCTTCGAGCGGCTGGCGCCCCTGATCGAAGAGGGGGCGCCGCCCGAGCCGGTGATGAAGATCGCCATCGTGGGCAAACGCAACGCCGGCAAGAGCAGCATGGTCAACGCCATCGCGGGTAGCGAGCGGGTGATTGTCAGCGAGGTCCCGGGCACCACGCGCGACGCGGTGGACGTGCGAATCGAGAAGGACGGCAAGACCCTCGTCGTCATCGACACCGCCGGCGTCCGCAAGAAGGGCAAGATGGCCAACGACATCGAGTTCTACAGCAGCGTCCGCGCGACCCGCTCGGTCAAGCGGGCGGACGTCGTCTGGCTGCTGATCGACGCGACGGAGCCGGTCTCGCAGCCGGACAAGACGCTGGCGCAACTGATCGCCGACGAGCACAAGACCTGCATCCTCGTGGTGAACAAGTGGGACCTGGCCAAGGACGTGGCCGCCACCGGCGACTACGAGGAGTACCTGACGAAGGTGCTGCCCGGCCTGAAGTACGCTCCCATCTCGTTCACGACCGCGACCCTGGGCAAGAACGTCCAGAGCACGCTGGACCTGTCCGCGGAGCTGTTCAAGCAGGCGACCACGCACGTCGGCACGGGCCGTCTGAACAAGGCGTTCGAGATCATCAAGACCGAGCGGTCGGGGGCGCGCCGGTCGTCCGCGAAGACGCCGAAGATCTACTACGTCACGCAGGTGGCGACGAACCCGGTCACGTTCATGATGTTCGTGAACGATCCCGGCCTGTTTGACGAGGCGCACCGTCGCTTCATCGCGGGCCGGCTGCGGGACCTGTTGCCGATCCCGGAAGTCCCGATCCGCCTGCTGGCCCGTCCCAAGAGCAGCAGTCGGGACCACCCAAAGGACTAAACGCCCGTATCCGCCTGCCGCGGTGCTTCTGAACCGAATGCCGTTCCTGTGCGTACACCTGCCGGAAAGGGCCGGCCACTACGTCGGTCCGCAACTTCTACGTATAGGAAAGGCCTGCGCCATGCGTCGGACATCGCCCTTCATTGTCGTTGGCTTACCGTGTTTGTTCGTGGGTCTCTGGGTCGTATCAGGCGGCGCGCGGGAGCAGCCGCCCGAGCCTGGGATGGCCGTCGGAGACAAGGCCCCGCAGTTCAACGCCAATACGCATGCCGGCGACCTGTGGCAGACGCAGGACCACGTCGGTCGCGGCAAGTACCTCGTGGTCTATTTCTATCCCGCCGCGATGACAGGCGGATGCACGAAGCAGGCGTGCAGCTATCGCGATCAGGCAGCGGACCTGGGGGGCCTGGATGTCGAAGTCGTCGGCGTCAGCGCGGACTCGGTGAACAGCCTCAAGCTCTTCCGCGAGGCCCAGAACCTGAACTTCACGCTGCTGTCCGATGTGAACGGCTACATCGCCCGTCAGTTCGGCGTTCCGATCAGCCAGGGGGGTTCCTTCAAGACCACCATCGACGGCAAGGACGTCGTCCTCAAGCGGCCCTACACCTTCGCCCGCTGGACCTTCGTCATCGGCAAGGACGGCAGGGTCCTCTCGAAGGATACTGCGGTCGATCCCTCGAACGACAGCCAGAAGGCCCTCGATTTCCTGCAACACCTCGGGAATGCCGCAACTCGCTCGTAGTACGTCGTCCACCCTAAAATGGTGGATACGACCGCGGCAGTGTGTCGCGGGCATCCTGCCCGCGATTCGAGGGCGGGACGCCCTCGACACAAGCGTGGCCACCCACCAAATTAAGATGGACGGCGTAGTAGGGTGCGTACCACGCACCATTCCTGCCGATTCTCTACCACAGGGGGGCACGGAAGGAACCGCGACGGACGCGAATTTGACTCTGTCATTCCCGCGGGGCGGGAATCCATGCCTCCGACACACGGCACCTCGCGTCTCACGGAAGACGAATCCGCCCACCGTTGTCGCCTATTGGCCGCGGTTCTGGACGGGTTGCAGCGTCCTCTTCTCGACGCCGTCGTGAGTGATCTTGATGGGCTGAATGAACCCCTTTTCATCGAAGTACATTCTGTCCATGCAGGTCACGCGATGGTTGGCATCGGTTTCGCCCAGCGGACGGCGATGGTACACCGCGTACCAGAGATCCGCCTGGGGATCGTGAATGACCGAGTGATGCCCCGCGCCGGTGGCGACGGCCGGGTCCTGCTGCAAGACCTTGCCGATCCTCTGGAACGGCCCGAGCACCGAGTCCGCCATGGCGTAGGCGACGCTGTAATGGGGTCCTCCCCAGCCGCCTTCCGACCACATGAAATAGTACTTGCCATCCCGCAGAAACATGACCGGCCCTTCCACGTAGCCTTGGGGCGTGATCTCCTTGAAGACGGCGCCGTCGTCGAACGGGACGAACCCGGTGAAGTCGCCCTTGAGCCTGGCGATATTGCAGTGGGACCAGCCGCCGTAGATCATGTAGTACCGGCCGTCCTTGTCCAGGAATACGAATTGATCGATCGGCTGAGCGCCGTTGTGAATCTGGCCGATCAGGGGCTTGCCCAGCAGGTCCTTGTACGGGCCGTCCGGCCGATCCGCAACCGCGACGCCGATGCCGCCGATCTCGCCTTCGTGCACGTCGTTGGCGCCGAAGAACAGGTAGAACCTGCCGTCCTTCTGCACGATCGCCGGCGCCCACAGGGCCCGACGCAGCCAGGGAATGTCCTGGTTGCTGATGATCCGCTCGTGCCGGGTCCAGGTCACGAGGTCCTTCGAAGAGAAGGCGTCGAAGTGGAGTTGCCGGTCGTAGGGAGCGGAATACGTCGGGAAGATCCAGTACTCATCCCCGAGGATCGTGCCTTCCGGGTCCGCATACCAGCCCTCGAAGAGTGGATTCCCCGCGCGGGCGGGAGCAAGGATGGCCATCATCAGAAGAACCGCGTTCAATGCTTTCATGCCCAATCGTCCCTTACCGATATCCGTTGGTGTTCAACTCGTCTGATACTTCGTCGGTCTGGCCGTATTATAGGAGTCCGCGCACGCAGGGCAAGGCGAAGGCAATGGGTATTCCTCGCGTTCTTCTCTCGCCGAAACGCCCAGGACGGCGGAGGGAAAAGGGACGCTTGGGAATTGGCGTCAGCGGTGGGGCGGGCTGTGCCCACCGTGGTTGTCTTGTCGGCGGTTGCAGAACGGAGATCGTCGGCCTTGCACATCTGCGGACCGGGCGTCATACTGGCGTTCGAGAAGGGTGGCCGCCGAGTCGGTCATCGTCACTCGGGAAACGTCGGACAACTCAGAAGGAGAGCAACGATGAAGAATCGAATGGTTCTGTTGATTGCAGCAGTGGCTTTGGCGGGCGTTCTCGCGGTCTCGGCGGCCCAGAAGCAGCCGGAAAAGGCACAGTTCTCCCGGACGACCATCGATCTGGGCGTCGTGGTCAGCGACGTGGACAAGGCCGTGAAGTTCTACACCGAAGCGCTGGGCTTCACGAAAGTGGGCGAGTTCGACGTCTCCGAGCAACTGGCGGGCGATACCGGCCTGACCGACAGACAGCCGTTCCAGGTTCAGGTCTTCGCCCTGGGCGACGATCCCTCGGCCACAAAGCTCAAGATCATGTCCATCGCGGGCTCCAAGCCGGTGGCCAATCAGTACATCGGATCGAGCCTCGGATTCCGCTACCTGACGGTCTTCGTCGCGGACCTGAACAAGGCCCTGGACCGGCTCCAGCAGAACGGCATCTCGCCCGTCAAGCCGGCCTACCCCCTCGGCGGCGACAGCCACCTGATTCTCGTCAAGGACCCGGACGGCAACATCATCGAACTCATCGGACCCAGGCCATAACGCGAAACGCGCTCTTCGCGCAACGGCCCCAGACGTGCCTGCCAGAGAGCTACCACGTCACCAAAAAACGGTAGCTGTCCCTAATATACCAAAAAACGGTAGCTGTCCCTAATATACCAAAAAACGGTAGCTGTCCCTAATATACCCGTTCCAACTGGCGAATTAACATGGTAAGCGCAACAAGCGGATGTGCGACAAATCAGCGTGATCCTTCCCCTGGACCATGTTCCTGGCCCAAAGCGGTAAATCCCAGGGGTCTGGGGACAGCGTCCCCAGGTTATCACGATGGAGTTATGCGGGCCTACAGCCCCGAAACCAGCGTTTCTGGCGTGTTGCGCTTCGCATGTTAATGCGCCACTCCCGTTCCGCGTGCTCTTCGCCCAATTCCAGGAAGTCGAACGCGTATTCATCTCTGATCGCCAGTTTGGCTTGCGCGGTGTCTCGCGGATTGGCGGTCGAACCATCGGGGCCAACGGATCGTATTGATATAGATCGACCGCTGAAGGTGTATCCACCGTGTGGCGCCGGTCTGGCTTGAGGGGGTTCTGCCACAATTATGGTTGACAGATCCAAATAAGGCGGTATAGTAGAAGAGTGTGGGTTGAGACGTGAACGAATGAGAGCCCACGCCAGCGAACCATAGGGCTTTTGTCGGATGTGCCGGCAGGCCTTCAACAATCACTTGTCTGAAGTGGTTTGGTCTATTGTTGTCTGTCTGGACACTGTTATTGGAGCACGGACATGGCCACCGCCAAGATCCATCGCATCTTGTCGACGCTGGGATCGCCGCACGGCGAGAGTCCCTGCCGGAGCTTTCCGTGCGCGCTCTCCGGCCTGGCCCACGAGAGCAAGCATCCCCATCTCGCCAGGAGCGATGATCCACCGGTAAGCGTCTCCCCGCCGACAGGTTCCGTGTAGGTCCCGCGTTCGTCTCGCATGTGCTGCTGGCGCCCGCCTGTTGCGTAAGCACGCGCATCGGAGATCTTCCTTCGTGCATATCCCGGCGGCCCGGTCCTCGGGACGATGTACGGCGAGCCCTATGCGGGATTTCGACCCCGTCACGCAATCACAGAACAGGAGTGCGCGAACATGACGCCATCGTGGATCCAACTACGCACGACGGACCCTGACGGAATCGCAGATACGGTCAGGGCCAACGCCGGACGAAGAGGAGAGACCGGATTCGCAGGTCCGACATCGTGCCGGATAGGCGCGATTCCAGGTCCGCGGATACGAGAACCTGAATCGGGAACCAGACGTGGAGCGGTAGGTCGGTCCTGGAGTGGATCGCGGCGAGGCGCAGTCACTGCGTCGCGTCTGTGCCCAGACGAAAAGTGAAAGGAGATGAGTCAATGACCCACAAGAGGATACAGCAGATCATCACCAGAGCCATCGCCCAAACGCCGATGGAGTCCTGGAAGTGCTACCACGTGTGCTGGTGGGAAGGGAAGATCCAGTGCTGCCACGTCCACCACACGAAAGAGCATCACGCGTCGTTCTTCGCCGCCAATGGATCGGTATTCGCGGACGGACTGAACGAGTGCCAGTGGAGACTCCTGACGAGCCGGGTGGAGGAATTCTGCCGCAGCCGCGGGATCTCGTTGCGCGGCGGATGGCGGCCGCGACTGCGACAGACGGCAGGCGCCGGTCGGGAGAGACGTCAGATCACGGAGTTCGATTCTCTGCGTCTGAACACCCTGATTGCGGACATCAAGGCGCCCGGCGCGCCTGTGAGTCCCTTCCTGGACAGGCTTGAGCGGGTGCTGGAATCGGCCCGCACCGTCGCTCCCAGAGAGGTTGAGGCCAACGTCGTCACGATGAACTCACAGGTGCGCCTGAAGGACCGGAAGGGAAAGGACGAGATAACCTGTTCTCTCGTCTTCCCGCTGGACGCCGTGAAGGGCGAGGACCTCGGCAAGAAGAACGTCTCGGTCCTTTCGCCGATGGGTCTGTCGATTCTCGGGCGACGAGTCGGCGACACCATCGAAGGGCGCATCCACGTCGACCAGATGCTGTATCAGCCGGAAGCCGCAGGGGATTTTCACCTCTGAGCAGGCAGAGCATGGGATCGATCAACCTTGGCAAGTCCTCGAACGGCACGCACAACACGCGTGAGAGTCTAAAGGAGACGATATGATGATGGAAAGACAGGTCCGAGACATGCTGATGAGCGCCATCGACGCTGCACAACCCGATCCGCTCCGGCGCTACCACGTGTGTTACTGGCAAGGTGAGATCCAGTGTCTTCCGTCTCGCCACACGACGAAGTCCCATCCCGTCTTCTTCACGATCGCGGGGCAGGTCCTGGCACGTGGACTTTCGCCGCGCCAGTTGTGGGTTCTGACACATCGGGTCTTTCACATCTGCAGGATGACGGGCCTGTCGCTCGACGGCCTGTCCGAGAACAACGAGATGGTCGCCTCGAACAGACGTGAACTCCAGGAGGAACTCGCATGAGAATCGAAGGACAGATACGAAGCATCGTAACAGGCGCCATCCGCGATGCGCAGGCCCAGCCGGTCCGCGATTACCACGGACGTCTTGGGACGTCTTGGGGTCAGCCCCTCGTTTAAGCGTGGCGAGCGGGTCCGACGGGCCGCGTCGGGCGGCGGAACCCTCCGAGTCGTCACGTCTTTCGGCCGGCGAGCTGACGGAGGACGTCGATGAGGGCGTGGGTGCCGTCGCGGCCTCGGCCCTCGGCCTGGAGGACTGCGAAGAGCTGCTTGACCAGGGCCGTGCCCGGCAGGGGCTGGCCGATCTGCTCGGCGTATTCGAGGACCAGGCGCAGGTCCTTCTGCTGGAGATCCACCATGAAGGCGGGTTTCAGGTCGCCGGCTGCGACCTTGGGTCCGAGGACCTTCAGCGAGTGACTGCCGGCGGCGCCCGCGGTCGTGACTTTCAGCGTGGTCTCGAGATCGAGTCCGGCCCTCTCTGCGAAGGCGAGTCCCTCCGCGACGCTCATGATCGTGTGGATCACCATGACCTGGTTTGCGAGCTTGGTGGTCTGCCCGAAGCCGAGCGGGCCGCAATGCGTGACAGTGCGGCCGAGCGTCTCCAGGATCGGCCGGACCCTCTCGACCGCCTCGGCGGAGCCGCCCGCCATGATGGACAGCTTGGCCTCGATGGCGCCGATCTGGCCGCCGCTGACGGGGGCGTCGATGAGGGTGACGCCGCGTCTCGCGAGGACCTCTCCCATCGTGCGGGTTTCCGCGGGCGAAATCGTGCTCATGTCAATGCAGGTCAGGCCCTCCCTCGCGGCCTCGATCACGCCGCCGGGACCGAGCAGAACCGCCCGCACGTCGGGTGTATCCGTCACGCACGTGATCACGATGTCGCTGGCGTGCGCCGCGTCCCTCGGGGTGTCGGCCCATCGGGCGCCTTCGTTCAGGAGCGTCTCGGCCTTGGACCGGGTCCGCGTGTGGATGGTGAGCGGGTAGCCTGCGCGGAGCAGATTCCGCGTCATCGGCTCACCCATGATGCCGATCCCGATGAAGCCGATCCTTGGCATGGTCATGAGACGGGGCTCAGATGATTTCGAGTCTGCGGATGATCGACTTGGACCATCGACTGCTGCGGATCTGGGTCATGATCAGCAGCAGCAGGGCGACGAACCACAGGCCGCAGAAGCGGAGGTAGTAGAAGACCAGATTCGGCACGCCCTCGGCCTTGTACACGAGCCCGTCCTCGATCGCGCCGGGTCCGTAGACGACCCCGACTACGTAGGACTCGAAAAGCTCCTGCCAGGGGATGATCAAGGCCACCATGATCAGCGACAGGATGAACGCGCGGGAGATATGATTGATGCCGCCGAGCCTGCCCACGAGGGAGACCATCAGACAGAAGAAGACCGTCATGGCGAACAGGATGGCGGAGACGATGAGAATGCCGTTGGCGACGCCGGTGATGCGGGCGACGCGTTCGTAATCGAGTTTGCCGAGCAGGCCCCCGGCGGATGCCTCGTCCGCGGTCGCGCTCTCGACAGACGTCGTCGTTGCTTCCGGAGTCGTTGCGGCAGGCGTTCCGGCGGCCTTGATGAGGCGCAGATCGACCGCCCAGAAGGCCGCCTGGACGAGGACCAGGCAGATCAGCACGATGGCGAAGAAGATGCTCTTCCAGGTGCGGAAGACGGCGACGGCTTCGAGGCTGTCGCTCGTCTCGATCATGTTGTTCGGATTGACCGGCATGTCACTCATAGATCGTACTCCCCGTTTTCTCTCGACTTTGCCGAGCCAGGATCTGATCCCGCCCGAAACGGTGTCCGCCACAGGACCGGACCGACGCGGACCGACAAGGTTCCATGATCTGCATAAAAAAGGACGCTTTCACGATTATCCGCAATTGGGACAACCGACACAAGGGAATTCTTCGCGGCGTCCCAGGCTGCTCATCCGCCCGAGGCCAGGGGCACCCGGACGGCACGAATCGCCTGCGACAGGCCGCACATCACCGACTCGATCTTGTGGGTCTCCTCTGCCGTGACGGTCAGCGGCGCCGGACGCCACAGGAGCGCGAATCCCAGGGATCGGCCCAAATCGCTCAGCGGGAGCGTCACGATCGAGAACCTGGCCAACTGCTTGAGGTCCTCACCCAGATCCAGGCTGGACAGCTCGGCGAGCGTGCAGGTCTTGTTCGACTTGCAGATTCCGTCGACGAGTTCCGAGGTGAGGTGTTCCTGAGGTCCTTGTTGCTGGCACGCGAACATGTCATCGCCCGCGAAGGAATAGAGTTCGCAGCCGTCCGCCTGCCGGAGGTAGAAGGCCACGCCGGTTCCGGGCAGTTCCTGGCGGATTTGTCGGTCGGCCCGGGCCAGCAGTTGGTTGAGGTCCAGACTGCCCAACAGAGACTTGTAGAACTGGGCTGCGAAACTGATCGTGTAGAGTCTCTGAATGAAGGCTCGCTGGGCGGAAATCAAGTCGTTGCACAGGATATCGATCTTGCTGGCCTGCTGTTTGCGTTGCCTGTTGACCCGGTTCAGCAGCAGGCGCAGCCGTCTATGTCGTTCGGTCTGACTCATAGGTCTCCACGTCTAAGGATGCCTACTGGGCCTCCTCCGTATGGGAATATGGCGCACGGCTCTTCTCTTGGGGCCGAAACCCATGCATAAGTTCGGCCCCGCACAGGAAATGCTTTAGTGCCGTCGGGCACAGATTGTCCGTCGGGCCGGTCGCCCCATAAACAGCGATGTATCATCGGTGGGGTCCGCCCGACGCTGAGCGGACGCCTCGCCACAAGATGCGAGAATCCGGGTCGCGAAGCCTCACGGGCGATGTTCTCGGACCCGCTGAGGCGGATCGCCCAGGCGTCCAGGCGCGAGGCAACTGCAGACCCGGCGTTGTCGCCCACCGCACGCCGTGGCGGCAATCGCCTTCTGAACTCCCGATAGCCTTCCCTCCGAGCCAAAGATGTGTCGTGAGATCGCAGGGACAGGATCGCTCGGTCGCTGGGTGCTGCACTGGTGACCACGAGTCCCGAGGTCGGCACAAGCAAGGTGTGAGGTGCAGGAGTTTCCCTGCGCCCCCACACCCTGCCTGCCACAGAGCTTCAGTTTGACACCAGAACTCTGCCTGGGGCTGTCCGCCACCTTCCCTCCCGGGACAGGTTCACATGCCAGTATACGGATTGTCGGAACGCGAAATCAATTGTTACAACTACGTATTTTTCGGGGAATTTCGCCAAGAAACCAGGCGATATGCCTGGGTTTTCGCCCGGTGGGCCAAGGGCGCCCCGCCGGGTGGATGATCTGCCGGCTCGTCACGCGGTGGGCAGAGTCACCGTCACCGTGGTGCCATGGTCCGGCTGGCTTTCGAGCTCGATCGTGCCGCCGTTGAGCTGAACGAGCCGGCTGGCGAACGCCAGACCCATGCCGCGTTTGCGTCCGGCGGGTTTCGCCGAGAAGAACGGGCTGGCCGCCTTCTTGATGGTGGCCTCGTCCATGCCGCTGCCGAGATCGCTGACCTTGAGGATCAGGCCCGTATCGGCCGCTTCGACCGCGATCTTAACCGGTCCCGTCGTGTCTGCGTAGGACTCGACCGCGTTGGCGATGATATTGGCCAAGGCCGAGGCGATCTGAGCCGAGTCCACCATGGCGGTCATAAAACCCTGTGCGACCTGAACTTGCGCGTTGATGTGCTCGGCGCCGGTCTTCTGTCGGGCCAGCTCGATCGCTTCGTCGATGATCTGTCGGATATCCGACGGACCCACGCGAGGCGCCGGCGGCTGGGCGTAGGCCATCAGGTCGTCCACCAGGCTCGATGCCTCGCGGGCGTTCTCGACGATCTTCTCGAGGGCATTGCGCTTCTGGCCGTCGGATTCCGCCTGGGCGATCAGTTGCGCCCGGCCCGTAATGACCGACAGCGGATTGTTCAGCTCGTGGGCGACGCCCGCGGCCATTTCCGCCAAAGCCTCGACCGCGTTTCCCATCGGGGTCGCCCGAGATGCTGTTGACCTGGGTCGGCCGTTCTCGTGGGACAGGCGCTCCGCGAGGCGTTCTCGCCGCTCGTTGGCGAGCGCCAGGCCAAGGATCGTGCCCGCCAGCGAGGCCGCTGTCTCGAATCGCTCCGCGAACAGACCCGCGTCGGCAGGGTAGCTCAACTCGAAAACCACCAGGCCGATCGCCTGGCCGTCCGAGAGCAGGGGAAGGACCTTCGTCTGGCCGCGGCTGAAATCGACTTCGAGCTGCTCCAGGAGCCACTCCACGCGATCCTGCGCGTCGAGCACGGCGAACTGGTTCACCAGAGACTTGGGGACAGGCGAGTCCTCCGCCGGGGCCTCCAGGACGGTCTTGTGACTATGGCCGAGGGCCTCGACGACCGCGGCGTCGATGGCTCCCTCTCGCGGGCAAGCGGTCAGGCAGATGCAAACCGTGCCGGTCTGGAAGAACCGCTGCCACCGCCTGGCGAATTCCTCGGCCAAGTCGATGGCTGCGACGCTCGAACTGACCTCGTTCAGGAACTCCTGGGCGAAGCCCAGGTACCCGGAGGCCGCCGCGAGCGCGCGTCCTTCCGCAGACAGCTTCGTGTGTTTCCTCGCGAGATCCGCGGCTGTTGCCTGGATCAGGTCGCAGTACCTGGCGGTGGCCCGAGGGATCTCCAGACCGAGAGCCTCGGACCGACGTTTGACCTCCGCCGGCAGATCGTCGATGATCTGCTGGAGCGTCTTGACGGCGATTCCGACCGATTCGCCGACCTCGACGAGGGGATCGGGCGCGTCGAAACTCCCCGATTGGCCGATGCCCGCGCGACGCGCCATATTGTCGGCGGCCTTCACCAACAGGGCGATTCTCGCCTCCGCCACCGGCTCGAGCGCGGAGGCGTCCCGATGGTGCAGCCAGATCGCCAGCATGATCGGCTCGGGCAGTCGCCAGCGTTGGGCGAGCTGCCTGCCGAGCAGCGTGTGGTTGGTCCCGAGGTGCTCGTGCTCGACTCGGTACAGAGCGAGGTTTGTCGCCTCCGCCTCGCGGGCCATGGCGGCCAGGCTCTTGGGCATGACGTCCTGCAAGGCGAACTTGCCGATGTCGTGCAGCAAGCCGGCGGACCAGGCGAGCTGCGGATCGACGTCGGGGGCCGCCTCCGCGAGCCGACGGGCGCAATGGGCGACCGCTACACTGTGCAGGATTAGGTCCTTGCGGTCCGGCGAGCCAAGCTGCTGATCGGCGAAGTCGATCTCGAAGCCCGCGGTGACCTTGGTTTGCAGGAGGGCGTCTCGAACGTCGTCCGCGTCCAACCGGTCGAGAACGAGGCGGACCGAGTGACGCTGCGGAACCGGGCCCGCGGCGCGGCGCTGCGCGAGCGAGAGAATGGCCGCCGCACAGGCGGGCTCGCATTCGAGCGTCTCCACGACCGATGCCGGCGAGAAGCGGCTCTGCGCCAGCTTCGTGAGATACTGCACAGCGACGCACGGCGGGACCGACAGCGAGTCCAGCTCGTTGATAGCCAGCTCCACCTTGCGGGACGCCGTCGCATCGATGTACCTTTTCGCCATGCGGCTACCCTGCGTTCTCTCCGTCTGGGGGTCTCCACTCGCCACCGATGGCGTGCTTCACCCTCACTCCGACTCCTGTCCTGTTGTCGCCCTGCGGCGCTCTCAGGCGACCAACTGCAAGGCCGCGTTGACCTTCTCGGTCAGTTCCGAGATGTCGAACGGCTTGCGAATGAACGACTCGGCGCCCGACTTGAAGAGCTGGTCGATCTCTTCCTGCTTGATGACGCCGCTGACGATGATGATCCGGGTGTTCTCGAATTCCGGGTTGTTCCGGATCGTCTGGCACACGACGTTCCCGTTGACATCCGGCAGCATGTAGTCGAGCAGGATCAGGTCCGGACGGAACAGTTGCGTCACCATCCCGGCCTCGTATCCGCTCGACGCCGTGCGGATCTCGTAACGCCCGTCGCGCGTCAGAATGTCCGTGATCAGCTCCACGATTTCCGCATCATCGTCCACGACCAGCACCTTCTTGCGCCCCGAGTCCAGGTTGTCCAGCGGGATGCTGTTGTCCCGCATGAACTTGATCAGATTCGCACGGGGGATGCGTCGGAACTTCGAGCCCGGCACCCGGAAGCCCCGGAGCCGGCCCGAGTCGAAACAACGGATGATCGTTTGCTGACTGACCCGACAAATGTCTGCGGCCTCGCCGGTGGTAAATAGATCCTTCATCCTTGCCCTTCCTTTTTCGCCAAATCCATTTGACAGAAGGCCCACTCAGTTTGCCTTACTGTCCCACCTTAACCTGTCACCCACAGCATGTCAAGGTGAAAAAAGCATAAAAACCCCGTTCTTTGCCATAGTACCCAGTTTCTTATCGGCAACTCCCGGTCTTTCTCTTTGATGAATTTTCCCGGACGCTTCGCCGGAGGATGGGCAATTTGGAGCCCCGCAGCAGGCACACCCGCGAAGGCGGGGCCTACCGCGGGCCGGCCCTCGTACCGAAATCGGGTTCGTTTCGCACGATCGATGGCGAAGTGTGAAGCGTTTCGCCCGGAGACCGCGCCGCTCGTCCCTCCTCGTTCGTGGCGACCCCAGCGTTGCCAGGAGGAGCCTGCGCCGGACTTGGTCCGGGACCGGCAGGCGTCTTCGTAGCACGGGCATCCTGCCCGTGAGTAGCATGGGCGTCCCGCCCATGATTCCCGTCCGGCACGTTCGTAGTGACGCCGTAAGGCGTTATCTTCTCTTCTGCGAGTTTGAAGTGCGATGTTTGAAGTGTGAAGTCAGACGGGCCACCGCCCAAGGCCTGACAGCTCGCACTTGCCGTTCCCTCCGACGATGGTTTCGCGCCAAACGAACCCAATTCCGCCCCTGCGACGGCCTCCTGACCCGCCGGAGGGGTGCTTTCCAAATGGTGAGCTTCCCCCGGCCGGGCCGCTGTGCGCACCTCCCGCTCCCTACGCAGCTCGGCCATCGTCCGGTACAGGCTGCTCTCGATCCGTCGTTCATACATCAGCAGCCGGTCCAGGACCCGCGCCTCCGCGAAGTCCGCGACGACGAGCTTGCCCAAGGAAGCGTTCTCATCGACCACGCCGGCAATGCCCCGATCCCAGTCGCTTCCTTTGATCTGCTTCCACTCTTCGAGTCGGGCCTCCAGCAGATCCGTCGGCTCGCCATCGTCCAGTGCCGCGAAGGCAATGTTCTGGAGCCGCTCGGCCCTTTGCAGTCGCCAGGAGAGCCCGACGATCCGCTCCGCGAGCATCGCTTCCACCGCTCCGGCCGGCGCCAGCTCCTGGAGCATCCCCTCCCGGTAGACCTCGAATTCCGCCGGGTCTTCCCCCTGGATGACCGCCTCCCGCGCCAGCAGGCCATGCTTGATCGCATTCCGCGAAGCCCTCTCCTTGCCTTGTGCCGTACGAGGTCCCGTGGACTTGCGAGCATTCAAACGATTCGCCTGGATCTGTGCAGTAGTCGCCATACTGAGCCCTCCGAATTGATGGTTCTACGCTTCACGCTTCACAATTCACGCTTCACGACGCGTGGCCCCCAACGGGGCCACACATATGGCGAGTATACCATAGCGACCCAGCGGATGTCAACAGCAATCTAACAAACACAGAAAGAAAAAGCTTCGCCACAGAGGTCACAGGGCGAGGAGGCTCTTGTAGTACGCTGTCCATCTTAATTTGGTGGGCGGATTGAGCGTCATTTGCCGATGATTCCTTTCAGAGAAAGAGAAAGGAGTCTGCCTATGAAGAGTTCAAATCGCAAGCGTGCTGTGGAATTGACCGAAGAAG
>Ga0116142_10000379_pt1 | contig 60566 bp, 49 predicted proteins | sample AD_UKC033_MetaG_FD_89785 | JGI IMG/M metagenome (GOLD analysis project Ga0116142, IMG submission 89785) | Active sludge microbial communities of municipal wastewater-treating anaerobic digesters from USA - AD_UKC033_MetaG | ecosystem: Engineered > Bioreactor > Anaerobic > Digestate | place: USA... | reverse complement strand
CGAGATCAGGCCCTGCTGGAAGTTCTTGCGCAGGAACTCGGGCTCGAAATTGGACAGGCCCTCGCGCCCGAAGGCCGCGTAATACGCCGACACGATGGAGCCGCCCGACACGCCGCTGATCAGATCGGTGGCGTCCAGCAAGGTCAGGTGCTTGCCGTTCCAGTCGAAGCGCACCTCGTCCAGCGCACGCAGCACGCCATAGCCAAAGGCCGCCGCGCGCGCACCACCGCCCGAAATGGTGACGGCCATCACCAGGGTCGGATCGCGCGTCTCGTTGAGGTGCCCGGCCCTGAGCTGCTCGGGCGCCATCGGCGTGTTGATCCAGGGTCGCACGGTCGAACAACCCGTCAGCAGCGCCAGGCTCAGCATCAGGCAGCGCCCGATCCAGGTGGCCGGGCTGGCGCGGCGTGCCGGGGCAGGCGCGCAGGCGCGCTGGGCGAAACGTGCTTCGTCGATCATGACTTGATTCTATGGGCAGCCGACGATCACCAGCCGACGCCCGAGACCCCCGATCGCTGCCGCGCGGGAGCGTGTGGACGTCTTGTTTGCTATCCTATTCGTAGCTGTCGGCGCAACACCCGTGCGATCCATCGGCAATCTGGTTTTCGATGTGCCACTCCACGCCGCCGGCCCCAGGACCCTGCGCGGGGCCAGGGTGGCGCGCCGCGTCGGCCCGGCACGCCCACTAAACTCGCGCCGGTGACGCGCCCTTTCGTTGACTTTGCCCGCCGTCGCGGGTGGCTGGCAGCCGCCCTGCTGGCCTGCCTGCTGGCGCTGCCCGGCTGCGCCCTGCTGCCGAGCACCGACCCCGCGCGCGCAGACGCCAGCGGCGAGCGCCCGGCCCCGGCGCCCCAGCGCAGCGACACCGCACGCGACGCGCCGACCGCCAGCGCCTTCGACCTGCGCGTCGAGTGCGACGACGCCGCGCTGCGCACCCTGGTGGAACGTCACGCCGAACTGCTGCGCTTCCGCGCCATCACCGACCTGGACGAGGCCGAGCTGGCGCGCCTGCTGGTGCTGGCCGAACGCGACGTACGCCAGCTGCTGGCCACCGAGGGTTACTTCAGCCCCGTGGTGAAGCTGCGGCGCGACGGCACCCGCGGCGCACGGCCGACGGTGGTGATCGCCATCGAGCCCGGCGCCCCCACCACCGTGGCGCGCGTGGACATCGGGTTCGAAGGCCAGATCGCCAGCGACGACGACGCCGACGCGGTGGCGCAGCGGCGCGCCATCGTGGACGGCTGGTCGCTGGACCAGGGCCGCCGCTTCACCCAGCAGCGCTGGTCGGACGCCAAGACCGACGCCCTGCGCGCCCTGGTGGCGCGGCGCTACCCGCGCGGCCGCATCGCCTACAGCCTGGCCGACGTGGACGCCGCCGGCGGCCGCGCCCACCTGCACCTGCGGCTGGACTCGGGGCCGCTGTTCCGGCTCGGGCCGGCGCAGGTACAGGGCGCGCAGCGCTACCCGCCCGAGCTGGCCGAGCGCCTGTCCTGGCTGCGCCCGGGCCAGGTGTACGACCAGAAGCAGCTGGTGGACGCCCAGCAGCGCCTGACCGGCAGCGGCTACTACGACTCGGCCTACCTCAGCATCGACCCCGAGGGCGATGCGGCCGCCGTGCCGGTCAGCTTCACCGTCACCGAAGCCAGGCGCCACAAGGTCCAGTTGGGCGTCGGCTACAGCACCGACGCTGGCCCGCGGCTGACGCTCGAGCACCGCGACAACCGCGCGTTCGCCAGTTCCTGGCGCAGCCAGACGCGCCTGAACCTCAATCGCAAGACGCCGCTGCTGCAGGCCGAGCTGACCTCGCTGCCCGATGCCGGCGGCTGGCGCTGGGGCGCGCTGGCGCGCTACCAGCAGCAGGACGACGGCCTGCTCAACACCCTCTCGCGCACGCTGCGCATCGGCCGCAGCCGCATCGAGGCGACGTACGACCGCAACGTCTACCTGAACTACGAGCACGCCAGCGTGACCGGCTCGGCCACCCGCACCGTGCCCGACGCGCTGCTGGGCGACGGCGCCGCACTCAGCGCCGGCTACGCCTGGACCGGTCGCCACTTCGACCGCCTGCCGCTGCCCACCCGCGGCTGGGGCCTGGGTCTGGACGCCAGCGCCGGCCTCACCACCGTCGGCGCGCGCCGCCCGTTCGCGCGCCTGACCGCGCACTGGCTGGGCATCGTCCCGCTGGCCGGCGGCGCCAGCCGGCTGGCGCTGCGCGCCGAAGGCGGCGCGGTGATCGCCGACCGGCGCGCGCGCCTGCCCGGCAGCCACCTGTTTCGCACCGGTGGCGACACCACGGTGCGCGGCTACGGCTGGCGGCGCATCGGCATGCCGGTGGGCCAGGGCCTGGTCGGGCCGGGCCGCTACCTGGCGCTGGGCAGCGTCGAATGGCAGCGCCCCATCCTGCAGAACCGCTGGCCCGGCCTGCTGGAGCACAGCCTGTTCATCGACGTCGGCAGCGTGGCCAACCGCGCCGACCGGCTGCGCCCGCACTGGGGCGTGGGCACCGGACTGCGCATGATCACCCCGGTGGGGCCGATGCAGCTGGACATCGCCTACGGCCTCAAGTCGAAAGAAATCCGCCTGCACATGACCGTGGGCCTGGTCTTCTGATGGCTGCGCAGATCCCTCCGGATGCTCCTGATTCAATAGCTGTCGGCGCACGACCAGAAAGCGCTGCAAGCCAATTTGATTCACAGCCGCCGGCTCGGCGCCGTGGCCTGGTGCGCTGGCCGCAGCGCCTGCTGGCAGGCCTGCTGGCAGGCCTGCTGGCGGCTGCCGGACTGGCCGCCGGCGGGCTCTGGCTGTGGGCCGGCAGCGAAGGCTCGCTGGCCACCGCGCTGGCCTGGGTCGGCAGGCACCAGCCACTGCAGGCCGAAGGCGTGCGCGGCACGCTGCGCGGCGGCGGCACGCTGCAGCGCCTGGTCTGGTCGCAGGACGGCCTGCAGCTGCAGGCCGAGCAGGCCGAGTGGCGCTGGCACCCCGGCGCCCTGCTGTGGCGCCGTCTGCACATCGAGCGGCTGTCGGCGCACCGGCTGCGCATCGACGACCAGCGCCCCGCCGACCGACCGACCGCCCGCCCGCCCGAGGCGCTCACGCTGCCACTGCAGGTGCGCGTGGCCGAGCTGCGGGTGGACGAGCTGCACTGGCGCGGCCCACCCGCCCTGCGTCTGGACGACATCGCCGGCCACTACGCCTATGACGGCGGCCAGCACCGGCTGACGCTGGAGCGCGCCCGCTTCGAGCAGGGCCGCTACCGGCTGCACGCCGCCGCCACCGCCCATGCGCCGATCCGGCTCGACCTGGCGCTGACCGGCGCGCTCAGCGCCACCGTGCCGGGCGGCGCCGCTGCGCTGCCGCTGACGCTGCAGGCCACGCTGCGCGGCCCGCTGACCGAGCTGCAGGCGCAGGCCGACCTGCAGGCGGCGGCGCCCGGCACCGCACCCGAACCGCCCGCCCTGCCGCCGCTGCTCGGCTTTGCCGCGCGCGCGCCGCAGCAGCCGCCCCGGGCGCCGACGCCGCCCGCCGCGGCGGCGCAGGCGTCGCCCCAGGCGCGCCTCAGCGCCCGCCTCACCCCCTGGGCCGCACAGCCGGTGGCCGAGGCGCATGCCCGCGTGCACGCGCTCGACCTGGCCGCGCTGTGGTCCCAGGCGCCACACACGCGGCTGAACGGGGCGCTCGACCTCATGCCCCTGCCCGGCACCGCCCAGACCGGCTGGGCCTTGGTGGCCGACCTCACCAACCCCGCCGCCGGCCCCTGGGACCAGGGCCGCCTGCCGGTGCAGGCGCTGCAGGCCGATGCCCTGTGGCAGGACGACACCGCCCGCGTGCGCACACTCAAGGCGCGCGCCGGCGGCGGCACCCTGGAGCTGGACGGCCACTGGCGCCGCGCCACCGAAGCGGCGCCGCCCTGGCAGATCGACGCCCGCCTGAGCGGCGTCGATCCGGCCCAGCTGCACGGGCAGCTGGCCGCCTTCCCGATCGATGGCACGGCGCGCCTGCGTGGCGCCGGCCACGCCACCGACTTCGAGCTGGCGCTGCAGGCCCGCACCAGCCCCGCGCCCGCCGCTGCGCCGCCTGCCCGCGACACGTTGGCGCACGGGCTGCGCGCGCTGCGCCTGCAGTCCGCCCACGCCCAGGGGCGCTGGGACGCCGGCCTGCTGCGGCTGGAGCGCCTGCAGCTGCGCAGCGACGACGCCGAGCTGAGCGGCCACGCCCAGTGGCGCCTGCAGGGCAGCGACGCGCCGGGCGGGCGCGCCGAGCTGCGCCTGAGCGCACCCGGGCTGCGCGCCAGCGCCCAGGGCGAGCTGCATGCCCAGCGCGGCGGCGGCCAGCTGAGCGCCGAGCTGAGCGACGCCGCCCGCGCCCTGGCCTGGGCGCGCCGCCTGCCGGGCAGCCAGCGCTGGCTGGGCGACGCCCAGGCCCAGGGCCGCGCCACGCTGCAGGCGCGCTGGCGCGGTGGCTGGCGCGACCCGACGCTGGACGCCCGCCTGAGCGTGCCGAAGCTGGACTGGCGCGGCGCCGGCAGCCCGCCGCTGCAGCTGCGCGAGCTGCAACTGACGGCCGACGGGCGGCTGGCGCAGGCGCGGCTCGACCTGCGCGGCCAGATCGCCCAGGGCGAACGGCGCCTGCGCCTGGCCCTGCGCGCCAGCGGCGGCCGCAGCACGCCGGACACGCCGCTGGCCCAGGCCAGCTGGCGCGTGCAGGTGGAGCCATGGCAGGCCGAGTGGCACGATCCGGCGCTGGGCGCAGGCGCCTGGCAGCTGGCCGGCCAGGGCGTGCTGCCGCTGCGCTGGTCGCCGGCGCGCGGCGGCCAGTTCGAAGCCGGCGCCGGCACGCTCACCATCACCTCACCGGCCCCGGCGTCGCAGGCGCGGCTGAGCTGGGAGCCGCTGCGCTGGCAGGCCGGCGAGCTGGACAGCCGCGGGCGCCTGAGCGGCTTGCCACAGCAGTGGCTGGAACGCCTGGCCGGCACGCCGCTGCAGGACGCCGGCCTGTCCGGCGACCTGGTGTTCGACGGCGCGTGGCAGGCCACGCTCGGGCGCCAGCTGCGGCTGGACGCCCGCCTGGCGCGCGCGCGCGGCGACCTCACGCTGCAGCTCACCGACGCCGACACCGGCGTGCGCTCGCGCGTGGCCGCCGGTCTGCGCCAGGCGCAGCTGAGCCTGCGCAGCGACGGGCCGGCGCTCACCCTGGACCTGCTGTGGGACAGCGAGCGCGCCGGCCGCGTGGAAGGCCAGTTGCGCACCGCCCTGGTGGCCGGCAGCGACGCCGACGGCCGCACCCGCTGGTCCTGGCCGCCGGACGCCGCGCTGGCCGGCAGCCTGCGTGCGCAGCTGCCGCAGATCGCCGCCTGGTCGCCGCTGGCGCCGCCGGGCTGGCGCCTGGGCGGCGCGCTGGCGGCCGAGCTGCAACTGGCCGGCACGCGCGCCGCGCCGTCGGTCACCGGCAGCCTCAGCGCCGACGGGGTGGCGCTGCGCTCGGTGGTCGATGGGCTGCAATTCAAGGACGGCCGGCTGCGCGCGCGGCTGGACGGTGCGCGGCTGCGCATCGACGAGTTCTCGCTGGCCGGCGTCGGTGCGTCGGGCAGCGGCGGCCGGCTGATCGCCAGCGGCGAAGCCGCCTGGCGCGACGGCCGTCCGCAGGCGCAGCTGAACGCCACGCTTCAGCGGCTGCGCGTCAGCGCGCGTGACGACCGCCAGCTCAGCGTCTCCGGCGCGCTGCAGGCGGCGCTGGACGGCCGCGCCCTGCGCACCACCGGTCGCCTGACGGTGGATCAGGCGCTGATCGTGCTGCCCGACGACAGCCGGCCGACGCTGGGCGACGACGTGATCGTGCGCGGGCCGGGTGGCCAGGTGCGCGCCGGCCGGCAGGCCGACGGCCGCGCGCCACCGCCGTCGGGCGCCCCCGACGCGCCTGCGCGCACGCCGCTGAACGCGCATGTCGACGTGCAGATCGACCTCGGCCCCGAGTTCCGCCTGCGCGGCATGGGCATCGACACGCGGCTGGCCGGCCTGCTGACGCTGACCGCCGACGGCCCGCTGACCGGCCTGCCGCACGTCCGCGGCACGGTGCGCACCGTGGGCGGCACCTTCCACGCCTACAGCCAGCAGCTGCGCATCGAACGAGGACAACTGCTGTTCCAGGGCGCCGCCGACAACCCGGCACTGGACATCCTGGCCCTGCGCCCGCAGCTCGGCCACGACCAGCGCGTGGGCGTGCAGGTGGCCGGCACGGCGCTGCTGCCGCGCGTGCGCCTGTACTCGGCGCCGGCGCTGCCCGACAACCAGACGCTGGCCTGGCTGCTGCTGGGCCGCCCGGCGCCCGACACCGGCGCCGAAGCCGCCATGCTGCAGTCGGCCGCACTGGCCCTGCTGGGCGGGCGCGAGGGCCGCGGGCTGGCGGCACGCTTCGGGCTGGACGAGCTGAGCTTTTCCGGCACCGGCGACGGCGAGCTGAACCAGGCCAGCGTGACCCTGGGCAAGCGCCTGTCCGAGCGCCTGTACGCCGCCTACGAGCACAGCATCGCCGGCACCGGCGGCACGCTGATGATCTTCTACGAGCTGTCGCGCCGCTGGTCGCTGCGCGGCCAGGCCGGCGCCGAGAACTCGGCGCTGGACCTGATCTTCAAGCTGTCGTTCGACTGAGCCCGGTGGACGGCCAGCGCGCCAGCGCCGTCAACCGCCGGGGGCGGGGCTGAGGCGCTGGCGCAGCCAGTCGGGCAGCGGGGCCGATTTCTGCGCCGGAAAGTTGACCCACACCACGGTGGCGCCGCCGGTGGCGCACACCACGCCGGGCTGGTCGGTGCGCTCCATGGTGGCCCAGGTGTCGAACGAGCTGCGACCCAGGTGGCTGACGAAGGTCTTGATCAGGATGTCACCGGGGTAGGTGAACTGGCGGATGAAGTTGCAGAAGGCGTTGACGATGACCACGCCCTCGCCGCCCGGATCGGGCTGGCAGCCGATGCCGTGCAGCCAGTCGATGCGCGCCGTCTCCATGTAGCGAAAGTACACCGCGTTGTTGATGTGCCCCATGGCGTCCATGTCACCCCAGCGGATCGGGATGGTCATTTCAAACACCAGTTGCTTGTGTTCGGGAAGCTCGATTTTCATGGTCTGGCGGCGGCGGCGCCGGTGCGCCGACAGCCTGGGTGAACTATTGAAATGATAGCTGCTGGCGCTTGCTGCAAAAGCGTCAGCAACCGATCAGAGTGCAAAACCGTCGTCGGCCGCGATCACCGCGCCGTTGACGAAATGGCTCTGGTCCGAAGCCAGCATCATCAGCACCGCGTCCAGATCGGCCGGCTCGCCCACGCGCTTGCGCGGCAGCATGTCGATCAGTTTCCTGCCCTTCTCGGTCTGCCAGTGGTGGTGGTTGATCTCGGTGTCGATGTAGCCGGGGCAGATGGCGTTGACGTTGATGCCGTGGCGCCCCCATTCCAGCGCCATGGCGCGGGTCATCTGGATCACCGCGGCCTTGCTCATGCAGTACACGCCGATCTGCGGCAGCGCGCGCAGGCCCGCCATGCTGGCGATGTTGATGATGCGCCCGCCGGTGAAGCTGCCCGGCGCGGCCCCGCGTGCGCGCGCCAGCATGCGCTTGCCCACTTCCTGGGCGACGAAGAAGGCGCCGCGCACGTTGGTGTCGAACACGAAGTCGTAGTCCTGCTCGCTCACGTCCTGGATGCGCTGGGTGGTGGACACGCCGGAGTTGTTGACCAGGATGTCGATCGAGCCCATTTCGGTCTCGGCGTGGGCCACCGCGGCGCGGATGGAGTGCACGTCGGTCACGTCGCACTCGACCACATGGGCATCGCCGCCGTCGCCCTCGATGCGCGCGCGCAGGTCTTTCAGCTTCTCCAGGCGTCGGCTGGCCAGCACCACGCCGGCGCCGGCCCTGGCCAGGGTGCGCGCGAACTGCGCCCCCAGGCCGCCCGAGGCGCCAGTGACCAGGGCCACGCGGCCGGACAAATCGATGCTGTAGCTCATGGAAAGCACTCCGGATCAGAAAGGGTGAGGAACCAGGGAGACAGACCGCCCGCCGGGGCGCGAGCGGCGCTGCATAAAATCGCCTGCACGGCCGACCGGCCCGGTGCGGGCGCGCGACGACCATGCCGCCCATTATTTCAAACCCCCACGAGGAAGCGCCCATGACCCCCGAGCAGATCATCCAGCAGTACGGCCCGCGCGAAGCCATGGAGTACGACGTGGTCATCGTCGGTGCCGGACCGTCCGGCCTGTCGGCGGCCATCCGCATCAAGCAGCGCGCCGCCGAGCAGGGCCAGGAGGTGTCGGTGGTGGTGCTGGAAAAGGGCAGCGAGCCGGGCGCCCACATCCTGTCGGGCGCGGTGATGGACCCGAAGGCACTGACCGAGCTGATCCCCGACTGGAAGGCCAAGGGCGCGCCCCTGAACCAGCCCGTGACCGACGACGCCTACGTGTTCCTGAGCGAGACGGGCGGCACGCGCGTGCCGGGGGTGCTGCTGCCGCCATTCGCCCACAACCACGGCAACTACATCGTCAGCTTGGGCAACGTGGTGCGCTGGCTGGCCGAGCAGGCCGAGGCGCTGGGGGTGGAGATCTTCCCCGGCTTTGCCGCCGCCGAGGTGCTGTTCAACGACGACGGCAGCGTCAAGGGCGTGGCCACCGGCAACATGGGCGTCGGCAAGGACGGCGAACCGACCGAGAACTTCCAGCTCGGCATGGAACTGCACGCCAAGTACACCATCTTCGCCGAAGGCGCGCGCGGCCACCTGGGCAAGCAGCTGATCGCGCGCTTCAAGCTCGACGCGCAGAGCGACCCGCAGAGCTACGCCATCGGCATCAAGGAGCTGTGGGAAATCGACCCCAGCCGCCACACCCCCGGCTTCGTCATGCACACCGCCGGCTGGCCGATGGACGAGCACACCTATGGCGGCGCCTTCCTCTACCACGCCGAGGACCACAAGGTCTACTGCGGCTACGTGGTGGGCCTGAACTACCGCAACCCCTACCTCAGCCCGTTCGAGGAGTTCCAGCGCTGGAAGACCCACCCGCGCATCAAGTGGTACTTCACCGACGACCGCGGCCAGGTCAACGCCAAGCGCCTGTCCTACGGCGCGCGCGCCATCACCGCCGGCGGCGTGCTGGCCCTGCCGCGGACCATCTTCCCGGGCGGTGCGCTGGTCGGCTGCGACGCCGGCTACCTGAACGTCAGCCGCATCAAGGGCAGCCACGCCGCCATCAAGACCGGCTCGCTGGCCGGCGAAGCCGCCTGCGACGCCGTGCTGGCCGGGCGCCAGCACGATGAACTCACCGCCTACCCCGAGGCCTTCGACCACAGCTGGCTGGCGGCCGAACTCAACAAGGACCGCAACTTCAAGAACTGGTTCAAGAAGGGCCTGACGGTCGGCACGGTGATGAACGGCTTCGAGCAGTACGTGCTGCGCGGCCACGCACCCTGGACGCTGCACCGCGCCGAACCGGACCATGTGCAGCTGAAGGCCGCAGCCGAGTGCGCGCCGATCGACTACCCCAAGCCCGACGGCAAGCTGACCTTCGACCGCCTGTCCAGCGTGTTCATCAGCAACACCAACCACGAAGAAAACCAGCCGGCGCACCTGACACTGAAGGACCCGGGCGTGCCGGTCAACGTCAACCTGGCGAAGTTCGCCGGCCCGGAAGGCCGCTACTGCCCGGCCGGGGTGTACGAATTCGTGCCCGACGAAGCCCGCGGCGGCAACGCCCAGCGGCTGCAGATCAACGCCCAGAACTGCGTGCACTGCAAGACCTGCGACATCAAGGACCCGACGCAGAACATCGTCTGGGTCACGCCCGAAGGCGGCGGCGGGCCGAACTACTCCGGCATGTGAGCGCCTGCCCGGGCCGCCAGGCCGGGCCATGGCGCCGGAGGCCGGTTCAGGCCAGGTAGGGACGCAGCCAGCCCAGGCCGTCGCTGGTGCCACCCGGCACCGCGCCACGCGCCGGGCGGTACTCGCAGCCGATCCAGCCTTCGTAGCCCAGCCGGTCGAGCAGCTCGAACAGGTAGGGGTGGTGAATTTCGCCCAGGTCCGGCTCGTGGCGTTGCGGCACACCGGCGATCTGGATGTGGCCCACACGACCTCCTGGCAGATGGTGGCGGATCTTCATCGCCAGATCGCCCTCGACGATCTGGCAGTGGTACAGGTCCATCTGCACCTTCACGTTCGGCCGGTCGATGGCGTCGAGCAGCGCGTGGGCCTGGTCCTGGCGCTGCAGATAGAAGCCGGGCATGTCGCGCGGGTTGATCGGCTCGATCAGGATGTCGATGCCGTGCGGCGCGGCCTGCTCGGCGGCGCCGCGCAGGTTGGCGACATAGGTGGCGCGCAGCGTGGCGGCGTCGACACCCGCCGGCATCAAACCGGCCATCACGTGGATGCGCGGGCAATCCAGCGCGCGTGCATAGGCGATGGCGCGCTCCAGGCCGGCATGGAATTCGCCTTCGCGCCCCGGGATGCAGGCCAGGCCGCGTTCGCCCGCGTCCCATTCGCCCGGCGGCGCGTTGAACAACACCTGCCGCAGCCCGTGCTGGCGCAGCAGCGCGCTCAGTTGCTCTGGCGCCCAGGCGTAGGGAAACAGGTATTCCACCGCCGTGAAACCGTCGCTGGCGGCAGCAGCAAAGCGGTCGAGGAAATCCAGTTCGTTGTAGAGCATCGACAGGTTGGCGGCAAAGCGCGGCATGGGTGGTTCCTCACCAGAAGGCGTTGAAGGCGCGGCGCAGTTCGTCGATCTGCGCCGTGTTCAGGGGGGCGGCCGGTGCCAGCAACCACAGCCGGGCGGTTTCTTCCAGCTCCTCCAGCGTGGCCATGGCGGCGGCCGGGGTGTCGTGCCAGACGTTGGGGCCCAGCCGCGCCAGCATCACGGCGCGGATCGGGTGACCGGCTTCGGCATGCCGGGCGATGGCCCGGGCCACGGCCTCGGCGGCCTCGGGCGCGCCAGGCCGGTGGTAGGGGATATGGGGCACGCGGCCGACCTTCATCACGAAATAGGGCGTGAGCGGCGGCAGCAGTTCGGCCGCCGCCGGGTCGGCCCGCAGCGAGCAGGCCACCAGATGGGTGCTGTGGCTGTGGACCACGCAGCCGGCCGGCGCCGCCGTGCCGGCGCTGGCCTCGTAGATGCGCCGGTGCAGCGCCAGGGTCTTGCTGGCGGGGTCGCCGCCGGTCTGGCGCCCCTGGGCGTCCAGTCGCGCCAGTCGGGCAGGGTCGAGTGTGCCCAGGCAGGCGTCGGTGGGCGTGATCAGGTAGCCGTCGGCCAGCCGCACGCTGATGTTGCCGGCCGTGGCATGCACGTAGCCGCGCTCGAACAGCGAGCGGCCGACGCGCACGATTTCCTCGCGGGCCCGGGCCTCGCTCATGGGCGCGGGGCTCATGGCCGCAGCACCGCGAACGCCCGGGTGAAGAAATCCTCACCACCGAAATTGCCCGATTTGAGGGCGATGTGCAGGCCCTGCGGCGCCAGCGGGGATGCCGCGTGGCACCATGGCACGCCCGGGTCGATCTGCGCGCCGATGCGCAGTTGCGCGACGCCCAGCGCCTGCACGCAGGCGCCCGAGGTTTCGCCGCCGGCCACCACCAGTTGGCGCACGCCCAGCCCGACCAGCCCGCGCGCGATGGCCGCCAGGGTCTGCTCCACCAGCTCGCCCGCCCGCGCCACGCCCAGGCGCTGCTGGATGGCCTGCACGGCGGCCGGCTCGGCGGTCGAATACACCAGCAGCGGCGCGTCCGCGGCCAGCCGTCCCTGCGCCCAGTCGAGCGCCTGGCGCACCACCGCGTCGCCGGCGGCCATGCGCAGCGGATCGAGCGCCAGCGCCGGGTGACCGCAGGCGATGAAATGCGCCACCTGGGCCTGGGTGGCCTGTGAGCAGCTGCCCGCCAGCACCGCCCGCAGGCCCGACGCGGCGGGCAGCGCGGCGGCCTGCGCCGCCGGCGCCAGTCCGAAATTGGCCGGCAGCGCGATCGCCACGCCGGAGCCGGCAGTCACCAGCGGCAGCTCCGCCAGCGCCGGGCCGAGCCGCCACAGGTCATCGTTGGACACCGCATCGACGATGGCGATGCCCACCCCTTCGGCGCGCAGGTCGGCAATGCGGGCGCGGATGGCGTCGCTGCCGGCCGCCAGCGTGCGCTGCTCGATCAGGCCGACCCGCCGGCGCGTCTGCGCCTGCAGCACGCGCACCAGGTTGGCGTCGGTCATGGGCGTCAGCGGGTGCTGGCGCATGCCGCTCTCGCTCAGCAGCTGGTCGCCGACGAACAGGTAACCCTTGAACACGGTGCGCCCGTTGTCGGGAAAGGCCGGCGTGGCGATGGTGAAGTCGCAGTCCAGCGCCTGCATCAGCGCCTCGGTGACGGGTCCGATGTTGCCGGCCGGCGTGCTGTCGAAGGTGGAGCAGTACTTGAAGTAGATCTGGCGCGCACCCTGCGCCCGCAGCCAGCGCAGCGCCGCCAGCGACTGCGCCACCGCCTGGTCGGCGGCGATGGTGCGCGACTTCAGGGCCACCACCACGGCGTCGGCGGCGGCGTCGGCGGCCAGCGGCGCCTCGGGCACGCCGATGGTCTGCACCACGCGCATGCCGGCGCGCACCAGGTTGTTGGCCAGGTCGGTGGCACCGGTGAAGTCGTCGGCGATGCAGCCCAGCAGGATTGGGGGCGTCATGGGCGCTCCTTGTCGGTCGGTGCCGGCAGTTCGATGCCGGGAAAAATCTTGATCACCGCGCTGTCGTCCTCCAGCGCGTGGCCGGCGCTGGAAGCCTGCATGAACATCTGGTGCGCAGTAGCCGCCAGCGGCAGCGGAAACTTGCTGGCGCGCGCCGTGTCCAGCACCAGGCCCAGGTCCTTGACGAAGATGTCGACCGCCGACAGCGGCGTGTAGTCGCCCGCCAGCACGTGGGCCATGCGGTTCTCGAACATCCAGCTGTTGCCGGCGCTGTGGGTGATGACCTCGTACAAAGCCGCCGGGTCCACGCCCTCGCGCAGGCCCAGCGCCATGGCCTCGGCGGCGGCGGCGATGTGCACCCCCGCCAGCAGTTGGTTGATGATCTTTACTTGGCTGCCGGCACCGGCGCGCTGGCCGAGGCGATAGACCTTGCCGGCCATGGCCTCCAGCACCGCATCGGCCGCGGCGTAGGCGGCCGGTGTGGCGGCCGTCATCATGGTCATCTGGCCGCTGGCGGCACGCGCCGCGCCGCCAGAAATCGGGCCGTCCACGTACAGGATGCCATGCTGCGCCAAGCGGGCTTCGAGGGCCATCGACCAGTTGGGATCGACGGTGGAGCACATCACGAACACGCTGCCCGGCGCCATGGCCGCAGCAGCACCATCGCTGCCGAACAGCACCTGCTCCGTCTGGGCGGCGTTGACCACCACGGAGACCACCACGCGCACGCCGTTCGCCACCTCAGCCGGTGTGGTGCAGGCCACGCCGCCCTCGGCAGCAAAGGCCGCCGCCACGCCGGCACGGGCGTCGCAGGCACGCACCCGATAGCCGCGCTGACGCAGCGTGCAGGCGATGCCCAGGCCCATGGCGCCCAGGCCGATCACGCCGACGTGTCGATCACTCATGGAAGGGTTCCTCGTGCCGGTGCCTGCCGGTGGGTCCGGCGGCAGCCGGGATTCTGACCCGAAACCCGGCCTGCGCGCCACGCGCCGGCCGCACCGGGCCGGCGCCTATCATCGGCATCCGCACGGCATACCTGCCCCGCCGTGCCTGCACCGAGGAGACGAACATGCACATCGTGATCACCGGCGGCGCCGGCTTTCTGGGCGTGCGGTTGGCGCGCGCACTGCTGCAGCGCGACGCGCTGTCGCTGGCGGGTGCCGCGCCACGCCCGCTCACCCGGCTGACCCTGGTCGACCGCGTGGCGCCGCCGGCGGCGCTGACGCAGGACCCGCGTGTGCGCGTGGTGACCGGCGAGCTGGACGCGCTGCTGACGCCGGACGCCAGCGGTCAGACGCGCGCCGTGCCGACGGACAGCGACGCCGTGGTGCATCTGGCGGCGGCGGTGAGCGGCGAATGCGAGGCCGACTTCGACCTCGGCCTGCGCAGCAACCTGGACGCCACGCGCGCCCTGCTGCAGACCTGCCGGGCCCTGGGCACGCGGCCGCTGTTCGTGTTCTCGTCCTCGCTGGCGGTATTCGGCCACACGCCGGAGCAGCCGATGCCGGCCATCATCGAGGACGACACCCTGCCGACACCGCAAAACAGCTATGGCACGCAGAAGTACATGAGCGAGCTGCTGGTGGCCGACTGCACCCGCAAGGGTTTCGTGCGCGGGCGCAACGTGCGCCTGATGACGGTGAGCGTGCGGCCGGGCCGGCCCAATGCGGCGGCGTCCAGCTTCCTGTCGGGCATCGTGCGCGAACCCCTGGCCGGCCAGCGCGCCGTGTGCCCGGTGGCGCCCGACACCCGGGTGGCGCTGTCGTCGCCCGCGCGCACCATCGAAGGCCTGGTGCGTGCGCTGGAGGCCAGCGACGAAGACTGGGGACCGCGCACCGCGCTCAACCTGCCGGCCCTGTCGACCACCGCCGGCGACATGGTGGCGGCGCTGGCGCGCGTGGCCGGCCCCGAGGTGGCGGCCCGGGTGGACTGGGTGGCCGACGCCGGCATCGCCCGCATCGTCGGCGCCTGGCCGGCCGGCATGAACGCGCGCCGCGCCGCGCGGCTGGGCCTGCGGGCGGACGCCAGCTTCGACGACATCATCCGCGACCACCTGCGCGAAAACCCGGTGCCGCCCGCAGCAGCGGCACGGCCATAATGACCGGCCGTGGTCGCCGCCGCTCGGGGCGTGCCGACCGGCATTCATCATCGATCTGAGGAGTCGTATCCATGAAGTTGCACCAACTGGCCCTGGGCCTCGGTCTGGCACTGGGACTGGTGGCGGGCGCGCAGGCGCAGACCACCATGAAGATCAGCATTTCGGTGGCGCAGAACTCGCACCAGGGCATCGCCATCGACACCTTCGCCAAGGAGGTCGAAAAGCGCACCGGCGGTCGCTACAAGATCCAGACCTTCTACAGCGGCGCCCTGGGCGGCGAGCGCGAATCGATCGAGGCGGTGCAACTGGGCACGCAGGAGCTGGCGTTCAGCTCCACCGGCCCGGTGCCCAACTTCGTGCCCGAGGTCAAGATCCTCGACGTGCCCTTCCTGTTCCGCGACAAGGCGCATGCGCGCGCCGTGCTGGACGGCCCGATCGGCCAGGACATGCTGGCCAAGTTCGAGCCCAAGGGCTTCAAGGCGCTGGCCTGGGCCGAGAACGGCTTTCGCCACATGACCAACAGCAAGCGCGACGTCAAGACGCCGGAGGACCTCAAGGGCCTGAAGATGCGCACCATGGAGAACCCGGTGCACGTGGCGGCCTACAAGGGCTTCGGCATCATCACCACGCCGATGGCCTTCCCGGAGGTGTTCACCGCGCTGCAGCAGGGCACGGTGGACGGCCAGGAGAACCCGCTGTCGGTCATCATCTCGGCCAAGTTCGACCAGGTGCAAAAACACCTGACGCTGACCGGCCACGTCTACTCGCCCGCCATCTTCCTGATGAACAAGGGCGCCTTCGACAAGCTGAGCGCGGCCGACAAGCAGGCCTTCATCGAAGCCGCCAAGGAAGGCACCAAGGCCAACCGCGCGCGGGTCGACGAGGACGACGCCAAGGGCGTGGCCGACCTGCGCGCCAAGGGCATGACGGTGATCGACACCATCGACAAGGCCAAGTTCGTGTCGGCGCTGGCGCCGGTCAATGCCCAGTTCGAGAAGGACTTCGGCAAGGCCAACCTGGACCGCATCCGCAACTTCAAGTGAGCTGCCGGCGGCGCTGGCGTCGCCTCGCAGAATACTATTGTTTTGATAGCTTCTGGCGCCCGACTGTCCTGCGCAGCGGGCGTTTTTTATCATAGGTTCGCGGCATGAAAGCGTTCATCCTGACCCTGGAGGGCTGGACCACCCGCATCGCCATGGTGCTGGCCTGTCTGATGCTGGCGCTGGCCGCGGCACTGGGGGTGTTCCAGATCTTCACCCGCTTCGTGCTGGAGCAGCCGGCCGAGTGGAGCGAGGTGCTGATCCGCTTTTCGCTCATCTGGATGGTGTTCCTCGGCATACCGATGGCGTTCCGTCAGGGCGCCATGGTGAGCGTGGACGCGCTCTACCGCGCCGTGCCCACCGGTGCCAAACGGGTGCTGGACCTGGTGGTGGCGCTGGCGGCGCTGGCGCTGATGCTGATCGTGCTGTGGTGGGGCTGGGACTACGCGGTGCGCGGCAGCGTGCAGACCATGGCGGGGCTGGAATCGCTGTCGATGTTCTGGGCCTACCTGGCGATGCCGGTGGGCGCCGCGTTCTCGCTGCTGGGCATTCTGGCCAACTACCTGGATCCGCGCCGCATGGAACTGGAGACCGCCCAATGAACGCCGCCCCATGCCGCTTCGGGTCAACCCGCCGGCCCCTCGGCCATGACAGGGCGCGCGGAGGTGCCGCATGACTTCCGCCATGCTGATCACCATGGTGCTGGGCTTTGCGCTCAGCGTCTCGGTTGCGGTGTCGATCGGGCTGGCGGCCATCGTCGGCATCCAGGCCAGTCAGGCGCACATGCTGATTTCGGCCAAGGAGATGTTCAACGCCATCAACAAGTTTCCGCTGGCAGCGATCCCGTTTTTCATCCTGGCCGGCAACCTGATGGAAACCGGCGGCATCTCGCGCCGGCTGGTGGAATTCGCCAAGAGCCTGGTGGGCGGTGTGCAGGGTGGCCTGCCCATGACCTGCGTGCTGACCTGCATGATCTTTGCCGCGGTGTCGGGCTCGTCGGTGGCCACCACCTTCGCCATCGGCGCCATCCTGATTCCGGCGCTCATCAAGCACGGCTACCCGACCACCTGGGCCGCCGCACTGCAGGCCACCAGCGCCGAGCTCGGCGTCATCATTCCGCCCTCGATTCCGATGATCCTGTTCGGCGTCTCGGCCGAGGTGTCGATCGGCGAGCTGTTCATCGCCGGCTTCGGCCCCGGCCTGCTGATTTCGGGCGCGCTGATGCTGTTCGTGTGGCTCTACTGCAAGTGGCAGGGCTGGGGCAGGAACGACGGCGACGGGCGTCTGGGTGTCGTGGCCGCCACGCGCCAGGCCGCCTGGGCGCTGCTGATGCCGGTCATCATCCTGGGCGGCATCTACGGCGGCATCTTCACCCCCACCGAGGCCTCGGCGGTGGCCGTGCTGTACGCCCTGGTGGTGGGCATGCTGATCTACCGCGAAATCGGCGTCAAGGACCTGTACGTGACGCTGCGCAAGTCGGTGGTGTCGTCGGCGGTGATCATGTTCATCATCGCCAACGCCGGCCTGTTCGCCTTCCTGATCACCCGCGCCGGCGTGCCCGAAGCCATCGGCCACTGGCTGGAACAGGTGCTGCAGAACCCCGCCCTGTTCCTGCTGGGCGTGAACGCGGCGCTGTTCGTGATCGGCATGTTCATCGAGACCAGCGCCGCCATCATCGTGCTGGCGCCGATCCTGGTGCCGGTGGCGCAGCGCTTCGGCATCGACCCGGTGCATTTCGGCCTGGTGATGGTGGTCAACCTGGCGCTGGGCATGATCACGCCGCCGTTCGGCGTCAACCTGTTTGCCGCCTGTACCGTGGCGCGCGTGTCGCTCGACAAGATCATCCGCCACCTGGTGCCCTTCGTGGGCGTGGTGCTGGCCTGCCTGATGGTGATCACCTACGTCCCCACGCTGTCGCTGGCGCTGCGCGATCTGGTGTACCGGTAGTACCGGTAGGCGTCGGGGCGCTAGAATCGCGCCGTCAGGAGAGAGCGCCCGCAGTCCAGGCGCCGCCGAAGGCCGAACGCTCAGGCAAAAGGACTGGCACACATGATTCTGCTGGAGAGAGGCCGCCCACACCGGCGGCCCACCGAAGGGGCAAGGGCCAACCGGCTCGAATCTCTCAGGTAAAGAGGACAGCAGGGTTCCAGGCGGGGCCAGCGTGCCTTGCCGATGCCCCCCATCGCATTCCAGGAGCCCCGCCCATGTCCGCCGCCGACAGCCCCCTGCTGAAAACCCCGCTGCACGCCCTGCACCTCGAACTGGGCGCGCGCATGGTGCCCTTTGCCGGCTACGAGATGCCGGTGCAGTACCAGGCTGGCCTGATCGCCGAACACCGCCACACGCGCGAGGAGGCCGGCCTGTTCGACGTCTCGCACATGGGCCAGCTCAAGCTGATCGGCCCGGATGCCGCCGCAGCGCTGGAAACCCTGATGCCGGTCGACGTGCAGGGCCTGGCCGAGAACAAGCAGCGCTACGGCCTGCTGCTGACCGACGAGGGCACCATCATCGACGACCTGATGTTCGTCAACCGCGGTGACCACCTGTTCCTGATTGTGAATGGCGCCTGCAAGGCCGGCGACATCGCCCACATGCAGGCGCGCATCGGCAGCCGCTGCCTGGTGCAGCCCCTGCCCGATCAGGCCCTGCTGGCCCTGCAGGGCCCGCAGGCCGTCGGCGCGCTGCAGCGCCTGGTGGCCGGCGTCGAGAAGCTGGTGTTCATGACCGGCGGCGCCTTCGACTGGCTGGGCACGCCCTTGTACGTGACCCGCAGCGGCTACACCGGCGAGGACGGTTTCGAGATTTCGCTGCCCGGCGAGCGCGCCGAGGCCTTCGCCCGCGCCCTGCTGGCGCAGCCCGAGGTCAAGCCCATCGGCCTGGGCGCACGCAATTCGCTGCGCCTGGAAGCCGGACTGTGCCTGTATGGCAACGACATCGACCACACCACCAGCCCGGTCGAAGCCGGCCTGAACTGGGCCATGCAGAAGGTGCGCAGGAGTGGCGGCGCGCGCGCCGGCGGCTTTCCGGGGGCGGCGCGCATTCTGGCCCAGCTCGACGGCACGCAGCCGGTGGAACGCCAGCGCATCGCCCTGATGGCCCGCGAGCGCGTACCGGTGCGCGAACCGGCCGAACTGCGCAACCTGGACGGCCAGCAGGTCGGCCAGGTCACCAGCGGCCTGCTCAGCCCGACGCTCGACAAGCCCATCGCCATGGGCTACGTGCGCCCCGGTTTCGCCACCATCGGCACCGAGCTGTTCGCCATGGTGCGCGGCAAGCCGGTGCCCATGGAGGTGGTGGCCACGCCCTTCGTGCCGAACCGCTACCACCGCGGTTGACCCAAGCAAAACCGGCCGCAGCGCCCGTCCAACCTGCGCCAGCAACTCATTTTTCAGGAGCAAACATGAGCCTCAAGTACACCGAAGACCACGAATGGCTGAAGATCGAGGGCGACGTCGCCACCGTCGGCATCACCCACCATGCGCAGGACGCGCTGGGCGACGTGGTGTTCGTCGAGCTGCCCGAGGTCGGCCGCCACTATGCCCAGAAGGACGCGGCCGGCGTGGTCGAGAGCGTCAAGGCCGCCGCCGACGTCTACATGCCGGTCAGCGGCGAAGTGCTCGAAGTCAACGAGGCGCTGCGCGAAGACCCCAGCCTGGCCAACAGCGACCCGCAGGGCGCCGGCTGGTTCTTCAGGATTCGCCTGAGCGAGCCGGCGCAGGCCGGCGCGCTGATGGACGAAGCCGCCTACACCGCCTTCAGCGCCGGCTGAAGCCCGGGCGCGCTGCCGCCCCACCCGCGCCACGCCCGGAGCGCGGCGCCGCGCCGCCGACGCAGGGCCACCCCCACGGCCTGTGCTTGCGCGCCTGCAGCGCACCCGCCGCGCCCGCGCCAACCCCCTTTCCTTCGCCGCTTGCATCGATGCCACCCATGAGCCAGCCCACCCTGCCCGAACTGGAAAACCCCGGTGAATTCATCGCCCGCCACATCGGCCCCAGCCCGGCCGAGGAGGCCCACATGCTGTCGGTCATCGGCGAGGCCTCGCGCCGGGCGCTGATCGACTCGATCCTGCCGCCGGACATCGCGCGCCGCACGCCGATGGATCTGCCGCCGGCCTGCAGCGAAGCCGACGCGCTGGCCGAACTCAAGGCCATCGCCAGCCGCAACCGGCACCAGATGAAGAGTTTCATCGGCCAGGGCTACTACGGCTGCCACCTGCCGGGCGTGATCCTGCGCAACATCCTGGAGAACCCCGCCTGGTACACCGCCTACACGCCCTACCAGGCCGAAATCAGCCAGGGCCGCATGGAGGCGCTGGTCAACTTCCAGACCATGGTGACCGACCTGACCGGCATGGACATCGCCAACGCCTCCATGCTGGACGAAGCCACCGCCGCCGCCGAGGCCATGACGCTGGCACGCCGCACCGTCAAGGCCAAGGGCCAGGTGATCGTGCTGTCGGGCGACTGCCATCCGCAGACCATCGAGGTCATGCGCACGCGCGCCGCGCCGCTGGGCCTGACGCTCAGGCTGGCCAACTCGGCCGCCGAGTGGGACGCCGCCATCGCCGCCGACGACTACTTTGCCGCCCTGATCCAGTACCCCGCCAGCAGCGGCTGGCTGATGGACTGGAGCGACGAGGTCGAGAAGATCCACGCCAAGGGCGCGGCCGCCATCTTTGCCGCCGACCTGCTGGCGCTGACCCTGCTCAAGACGCCGGGCGAGATGGGCGCCGACATCGTGGTGGGCAGCACCCAGCGCTTTGGCATGCCCATGGGCGCGGGCGGCCCGCACGCCGCCTACATGGCCTGCCGCGACGATTACAAACGCTCCATGCCCGGCCGCCTGGTCGGCGTCAGCGTGGATGCGCACGGCCAGCCGGCCTACCGGCTGGCGCTGCAAACGCGCGAACAGCACATCCGCCGCGAAAAAGCCACCAGCAACATCTGCACCGCGCAGGTGCTGCCGGCGGTGATCGCCAGCATGTACGCGGTCTACCACGGCCCCGTCGGCCTGACGCGCATCGCCGAGCGCACGGCACGCCTGACGGCGATCCTGAAGGCCGGTCTGGCGCAGCTGGGCTTCACCCACGTCCATCACGACAGCGCCTTCGACACGCTCTGCCTGAAGACCGAAGGCGCTACAGATTCAATAGCTGCTCGCGCAGTTCAGATGGGCGCCAACCTGCGAAAAGCCTGGGATTCCTGCCTGTGCGTGTCGCTGGACGAAACCAGCACCCGCGCCGACGTCGAGCTGCTGTGGCGCATCTTCGCCGGCGACGCCAGGGCGCTGCCCGGGTTCGACGCGCTGGCCGCCACGGCGCCGGCGCTGATCCCGGCCGCGCTGCGTCGCACCAGCGGCTTTCTCACCCACCCGGTGTTCAACACCCACCATTCCGAGACGGCCATGCTGCGCTACATCCGCCAGCTGTCCGACAAGGACCTGGCGCTGGACCGCAGCATGATCCCGCTGGGCAGCTGCACCATGAAGCTCAACGCCACCAGCGAGATGATCCCCATCACCTGGCCGGAATTCGCCAACGTCCACCCGTTTGCCCCGGCCGACCAGCGCCAGGGCTATGCCGCGCTCGACCGGCAGCTGCGCGCCTGGCTGTCGTCCATCACCGGCTACGCCGACGTCAGCCTGCAGCCCAACGCCGGCAGCCAGGGCGAATACGCCGGCCTGCTGGCGATCCGCGCCTACCACGCCGCGCAGGGCCAGGGCCAGCGCGACATCTGCCTGATCCCGGCCAGCGCCCATGGCACCAACCCGGCCAGCGCCATGATGGTGGGCCTGAAGGTGGTGGTGACCCAATGCGACGAGCAGGGCAACGTCGACCTGGCCGACCTGCAGGCCCAGTGCGAAAAGCACGCGGCTCACCTGGCCTGCGTGATGATCACCTACCCCAGCACGCACGGCGTGTTCGAAACCCAGGTCAAGCGGCTGTGCGAGATCGTCCACCAGCATGGCGGCCGCGTCTACCTGGACGGTGCCAACCTGAACGCCATGGTCGGACTGGCCGCGCCGGGTGAGTTCGGCGGCGACGTCAGCCACCTGAACCTGCACAAAACCTTCTGCATCCCGCACGGCGGCGGCGGCCCCGGCGTCGGCCCGGTGTGCGTGGTGCAGGACCTGGTGCCCTACCTGCCGGGCGCCGGCACGGTGGGCGCCGTCAGTGCCGCGCCGCTGGGCAACGCCGCCGTGCTGCCGATCTCGTGGATGTACATCCGCATGATGGGCGCCGACGGCCTCAGGCACGCCACCGAAACCGCCATCCTGAACGCCAACTACATCAGCCGCCGGCTGGCCGGCCACTACCCGACGCTGTACGCCAGCGCCAACGGGCATGTGGCGCACGAATGCATCCTGGACCTGCGTGGCTTCAAGGACAGCAGCGGCGTGATGGCCGAGGACGTGGCCAAGCGCCTGGCCGACTACGGGTTTCACGCGCCCACGCTGTCGTTCCCGGTCGCCAACACGCTGATGGTGGAGCCGACCGAAAGCGAAAACCTGGCCGAGCTGGACCGCTTCATCGACGCCATGATCGCCATCCGCGCCGAAATCGCCTGCGTCGAGCGCGGCCAGTGGCCCCAGAACGACAACCCACTCAAAAACGCTCCCCACACCGCCGCCAGCCTGCTGCAGGGCGACTGGTCGCACCCCTACCCGCGCGAGGTCGGCGCCGCGCTGGCCGAGCAGGCACCGGGCAGCGTCAAGTACTGGCCCCCGGTGGGCCGCGTGGACAACGTCCATGGCGACCGCAACCTGTTTTGCAGTTGCATTCCGGTCGAGGATCTGGCTTGAGCGCTGCCGGCGTGCTGGTGCGGCGCGTCGACTACCGCGCCGCCGTGGACCGCAGCGCCCTGGTCGAGCTGCTCAACGCCTACGCGATCGACCCCATGGGCGGCGCTGAGCCGCTGGCCGACGAGGTGCGCCAGCGCCTGTGCGACGACCTGGCGGCGCACCCGCTGGCGGCCAGCTTCATCGCCTGGCGCGGCGACGAGCCGCTGGGCCTGGCCAACACCTTCCTGGGCTATTCGACCTTCAAGGCCCGCCCGCTGCTGAACGTGCACGACATCGCGGTGCGCGCCGACTGGCGCGGGCGCGGCGTCGGTCAGGCGCTGCTGGCGGCGTGCGAACAGCATGCGCGCCAGAAGCGCTGCTGCAAGCTCACGCTGGAGGTGCTGAGCGGCAACGCACGCGCCCTGCGCAGCTACCAGCGCTTCGGTTTTGCGCCCTACGTGCTGGATCCGCGCGAAGGTCAGGCGCTGCTGATGCAGAAATGGCTGTGAGCCATGCCGGGCGCGGCCGCGCCTGACAGCGCCGGCCACGCGCGGGCAGTCACCAGGCGGCCTGGAAGATGCCGATCACGTCGTGCAGCGTGGGCTGCACCGGGTTGGTCAGGCCGCAGACGTCCTTCATGGCGTTGCCAGCCAGAGTCTCGAAGTCCTCCGGCTTGACGCCCAGCGCGCGCAGGTTGGGCGGGATGCCCACGCGCTGCGCCAGCTTCTGGATCGCGGCGATCGGATCGAGTCCGGCCAGTTCGGCGTTGTGCGCGCCGAGCGTGCGGCCGATGTCGTCCAGGCGCGCCGCCGCCGCCCGCAGGTTGAAGCGCTCGACATGCGGCAGCAGCAGGGCGTTGCACACGCCGTGCGGCAGGTCGTAGAAGCCGCCCAGCTGGTGCGCCATGGCATGCACGTAGCCCAGCGAGGCGTTGTTGAACGCCATGCCGGCCAGAAACTGCGCGTACGCCATCTGCTCGCGCGCCGTGGCGTCCTGGGGCTGCTGCACCGCGGTGGGCAAGTGGCGCGCGATCAGCGCCACCGCCTGCAGCGCGCAGGCGTCGGTGATCGGGTTGGCGGCGGTCGACACATAGGCCTCGACCGCGTGCGTCAGCGCGTCCATGCCGGTGGCGGCGGTCAGGCTGGCGGGCATGCCGGTCATCAGCTGCGGGTCGTTGACCGACAGGATCGGCGTCACATGCTTGTCGACGATGGCCATCTTCACGTGCCGCGTCTCGTCGGTGATGATGGTGAAGCGTGTCATCTCCGACGCCGTGCCGGCCGTGGTGTTGACGGCGATCAGCGGCAACTGCGGCCGGGCCGACCGGTCCAGGCCTTCGTAGTCCTCGATGCGCCCGCCGTTGGTGGCCAGCAGCGCAATGCCCTTGGCGCAGTCGTGCGGCGAACCGCCGCCGAGCGACACCACGCAGTCGGCGTCCAGCTGGCGCAGCGCGGCCAGGCCGGCGTTGACGTCGGCCACGCGCGGGTTGGGCCTGACCTGGTCGAACACGGCGCTGGCGATGCCCTGCGCCTGCAGCAGGCCGGCCAGCTGGCTGGCCAGCCCCAGCTTGACCAGCGGCTCGTCGGTGACGATCAGGGCCTTGCGAAAGCCGAGGCCGCCCATCTGCTTGACCGCCTCGGCCAGGGCGCCTGCGCCCAGCAGGTTGCTGGATGGCATGAAGAACTGTGCAACGCTCATGTCAACTCCTGACGTGTGGAACCCCATCCCCACCGCGTCCGTCGGTGGGGGCACGCTGAACCTGGAATCGGCGATCGGGCGCACCCACCGAACGGGTCAATGCGATCACAGCCGCAAGCACCTGCCTGCATGACTCCCGCCCTGCAGATGACCAGCGGTCAATGCCGTTTCCAGCTTCAAGCATTGTTGCCCGCAGCGTGCGGCGCCGCCTTGAGCCCGGTCAAGCGACAGGTAAGCCGGATGCCCGCATCCACCCCACACCGCGGGCGCTGCGCGGCGGGTTCATGGCTTCGGATTCCTGAAGTTCAGGACATCCAAAGGCCGAATCAATAATCGTGGGGTGTCCAACTGCCGACCCTGAAAGCACCGTCATGCCCGAATTCGTCGACACCTCCGCGCCCGGTGAATGCATTTTCTGCAAACTGGTGGCCGGTCAGATTCCGTCCCAGCGCGTGCACGAGGATGCGCTGACCCTGGCCTTCATGGACCTGGGCCAGGTCAACCCCGGGCATGTGCTGGTGGCCACGCGGCGCCACGCCGCCACGCTGCTGGACATCACGGCCGAGGAGGCCGCCGCCGTCATGCGGACCGCGCGCCGCGTGGCGCGCGCGGCGCAGGCGGCCTTTGCGCCGGACGGCATCACGCTGCTGCAGGCCAGCGGCGCGGTGGCGGGGCAGACGGTGGGGCATTTCCACCTGCACGTGCTGCCGCGCCATACAGGCGATGGCGTCGATCTGGCCTGGCCGCGCAAGGAACCCGGCCCGGCCGCGCTGGCCGATTACGCCGAACGGCTGCGCGCCGCGCTGGCCCGCGAGGAGGCACATCCGTGACCGCCGTGCCCGCACTGCCCTACGCGGGCACGCTGACCGACGTGCAAGGCATCGAGGTCGGCCACTTCACCGACCCGCGCCGCCCCACCGGCTGCAGCGTGGTGCTGGCGCGCGCCGGCGCCGTGGGCGGAGTGGACGTGCGCGGCGCCGCGCCGGGCACGCGCGAAACCGACCTGCTCGACCCCGCCAACCTGGTCGGCGTGGTACATGCCGTGCTGCTCGCCGGCGGCAGCGCCTGGGGGCTGGACGCCGCCGGCGGCGTGATGCGCTGGCTGGAGGAGCAGGGCATCGGCCTGCCGGTGGGCGGCGCGCCGGGGCAGATCGTGCCCATCGTGCCGGCGGCGGTGCTGTTCGACCTGCACGTGGGCGACGCGCGCATCCGCCCCGACGCCGCCGCCGGTCATGCGGCCTGCCAGGCCGCCGGCAGCGCGCCCCCGGCGCAGGGCAACGTGGGCGCGGGCGCCGGCGCCACCGTGGGCAAGCTGTTCGGCGCCGCGCACGCCATGAAGGGCGGCATCGGCAGCGCCGCCGTCAGCGTGGACGGCGTGACCGTGGGCGCGCTGATCGCCGTCAACGCGCTGGGCGACGTGGTCGATCCGGCCAGCGGCCGGCCCATCGCCGGCGCCCGCAGTGCCGACGGGCGCCTGCACGGCAGCGTGGCGCGGGCGCTGGCCGGCGAACGGCCGCTGTCCCTGCTGTCGGGCACGCAGACCACCATCGGCGTGATCGCCACCGACGCGCCGCTCACCAAGGCGCAGTGCCAGCGCCTGGCCGGCGCCGGCCACGACGGGCTGGCGCGTGCCATCCGCCCGGTGCACACCATGAGCGACGGCGACACGCTGTTCGCCCTCGCCACCGGGCAGACGCGGGCGCTGGACTTCAACGTCCTGTGCAGCATGGCCGGCGAGGCGGTGGCACGCGCCTGCGTGAACGCCGTGCAGGCCGCGCGGAGCCTGAGCGTGGCCGGCGTGCAACTCCCGGCTGCTATCGATATCGAAGCTGCCGGCGCAAGCCTGGAAAGGGCTGGGGGCCAAGTTCAGCCATGATCCGCCCGCTGCGCCAGACCCTCGTGCTGTGGCTGCTGTCGCTGCGCGACCTGCTGGTGTCGGCCGGGCCGGTGCTGCTGCTGGCGCTGGGCGTGCTGGTGGCGGCCTACGCCTGGCTCGACCCGCAGCCGCCACGCCAGGTGACCCTGGCCACCGGGCCGGCCGGCAGCGCCTACGCCGAGTTCGGCACGCGCTATGCGCAGGCGCTGGCGCGCCAGGGCATCCGCGTGCGCCTGCTGGCCACCGAAGGTGCGCAGGCCAACCTGCAGGCGCTGCGCGATGGCGTGGCCGACCTCGCCTTCGTGCGTGGCGGCAGCGCCGACCCGCAAGCCGACAGCGAAGCCGGCATCGCCTCGCTGGGCGCCCTGTTCTATGAACCGGTGTGGGTGTTCCATCGCACTGATGCGACCGCCGGTCGTGCGCCAACAGCTACTCATTCTGTAGCAAAAGAGGCGCCCGGCATGACCCGGCTGACGCAGCTGCGCGGCCTGCGCGTGAACATCGACCAGCCCGGCAGCGGCGTGCCCGAACTGGTGCAGCGCCTGCTGGCGGCCAACGCCATAGGCGGCGACGACATCGTGGCCAGCCAGCTGCCGCCCGAGGCCGCCACCGAAGCCCTGCTGGGTGGCTCCCTGGACGCGCTGGTGCTGGTCAGCGCGCCCGAGTCGCCGGTGGTCGGCCGCCTGCTGCGCGCGCCCCGCATCGCGCTGATGGACGTGGCCCGGGCCGACGCCTATGCGCGCCGCTTCGCGTTCGTGCAGTCGGTCACGCTGCCGCGCGGCGTGGCCGATCTGGCGGCCGACCTGCCGCCCCACGATGTGGCGCTGCTGGCCACCACCACCTCGCTGCTGACGCGCGAGCAGACCCACCCGGCGCTGCGCCAGTTGTTCGCGCAGGCGGCGCAGGGCCTGCATGGCGACACCGGCTGGTTCAACCGTGCGCGCGACTTTCCCAACACGCGCACCAGCGAGCTGCCCGTCAGCGCCGAGGGCGACCGCGCCATCAACGGCACGCCGCCGTTCTGGCAGCGCTACCTGCCGTTCTGGGCCAGCAACCTGCTGGAGCGCATGTGGCTGGTGATCGGCGGCCTGATCGTGCTGCTGCTGCCCTTGTCGCGCGTGGTGCCGCCGCTCTACACCTACCGGGTGCGCCAGCGCGTGTTCCGCTGGTATGCGCGGCTGCGCCGCATCGAGGCGCGGCTCGCCGAAGCGCCGGCCGAGCGCGAACTGCTGCTGAACGAGCTGGACGAACTTGACCGCCTGGCCAACCAGACCACGGTGCCACTGGCCCACACCGACGAGCTGTACGCGCTGCGCGGCCACATCGAGGCGGTGCGCCGACGGGCGCTGGCGAGACCGTACAACGATGCATGAAATCGGCCTCCAGCGCTTATCCATCAAGCGCCAGAAGCTACCATTTCAATAGCAATCGAAGATCTGCTGAACGGCCAGCGGGTCCTGCGTGTGCGTGAGCGCCAGCGCCGTCAGCAGGCGCGCGCGCGGCGCGTTCTGGTCGTCGGTGACGACCCAGCCGTGGGCATCGTCGTCGGCGTTGGCGTTGCGCACCAGAACCCCCGCCGCGGCGCGCGAGGCGCGCACCAGCAGCACGCCGCGCGCGCGCAGGCTGGCCAGCGGCGCCTTCAGATACTCCGGCACGGTGCCGCCGCCGAAGCCCGCGTGCACGATGGCGCGCGCGCCCAGCGCCAGCCAGGCATCGTAGATTTCGGCCCGCATGTTGCCGTGGCTGGCCACCACGCCGACCAGCGGCAGCGCATCGAGCGCGCCGATGTCGAACGCGCTGCCCGTGGTGTGCGGGCGCGTCAGCGCGCGGTACCAGCGCGGCGCGCCCTGCGCCACCAGGCCCAGCGGACCGTGCGGCGAGGCAAAGGCGTCCAGCCGCGCCGCATGCACCTTGCTGACGTCGCGCGCGCTGTGGATTTCTTCATTCATCACCACCAGCACGCCGCGCCCGGCGGAAGACGGGTGCGCCGCCACGGCCACCGCGTGCAGCAGGTTGGCCGGCCCGTCCGCCGCCAGCGCGGTGGCCGGCCGCATGGCCCCGGTCAGCACGATGGGCTTGGCGCTCCTGACGGTCAGATGCAGGAAATAGGCCGACTCTTCCAGCGTGTCGGTGCCGTGGGTGATGACCACGCCATCGACGTCGTCGCGCGCGCACAGCTCGGCGACGCGGCGCGCCAGACGCAGCAGCAGTGCGTCGGTGAAGTCGGCCGAATCGATCTGCAACAGCTGCTCGGCACGCAGATCGGCCAGCCGCGCCAGTGCCGGCACGCCGGCCACCAGCGCCTCGGCGCCGACCACGGCCGAACGGTAGGCGGCCGACAACCCGGCTTCCGCTGCCGTGCCGGCGCCGGCAATGGTGCCGCCGGTGCCCAGCAGGACAAGGCGCGGGCGCCGGGGGGCGGTCATGGCAGGCAGGGCCGCGGCCGTCGGTCTGGCATCCGTTGCTCAGCGGCCGAAGCCGCCCTTGCGCGATTTGTTGCGGCCACCGCCGCCCTTGCCGCGCCCCATCAGGTCGATGCTGGTGCGCATCGGGTCGGGCTGGCCGACGGCGCCGTGGCTGGGGCCGCGCGGCGCGCTGCGGCGGCCGTGCAGGTTGGTCTGCAGCGGGTCGATGTGGCGCGGCAGGTGTTCGAGGTCGCGGTCATCCTCGTCGTCGAACCCGAACTCGCGCGTGGCTCGCGCCTGCGGTGCGCGCGGCGCCTGGGCGCCCGCAGGGCTGCCGGGGCGCTGGCCCTGCACGCCCCCAGCGCCGCCCCGACCGCGCCGCCGGCGGCTGCGGCCCGTGCGTTCGCCCGTCGTCGCAGCACCCTGCGGGGCGCGCCCCTGGGCGGCGTCGGCATCGCCCTGCGCCGCATCGTCGGCCCGCAACGGGCCATCCGACGCCGCGCGTGCCGGCGCCGGCCGGCCGGGCGCCGCCGCCCGCCCACGCTGGCCCTGGGCGGCCTTGTTGTCGCGGATGCGCTGCATCATCTCCTGACGCGCGGCGCGCGCCGCGGCCTGCATCACCTCACGGCTGGGCGGCTTGCCCAGACCGCCCCACAGGGTCTGGCGACCCATGGCGATCGGCTCGGCCCTTTCGCCCTCCTCGGGGCCAAAACCGTCGAGGATGCGCACCGGGATCTGCTGGCGCGTGAAACGCTCGATCTCGTGCATGAACCCTTCCTCGTCCATGCACACCAGGCTGACCGCCTCGCCACTGGCGCCGGCGCGGCCGGTGCGGCCGATGCGGTGCACGTAGTCTTCGGGCACGTTGGGGATGTCGTAGTTCACCACATGCGGCAGCTCGTCGATGTCGATGCCGCGCGCGGCGATGTCGGTGGCCACCAGGGCACGCAGCTCACCGCTCTTGAAGTCGGCCAGCGCCTGGGTGCGCGCGCTCTGGCTCTTGTTGCCGTGCAGCGCCATGGCCTTGATGCCGCGCTCGTTCAGGTAGTCGGCCACCTTGTTGGCGCCGAATTTGGTGCGCGTGAACACCAGCACCTGGCTCCACTGGCCCTCGCCGATCAGGTGCGCCAGCACGTCCTTCTTGCGGTTGCGGCCCACCGGGTAGATGGCCTGGCGGATGCGCTCCACCGTGGTGTTGGGCGGCGTCACCTGGATGCTGCGCGGGTTGCGCAGCAGGCCGGCGGCCAGCTCGCGGATATCGTCGCTGAAGGTGGCGGAAAACAGCAGGCTCTGCTTGTCGGCCGGCAGCAGCGCCAGCACCTTCTTGACGTCGTGGATGAAGCCCATGTCGAGCATGCGGTCGGCTTCGTCCAGCACCAGGATTTCGACGCCCGACAGGTCGATGTGGTCCTGGCCCTCCAGGTCCAGCAGGCGGCCGGGGGTGGCCACCAGGATGTCGACACCGGCGCGGATGCGTTCGATCTGCGGGTTCATGCCGACGCCGCCGAAGATCACGGTCGACTTCAGGCTCAGGTGCTGGCCGTAGGTGCGCACGGATTCTTCGACCTGCGCCGCCAGCTCGCGCGTGGGCGTGAGCACCAGCGCGCGGATGGCGCCGGGGCGACGCGCCGGCCGGCCGTTCAGCAGGTGCAGCATCGGCAGCGTGAAGCCGGCCGTCTTACCGGTGCCGGTCTGGGCGCCGGCCAGCAGGTCGTGCCCCTGCAGCACCACGGGAATGGCTTGGGCCTGGATGGGGGTGGGCTCGGTGTAGCCCTGTTCTTGGACCGCGCGCAGGATGGCGGGCGCCAGGTTCAGTGATTCAAAGCTCATCAGATTGGTTGCGCCGGTCTCTGGTCGGCGCTGGTGCTGACTGCCCGCTCCGGCTGACAAGCCGGCCAGTCAGGGGCGGCAGCGGGTTCTTCTTGAAGTGGGCCGCCCGGCATCGTGGCGGAAGACCCCAGCGGAAGAGCTGACCATGCGGCGAACTGGTGATCCGCAGGCCCGCGCATTATCGCATGCCGCGGTCGCCGGGGCGCTGTGGCCCGCCGGCGACGCCGGCGCGCGTCAGGCCGGCTGCGGATTGCGCAGCCGGATGTGCAGCTCGCGCAGCTGCTTCTCGTCGACCGGGCTGGGCGCCTGGGTCAGCAGGTCCTGCGCGCGCTGAGTCTTGGGGAAGGCAATCACGTCGCGGATCGACTCGGCGCCGGTCATCAGGGTGATCAGGCGGTCCAGACCGAAGGCCAGGCCGCCGTGCGGGGGCGCGCCGTACTGCAGGGCGTCGAGCAGGTAGCCGAACTTGGCACGCTGGTCCTCGGGGCCGATGTTGAGCGCGGCGAACACCTTGGCCTGCACGTCGGCGCGGTGGATACGCACCGAGCCGCCGCCCAGTTCCCAACCGTTCAGCACCATGTCATAGGCCTTGGCGAGGCACTTGCCAGGGTCGCTGTCCATGAGGTCTTCGTGGCCGTCCTTCGGGCTGGTGAAGGGGTGGTGCACGGCCACCCAGCGGTTGTCTTCCTCGTCATGCTCGAACATGGGGAAGTCCACCACCCACAGCGGGGCCCAGCGGTCTTCGAACAGGCCGTTGGCCTTGCCAAACTCGCTGTGACCGATCTTCAGGCGCAGCGCGCCGATGCTGTCGTTGACGATCTTCGTCTTGTCGGCGCCGAAGAACAGGATGTCGCCGTCCTGCGCACCGGTGCGCTTGAGAATTTCAGCGATGGCGGCATCGTGGATGTTCTTCACGATGGGCGACTGCAAACCGTCGCGCCCCTTGGCCACTTCGTTGACCTTGATCCAGGCCAGGCCCTTGGCGCCGTAGATCTTGACGAATTCGGTGTAGCCGTCGATCTCGCCGCGGCTGATCTGCGCGCCACCGGGCACGCGCAGGGCGACCACGCGACCGCCCGGGGTGGTGGCGGGGCCGCTGAAGACCTTGAAGTCCACGTCGGTCATCACGTCGGTCAGCTCGGTGAATTCGAGCTTGACGCGCAGATCGGGCTTGTCCGAACCGAAGCGGTGCATCGCCTCGGCGTAAGGCATGGTGGGGAACGCGCCCAGATCCACGCCCAGCTGCTGCTGGAACACCTCGCGGATCATGCGCTGGAAGATGGCGCGGATTTCCTCCTCGTTCAGGAACGAGGTCTCGCAGTCGATCTGCGTGAACTCGGGCTGGCGGTCGGCGCGCAGGTCCTCGTCACGGAAGCACTTGGTGATCTGGTAGTAGCGGTCGTAGCCGGCCACCATCAGCATCTGCTTGTAGAGCTGGGGCGACTGCGGCAGCGCGAAGAACTGGCCGTCGTGCACGCGGCTGGGCACCAGGTAGTCGCGCGCGCCCTCGGGCGTGCTCTTGCCGAGCATGGGGGTTTCGATGTCGATGAAGCCTTCCTTGTCGAGGAAGTTGCGCACCTGGATCGCGGTCTTATAGCGCAGCATCAGGTTGCGCTGCATGGCCGGGCGGCGCAGGTCGAGCACGCGGTGCGTCAGGCGGGTGGTTTCCGACAGGTTGTCGTCATCGAGCTGGAACGGCGGCGTGACCGAGGGGTTGAGCACCACCAGCTCGTGGCACAGCACCTCGATCTTGCCGCTCTTGAGGTTGTCGTTGCTGGTGCCCTCGGGGCGCGCGCGCACCAGGCCCTTGACCTGGATGCAGAACTCGTTGCGCAGGTCCTCGGCAACGCTGAACATCCCGGGCCGGTCGGGGTCGCACACCACCTGCACATAGCCTTCACGATCGCGCAGATCGACGAAGATCACGCCGCCGTGGTCGCGCCGGCGGTTGACCCAGCCGCACAGGCTCACGGTCTGACCGATCAGGGCCTCGGTCACGAGGCCGCAGTAGTGGGTACGCATCGACATGGAATGGACTTTCGGAAAACGGTTCAGGGCCGGCCAGGTCAGCCGGCAGGAGGTGATTGCCGGGCATCGGCGGGAGCGCTGACGACCTGCGCCTGCAGCGGCTCGGGCACGGCCTCGCCGGGTGGACACGGCTGGCGCTGGGGCGGCGCCACCACGCCCATGGAAATCACGTACTTCAGCGCCTCGTCCACGCTCATGCGCAGCTCGATGGCGTCGGCCCGCGGCACCATCAGGAAGAAGCCCGAAGTGGGGTTGGGCGTGGTCGGCACATAGACGCTGATGCAGTCGGGCGGCAGGTGGCAGCTGACCTCGCCCTCCGGCTTGCCGGTGACGAAGGCGATGGTCCAGGCACCGGGGCGCGGGTACTGGATCAGCAGCGCCTTGGAAAAGGCCTGACCGTTGCCTGAAAACAGGGTGTCGGACACCTGCTTGACGCCGGAATAGATGCTGCGCACCACCGGAATGCGCGTCATCAGCCGGTCCCACTGCCGTACCGACCACTGGCCGAACATGTTGGCCACGAACACGCCGGTGCTGAAGATGACGATGGCCACCAGGATCACACCCAGACCGGGCACGTGGCGCAGTCGGTTGGCCAGCGGCCCCAGGCCCGGCACCATGGCTTCGGCCGCCGACAGCACGCCCAGGAAGATGCCATCCAGGATGCCGAGCAGCCACAGCAGCACCCACACCGTCACGCCCATGGGCAGCCACACCAGCAGGCCGGTGATGAAGTATTGCCGCAGGCGGGACATCATGGGATGCGGTTCTCTTGAGGATCAGCTGCCGGCGGGCGCTGGGCTGCTGCTGGCGGGGGCCGGGGCGGCGGGCGCGGGCGCCGCGGCTTGCGCCGCCGCGGGTGCGGGCGACGGCGCGGCCGCGCCCCCTTTGGAGCCGCCGTCGCGGAAATCGGTCACGTACCAGCCCGAGCCCTTGAGCTGAAAGCCGGCGGCGGTGAGCTGCTTCTCGAACGCCGCCTGTCCGCAGGACGGGCACTCGGCCAGGGGCGGGTCGGACATCTTCTGCAGCACGTCCTTGGCAAAACCGCAGGCGGCGCACTTGTAGGCGTAGATGGGCATGGCGAACGCGAAATCAGGCTGGGGCAAAAAACTTTTCATTATAAAAGTTCGGCCCTTGCCACGCCGCCGTGGCTGCGACGCCCCTGTGGTGCCCCCTGCGGTGCGTCAGCGCGCCGGCTCGCCCGTGACGGCCTCGCGTTCCACCAGGTGGTGGACGTAGCCCTTGTGGTTGGGCAGCCATTGCGGCGCCAGCGAACCGAACACCATGCCGACGATCGCCGCCAGCACGCCGGCCAGCTGCTGTGGGAAGGCCTCGTTCAGCATCGGGCTGGCCACGAACAGCACCCACACGCCGATGCCCATCACCACCGCCAGCAGCGCGCCCTGGGTGGTGGCGCGCCGCCAGTAGACGCCAAACGCCAGCGGCACGAAGGCGCCCACCAGTGGCACCTGGTAGGCGCCCGAGACCAGCTCGTAGATGGACGAGCCTTCCATGGTGATCGAATAGACCAGCACGCACAGGGTGAACACCAGCACGCTGATGCGCATGGCCTTCAGGGTTTCGGCGTCGTTCATGCCCGGGCGCAGGTTGCGCAGGATGTTTTCGACGAAGGTGGTGGCCGGCGCCAGCAGCGTGGCCGAGGCGGTGGACATGATGGCCGACAGCAGGGCGCCGAAGAAGGCCACCTGCAGCAGCACCGGCATGTGGCCCATCACCAGCGTGGGCAGCACCTTCTGCGGGTCGTCGTCCAGCAGCGCCGCGGTCTCGGGCATCACCAGCAGCGCGGCCATGACGATGAACATCGGCACGAAGGCGAAGGCGATGTACAGCAGCCCGCCGATCACCGGCCCGCGCTGGGCGGTCTTGACGTCGCGTGAGGACATCACGCGCTGGAACACGTCCTGCTGCGGAATGGAGCCCAGCATCATGGTGATGCCGGCGGCAAAGAAGAACACCCATTCCTTCAGGCCGCCAGTGGGCAGGAAGTTGAACTTGCCTTCGCGTGCGGCGTAGGCCACCACCTTGTCGGCACCGCCGGCCATGTCGCCGGCGTACCAGGCGATGGCCAGCAGACCGGCGGTGATGACGATCATTTGCAGGAAATCGGTCAGCGCCACCGACCACATGCCGCCATACAGCGTGTAGACCAGCACCACCAGGGTGCCGATGACCATGCCCATGGTGAGCGACACCGCGCCCTGGCTGAGCAGGTTGAACACCAGACCGAGCGCCGTGATCTGCGCGCCCACCCAGCCCAGGTAGCTGAAGATGATGATCAGCGAGCACAGCACCTCGACCACCCGACCGTAGCGCTGGCGGTAGTAGTCGCCGATGGTGATGATGTGGCGCAGGTACAGCTTGCGGGCGAAGAACAGGCCCACCAGCACCAGACACAGGCCGGCACCGAACGGGTCTTCCACGGTGCCGTGCAGGCCTTCCTTGACGAACTGCGCCGGCGCGCCCAGCACCGTTTCGGAACCGAACCAGGTCGCGAAGGTGGTGGCGATGACCACCGCCAGCGGCAGGCTGCGCCCGGCCACCGCGTAGTCGGCCGTGTTCTTCACCCGCGTGGCGGCGTACAGGCCGATGGCGATCGAGATCACCAGGTACAGCACGATGAAGCTGATCAGCATGCCCGTGCCCTCCGCGCGGTCATGACCACCGTCCGTTCACCGATCATCACACCCTCCGAGTTTTGCTACGTTGTTGATAGCTGCTGGCACATACCCAGAAAGCGCCGCAGACCGATTTGATTCAAAACCCATGCCCCCGCCAGGCCAGCAGCGCGCCGGTCAGCGCCAGCCCCAGCAGCAGGCCACCCACCGCCGTGGCACGCAGCAGACGGCGCGTGCGGCGCTGTTCCTCGCGCAGCTCATGCAGCTCGCGGCGCAGCTCGTCGCTCGGCCGCTGCTGCAGATAGGCATGCAGCAGCCGCGGCAGATCGGGCAGCATTTTGGCGTAGTACGGCGCCTGGCTCTTGAACTCGCGCCACAGCCGCTGCGGGCCGATCTGCTCGAGCATCCATTGCTCCAGAAACGGCTTGGCGGTGCTCCACAGGTCCAGTTCGGGGTCGAGCTGGCGCCCCAGGCCCTCGATGTTCAGCAGCGTCTTCTGCAGCAGCACCAGCTGTGGCTGGATTTCGACGTTGAAGCGGCGCGAGGTCTGGAACAGGCGCATCAGCACCATGCCGAGCGAGATGTCCTTCAGCGGCCGATCGAAGTAGGGCTCGCACACGCTGCGCACGGCCGATTCGAGCTCGTCCACGCGCGTGCCGGCCGGCACCCAGCCGCTTTCGATGTGCAGCTCGGCCACGCGCTTGTAGTCGCGGCGGAAGAAGGCGGTGAAGTTTTGCGCCAGGTATTCCTTGTCGACCTCGGTCAGCGTGCCGACGATGCCGAAATCGAGCGAGATGTAGCGCCCGAAGGTGGCCGGATCGACGCTGACCATGATGTTGCCCGGGTGCATGTCGGCGTGGAAGAAGCCGTCGCGAAACACCTGGGTGAAGAAGATGGTCACGCCGTCGCGCGCCAGTCTGGGGATGTCGACCCCGGCCTCGCGCAGGCGCTCGACCTGGCTGATCGGAATGCCCTGCATGCGCTCCATCACCAGCACGTCTGGCCGCGCCAGCTCCCAGATCATCTCCGGGATCAGCACCAGGTTCAGCCCCGCCATGTTGCGCCGCAGCTGCGCGGCGCTGGCGGCTTCGCGCATCAGGTCCAGCTCGTCGTGCAGGTATTTGTCGAATTCGGCCACCACCTCGCGCGGCTTGAGGCGTTTGCCATCGGCCGACAGGCGTTCGACCCAGGTGGCCATCATGCGGATCAGCTGCAGATCCTGCTCGATCACCTTCAGCATGCCCGGGCGCAGCACCTTCACCGCCACCTCGCGCTCGCGCCCGCCGGCGTCGCGCAGGGTGGCAAAGTGCACCTGGGCGATGGAGGCGCTGGCCACCGGCTGGCGCTCGAAATGCGTGAACAGCTCGCCCAGCGGCTTGCGGAAGGCACGCTCGATGGTGGCCACCGCCGCTTCGGGCGGAAACGGTGGCACGCGGTCCTGCAGCAGGGCCAGTTCGTCGGCAATGTCGGGCGGCAGCAGGTCGCGCCGCGTCGACAGCACCTGGCCGAACTTGACGAAGATCGGCCCCAGGCGCTGCAGCGCCTCACGCAGGCGCTGGCCCCGCGGCGCCGACAGATCGCGCCCGAGGGTGGCGATGCGCGCCAGCAGGCGCAGGCCCGGGTGCTCGAAGCTGGTCAGCACCAGTTCGTCCAGCCCATGGCGCAGAGCCACCCACACGATGGTGGTGGCCCGCAGCACGCGCGTCACCGGCGCCTCCCCGACGCGCTCATGCGCCGCCTGCCCGGTCCTGACCGGGCAGGCTGGCGATGAACCTGCGCAGCCCCTGCGCCAGGGTGCTGCCCAGGCGTGCCAGCTGGTGCGCGGGAGCGTCGCCGATCAGCCGCGACAGGTCTTCCTCCAGATCCCAGCGCACGTGGTCGACCAGCCAGTTGACTTCGGCGGCGAACTGCACATCGCCCTCGATGCGCACCCCGGGCCGCTCGCCGCGCACGGCGTGGCGCGCCAGATCGAGCGGCGAGCTGTCGGTGACCGTGAGCAGCAGGTCGGGCGTGGCCTCGGGCACGCGCTCGCACAGTCCGGCCGGGGTGGCCGCCAGCTGCAGGTTGAAGTCGCGCCACTGCACGCGCACCACGCGACCCTGCTGGCGCGCCAGCCGGGCCTGGGCTTCGGGCTCCTGCATCAGCACGTGGTTGAGGAACAGCACCACGCGGTGCTGCATCTCGTCGACCAGCCAGTCGGGCGCCTTCAGCTGCTCGCCCAACTTGCCGAATGCCTCGGCCACCAGTGAGAAGGGGGACTTCATCGTCATGGGGGCGATTATTCCTGACAAATGGCGGCGTCGGCCGCCCAGATGCACGCGTTCTTCCTGCCTGGCACGGACACAAAAAAGCCCGGCAAGCCGGGCTTCGGGGCGGGCCGGGCCGGTACGCCCGGCCGGTCGTCACTGCAGTGCCTGCACCCCCGCCACCAGCCAGCCGCCGCGGCCCTGGCGCGGCTTGGTCATGTTCCAGACCTCGCGGAACGGGCTCGGGCCGGCCGAGGCGTCCTCGCGGATCATGCCGCTGAACTCGACGCTGGCCATGTACACGTCGGCCAGCTCCTCGATGCCCAGCAACTGCGCCTCCAGCATCACCACCTCGGTCTGGTTGGCCTGACCCGGCGCACCGCGCTCGCGCTCGGCCAGCTGGGACTGGATTTCGGCCAGCATCTCGTCGGTCATCATGGCGCGCAGCGCCGGGATGTCGGAGCGGTCCCAGGCATCCTGCAGGGTGATGAAGTTGCGCTTGGCGGCCTCGGTGAAGCCGGCGATGTCGAAATCGGCCGGCACACCCCAGCCCTGGGCGCCACGCAGCCCGGAGCCGATGATCGATCCCCCCGAGGCGCCACCGGCGTCAAACGGCGCCGCCTGACCTTCCCAGGGACGGGCCGAGGCGTCGTTGCCCACCTTGGTCGGGTTGTACTGGCGCGGTGTGATCGGCTGCGCGGCACCGGCGCCCTGGTAGGCCATGCCGGGCCCGCCGGCGGCCGCGGCACCACGCCCGCGGCGCAGCATGCCGATCACCGTCAGCACCACCATGCCCAGCAACAGGATCAGCAGGACGTTGCCGAACGCCTGACCCAGGCCCAGCGAGTGGGCCAGCCAGGCCAGGCCCAGACCGGCCGCCAGACCGCCCAGCATGCTGCCCCAGGGTTTGCGCGCGGCCGCACCGGCCGCGCCTGCCGCCGCCGCACCGCCCGCGGCGGCACCGGCGGTGGCGCTGGACTGCGCCGGCGCCACCGGCGTGCCGGGGCCGGCCGCTTCGCGCTGCGTCACGTTGCTGGACTGGCGCCCGAGCGACTTGCCACCGCCCAGGCGCTTGGCCTCGGCCTCGAAGCTGAACGCGCCGGTCAGCACCACCGCCAGCAGCAGCGTGAAGAAATGAGAAACGAGCTTCTTGAGGTTCATGACTGACCGGACTCCCCTGACGACTGAAAGTTCCACACGGATATCCACGGCTTTATAAAGGTTATCCGCATTTGATGCCGACATGCAAGGCAACGACCCCAGCCGTCATGCTGTGATAGTCGACATGACCGAAACCGTTGGCCTTCATCAACGCCTTGAGTTCTTCCTGGTTGGGATGCATGCGGATCGATTCGGCCAGGTAGCGGTAGCTGTCGGCGTCGCCTGCCACCAGCCGCCCCAGCCGCGGCAGCACCTGGAACGAATACAGGTCGTAGGCCTTGCGCAGCGGCCGCGCCACCTGCGAAAACTCCAGCACCAGCAGCCGACCGCCCGGCTTGAGCACGCGCGCCATCTCGCGCAGGGCCTGGTCCTTGTGCGTCATGTTGCGCAGACCGAAGGCGACGCTGACCACGTCGAACCGCTCGTCGGGAAAAGGCAAGGCCTCGGCGTCGCACACCGTGGTGGGCAGGATCACCCCGGCATCCAGCAGGCGGTCGCGCCCGGTGCGCAGCATGGCTTCGTTGATGTCGGTGTGCACCACCTGCCCATGCGGGCCGACCCGGCGGGCGAAGGCCAGCGCCAGATCGCCGGTGCCGCCGGCGATGTCCAGCACGCTCTGACCCGGCTGCAGGTTGGCCACCATCACGGCATAGGCCTTCCAGGCCCGGTGCAGGCCACCGGACATGAGGTCGTTCATGAGGTCGTACCGCGCGGCGACCGAATCGAACACGCCGCGCACGCGGCGCGCCTTGTCCTGTTCGTCAACCGACTGGAAACCGAAATGCGTGGTGGCCATGGGGCGCTGCCGTGGTGGTGGATCGCTGCGGGAAACGGCGCCCACCGCTCGCGCGGCTGACGCCCTGGCGTCAAGTGTAAGGCGCGCCATGCCCATAATGGCCGCATGCCACGCCCCAGCCAGCTTCTGCATCCGCAGCGCGAACCCGCGCGTCCCCTGCCCGCCGCCACCGTGCTGCTGCTGCGCGACACGCCCGCCGGCATCGAAGTGCTGATGACGCGCCGCTCGCTGAACGCCAGTTTTGCCCCCGGCGCCTACGTGTTTCCCGGCGGCGGCATCGACCCCCAGGACGCCGCCGCCCACGGTCAGGCGACATGCCGACCCACGCAGAGCCAGGCCCACCTGACCCAGGCCATCGCCGCCATCCGCGAAAGCTTCGAGGAGTTGGGGGTGCTGCTGGCGCGGCGTGCCGACGGCACGCCGGCCGACGCGAGCGACGTGGCGGCGCTCGACCGCCACGCCCCGCTGGCGGCCCAGTGCGCCGCGCGCGGCCTGACGCTGGCGGCGGCCGACGTCCACATGCTGGCGCACTGGATCACCGACCGCGACCTGCCGCGGCGCTTCGACGTGCCCTTTCTGGTCGCCCGCATGCCGGACGGCCAGACCCCGGTGGCCGACGACGCCGAGCAGTTCGAACCCGTGTGGGTGCGCCCGGCCGACGCGCTGGCGCGCCACGAGGCGGGGCAATTCTTCATCATCTTCCCCACCATCCGCACGCTGCAGCGCCTGCAGCACTACCCCGACGTCGCCGCCGTGCTGGCCGCCTGCGCCAGCGAACGGCCGCTATGGGCCAGCTGCCCGCGCGCCGGCTGGCTGGCCGGCAAGGAAGCGCGCTACATGGAGCACGAGATGCCCTTTGGCGAACTGGCGCTGGTGACGCCCGATGGCCAGCTGCTGCATGCGCTCGACTGGCAGTCCGAGCAGCCGGTGCCGCTGCTCAAGAACGTGCAGCGCCTGACGGCGCCCAACCCCGGCTTCATGACCGGCCCGGGCACCAACAGCTACCTGGTGGGCGACCCGCGCAGCGGCTACATCGCCATCGATCCCGGCCCGGCCGACCCGGCCCATGTGGAGCGGCTGTGGCGTGCCGCCGGCGGGCACATCCGCGCCATCGTCTGCACCCACTCGCACCCCGACCACTCACCCGGCGCCCTGCCCCTGCAGGCCCTGTGCCAGCCGCCACCGCCCATCCTGGGACTGCCTTCGCTGCCCACGGCGCGCGCCCACAGCCAGTTCCAGCCCGACCGCGCGCTACAGGATGGAGAGCGCCTGGCGCTGACCGGGCAAGCCCCGGACGGCGAAATCACCACCCATACGCTGCGCGCGATCCACACCCCTGGCCACGCCGCCAACCATGTCTGCCTGCTGCTGGAAGAAGACGGCCTGCTGTTCAGCGGCGACCACATCCTGAACGGCAGCACCACCGTCATCGACCCGCCGGATGGGGACATGACGGCCTACCTGGAATCGCTGGACAAGCTCGACGCCGCCTGTGCCGAGGCCCAGGCGCACTTCATCCTGCCGGCCCACGGCCACGTGCTGGGCCAGGCGCGCGACACCATCGCCCATCTCAAGGCGCACCGGCTGGCGCGCGAAGCCAAGGTGCTGGCGGTGATGAAGGCCGCCCCCCACGGCACGCTGGACGACTGGGTGGCCAAGGCCTACGACGACGTGCCCGAGCGCGTCTGGCCGGTGGCCAGGCGTTCGCTGCTGGCGCATGTGGAGCGCCTCCGGGCCATGGCGCCGGGCAACGACTGAGCCTATTGATCCGGCCCTTTGAAGTCTCACATTCGGTTCGGGCCGAGCTTGTCGATGTCTTCGTCATGCTCAGGGCGAACGGTGACGATTTCATGGGGCCGGATCCATGGCCACGGCAGATGACCGCTTGTCAACGTCGGGCAGGCCGCGCCCATGCGCGTCAAGGGCCTTCACCTGTGGGGTGAGCACGCCACGCACCCACCCGCGGCGCGGCGCCAGGACACCAACGGGCGGACACGAAGGGCGCGAAACAGGCATCGGGCTGTTTCGCGCGCTTGGCGTGCTTTCGCGTCCTCCGCGTCCGGATGTCCGCCTGCCGGGCGCAAAAAATGTGTGAAGCCCACCGATACGCCGGATTCTGTGCGGCGCGGTTGCCCGCGCCGTGACCGCCATCAATCTGGGCCGCCGGTCGCCCGTGCGGCTCGGTGCCACCTACCCGCCAGCTCCGCGGGTCACGTCAACGCTGGCCTACTTGGTGTTGCTGCGCGCAGAGATTGCCCGTTTCACCCGCACTCAAGCGGCTCGTCTCTGTTGCTCTGATCCTCACCTCACGGTGGACAGGTGTTACCTGCTGCGCTGCCCTGTGCAGTCCGGACGTTCCTCCAGCGCGCCCTTTCGGGCCTTGCGCCAGCGGCGGTCTGGCGGGCTTCACGGCCGTGATTATCCGCCCAGCGGGCGCCGGCTGCACGCGGCCGCCGTTCACTCCAGCATGGCCAGGATGGTGTAGGCGATCAGCAGCAGCGCGCCGGCCGTGCCCAGCACCATCAGGCCCAGGCCCCAGCGCGATTCGCGCGTGGCAAAGCCGATCAGCATCATCAGGCAGCTGACGCCCAGCATCAGCATGGTGGAGTCGAACAGGGTCATGGGGGCACGTGGTGACAGCCGGAAAGTGAGCCATTGTGACCTGCCGCGCGGCGGGGCATATCGATATCACGCCAGGTGGGATCAAGGCTCGCACAATAGGTGCCCCTGCCCATCACCGACCGGAGAGACACACCATGCCCGCCGACAACGTCCTGCAAACCATCGGCCGCACGCCGCACGTGCGCATCCGCCGCCTGTTCGGCCCCGAGGCCCGGGTGTGGGTCAAGTGCGAGCGCGCCAACCCGGGTGGCTCGATCAAGGATCGCATCGCCCTGGCCATGATCGAGGCGGCCGAGCAAAGCGGCCAGCTGCAGCCCGGCAGCACCATCATCGAGCCCACCAGCGGCAACACCGGCGTCGGCCTGGCGATGGTGGCGGCCGTCAAGGGCTACCGCCTGGTGCTGGTGATGCCCGACAGCATGAGCGTCGAGCGGCGCCGGCTGATGCTGGCCTACGGTGCCAGCTTCGACCTGACGCCGCGCGACCAGGGCATGAAGGGCGCCATCGCCCGCGCCGAGGAGCTGGCCGCGCAGCTGCGCGCCGCCGGCCAGGGGGCCTGGATCCCGCAGCAGTTCGACAACCCGGCCAACGCGGCGGTGCACGAACAGACCACGGCGCAGGAAATCCTGGCCGACTTTCCCGACGGGCTGGACGCGCTGATCACCGGCGTCGGCACCGGCGGCCACCTGACGGGCTGCGCGCGCGTGCTGAAGGCGCGCTGGCCGCAGCTGAAGGTGTTTGCCGTCGAGCCCGACCAGTCGCCCGTGATCAGCGGCGGCGCGCCCGGCCCGCACCCGATCCAGGGCCTGGGCGCCGGCTTCATCCCGAAGAACCTGGACACCGCGCTGCTGGACGGCGTGATCCAGGTCGGCGCCGAAGCCGCGCGCGACTACGGCCGTCGCTGCGCGCGCGAGGAAGGGCTGCTGGTGGGCATCAGCAGCGGCGCCGCGCTGGCGGCCATCGCACAGAAGCTGCCCGAGCTGCCGGCCGGCAGCCGCATCCTGGGCTTCAACTACGACACCGGTGAACGCTACCTGTCGGTGGACGGCTATCTGCCAACCTGAGGCGGCGGCGCCACCGACCCGACCGGCATAGAATGCCCGCCGGCGCGCCGCGCCGCCACAGCCTCTGGACAGACACCATGAACCGCTGCTCGAACGTTCTCCGAACTACGTTTTTTATAGCTGCCAGCGCTTGCCTGGTAAGCGCTGGACTCGGTTTTCATGCCGAAGTCCGGGCGGAACGGGGCTTTCCGCTCAAGACCGAGCGGGCCGAGATGAAGTTCATCGAGCTGCCCGATGTGCTGCTCAACGGCAAGCCCGAGCGGCTGGCGCACGCGGTGCGCGTGCGCGACGAGCGCAACGCCATCGTGATGCCGGGTGTGGTCAACGGTCGCACCGCCGTCGTCAACTACCTGCGCGATGCCCGCGGCCAGGTGCGCGAGGTGTGGATCCTGTCGCCGCAGGAAGCGGCGCTGCCGCTCAAGCCGGTGCCGACCACGCGGCGGCCGGCGCCCAGCGCCGACGCCACCGCGTCCTACACCCATTGACCCTGACGCGGCGGCGTCCACGCGCCGCCTCGTCGTCGGCCGCGGCCCGGCGGCCAGCGCCCTCGCCCCCTCTTCCCGGAGACACCGCATGTCCCGCAAAGTTTTCATCAAGACCTTCGGCTGCCAGATGAATGAGTACGACTCGGCCAAGATGGCCGACGTGCTGGGCGCCGCCCAGGGTTACGAGCCCACCGACGACCCGGAGCAGGCCGACCTGATCCTGTTCAACACCTGCTCGGTGCGCGAGAAGGCGCAGGAGAAGGTGTTTTCCGACCTCGGCCGCGTCAAGCACCTGAAGGCCAGGGGCACGCTGATCGGCGTCGGCGGCTGCGTGGCCAGCCAGGAGGGCGAAGCCATCATCGCCCGCGCGCCCTACGTGGACGTGGTGTTCGGCCCGCAGACCCTGCACCGCCTGCCCGAGCTGCTGGCCGAGCGCCAGAAGCAGAACGCGCCGCAGGTCGACATCCGCTTCCCCGAGATCGAGAAGTTCGACCACCTGCCGCCGGCGCGCGTCGATGGCGCCAGCGCCTTCGTCTCGATCATGGAGGGCTGCTCCAAGTACTGCAGCTACTGCGTGGTGCCCTACACGCGCGGCGAGGAGTTCAGCCGCCCGCTCGACGACGTGCTGACCGAGATCGCCGGCCTGGCCGACCAGGGCGTCAAGGAAGTCACCCTGCTGGGCCAGAACGTCAACGCCTACCGCGGGCCGATGGGCGACAGCAGCGAGATCGCCGACTTTGCCCTGCTGATCGAGGTCGTGGCCGAGATCCCCGGCATCGAGCGCATCCGCTACACCACCAGCCACCCCAACGAATTCACCCCGCGCCTGATCGAGGTGTACGGCAAGGTGCCCAAGCTGGTCAGCCACCTGCACCTGCCGGTGCAGCACGGCAGCGACCGCATCCTGATGGCCATGAAGCGCGGCTACACCGCCATGGAATACAAGAGCATCGTCCGCAAGCTGCGCGCGGTGCGGCCGGACCTCAGCCTGTCGAGCGACTTCATCGTCGGCTTTCCGGGCGAGACCGAGCAGGACTTCGACAAGCTGATGAAGCTGATCGAGGACGTGGGCTACGACGCCTCGTTCAGCTTCATCTTCAGCCCGCGCCCCGGCACGCCGGCGGCCAACCTGCACGACGACACACCGCACGCCGTCAAGCTGGCGCGCCTGCAGCACCTGCAGGCGGTGGTGGAGCAGAACGTGCGCGCCATCAGCGCCAGCCGCGTCGGCACGCGCCAGCGCATCCTGGTCGAAGGGCCGTCGCGGCGCAACCCGAACGAGCTGATGGGTCGCACCGAGTGCAACCGCATCGTCAACTTCGACGCCGGCGCACAGGGCGCGCGCCTGGTCGGCCAGATGATCGAGGTCGACATCACCGAAGCCCTGCCGCACTCGCTGCGCGCGCGCCTGGCGAGCGCCGCAGGCTGAGCGGCAGCGCCGGCCGGCGGGTGTTACATTGCGCGTCGGCGCCTGAGGGTGCCCGCCACCGTACCACCCGCCGACACCGCGCCCGCCCGCCCCGATGCCGCCGCCCCGCCTCGAACTGACGCAGATCCGCAAGCGCTACCCGGGCGTGCTGGCCAACGACGACGTGTCGCTGACGGTGCAGCCGGGCGAAATCCACGCCGTGCTGGGCGAGAACGGCGCCGGCAAGAGCACGCTGATGAAGATCATCTACGGCGCCGTCAAGCCGGACGCCGGCGAGCTGCGCTTTGACGGTCAGCCGGTGCGCATCGCCAATCCGCAGCAGGCGCGCCGGCTGGGCATCGCCATGGTGTTCCAGCATTTCAGCCTGTTCGAAACCCTGAGCGTGGCCGAGAACGTGTGGCTGGGTCTGGACAAGGCGCTGCCGCTGGCCGAGGTGACGCGCCGCATCGACCAGACCGCCGCCGCCTACGGGCTGGAGATCGACCCGGCGCGCCCGGTGCACACGCTGAGCGTGGGCGAGATGCAGCGCGTGGAGATCATCCGCGCCCTGCTGACCGAGCCGCGCCTGCTGATCCTGGACGAACCCACCTCGGTGCTGACGCCGCAGGCGGTGGACAAGCTGTTCGTCACCCTGCGCCGGCTGGCCGGCGAGGGCTGCTCCATCCTCTACATCAGCCACAAGCTGCACGAGATCCGCGCCCTGTGCAGCGCCTGCACCGTGATGCGCGCCGGCCGCGTGACCGGCGTGTGCGACCCGCGCCAGGAGAGCAACGCCTCGCTGTCGCGCCTGATGATCGGTGCCGAGCCGCCCGAGCTGGCGCACCGCCCGCAGGCCCTGGGCGCGCGGGTGCTGCAGGTCGAGCGGCTGGATCTGAAGCGCGAGTCGCCCTTCGGCGTCGATCTGGTGGACCTGTCGCTGCAGGTGCGGGCGGGCGAGGTGGTGGGCATTGCCGGGGTCTCGGGCAATGGTCAGCGCGAACTGCTGTTTGCGCTTTCCGGCGAGGACCGGCGCGCGCCAGCAGCTTCTATATTGATAGCAGACCAGGCTGCCGGGCGGCTCTCGCCGAGCCGGCGCCGCGCGCTTGGCCTGCACTTCGTGCCGGAAGAGCGCCTGGGCCGCGGCGCGGTGCCCGACATGAGCCTGGCGCACAACCTGCTGCTGACGCGGCGCGAGGCCGTGGGCCCGCTGGGCTGGCTGCGCACCGGCACGCTGCGCGCGCAGGCGCAGGCCATCATCGAGCGCTTTCGCGTCAAGGCCGCCGGGCCGCAGGCGCCGGCGCGCTCGCTGTCGGGCGGCAACCTGCAGAAGTTCATCATGGGGCGCGAGATCGACGCCCGGCCGCGGCTGCTGATCGTTTCGCAGCCGACCTGGGGCGTCGACGTCGGCGCGGCGGCGCAGATCCGCGGCGAGCTGCTGGCGCTGCGCGACGCCGGCTGCGCGGTGCTGGTGGTGAGCGAGGAGCTGGACGAGTTGTTCGAGGTGTGCGACCGCCTGCACGTGATCGCCAAAGGGCGGCTGTCGCCGTCCATCGCGCGCCAGGACGCGACGGTGGAGCGCATCGGCGAATGGATGAGCGGGCTGTGGCATGGCGACGTGCAGCAGCACCTGGCACAGATGGAGGCCGGCCATGTGGCGGCTTGAACCGCGCCCCGCGCCTTCGCGCGCCTGGACCTGGGGCTCGCCACTGCTGGCGCTGGCCCTCACCGTGCTGATCGGGGTGGCGCTGTTCACCGCGCTGGGCAAGGACCCGGTGCGCGGGCTGCTGGTGTTCTTCTGGGAGCCGATCAAGTCCGGCTACGCGCTGGGCGAGCTGAGCGTCAAGGCCACGCCGCTGCTGCTGATCGCGCTCGGGCTGGCGGTGTGCTTTCGCTCCAACGTCTGGAACATCGGCGCCGAGGGGCAGTTCATCGTCGGCGCCATCGCCGCCGGCGGGGTGGCGCTGCTGGCCGACAAGGACAGCGGGCGCTGGATCGTCGGCGCCGTGCTGCTGGCCGGGGTGCTGGGCGGCATGGCCTGGGCCGCCGTCACGGCGTTCCTGCGCGACCGCTTCAACGCCGGCGAGATTCTGGTCAGCCTGATGCTGGTGTACGTCGCCATCCAGTGGCTGGGCTACCTGGTGTATGGGCCCTGGAAAGACCCGGCCGGCTACAACTTTCCGCAGACGCGCAGCTTCGAGGCGGTGGCGCAGGTGCCGCGCCTGCTGAACGGCTCGCGCGCGCACATCGGCGTGCTGATCGCGCTGGCCGGTGCGGCGCTGCTGTGGGTGTACCTGTTTCGCACCCGCAGCGGCTTTGCCCAGCAGGTGGGCGGACTGGCGCCGGCGGCGGCGCGCTACGCCGGGTTCTCGTCGCGCCGCGCGCTGTGGACGGCGCTGCTGGTGTCGGGCGGCACCGCCGGGCTGGCCGGCGCGCTGGAGGTGGCCGGGCCGCTGCGCCAGCTCACCCCGCACGTGCCGGCGGGCTACGGCTTTGCCGCCATCATCGTCGCCTTCGTCGGCCGGCTGCACCCGTTCGGCATGGTGCTGGCGGCGATCCTGATGAGCATGTTCTACATCGGTGGCGAGCTGGCGCAGTCGCGCCTGGGGCTGCCCAAGTCGCTCACCGGCGTGTTCCAGGGCCTGCTGCTGTTCGCCCTGCTGGCCTGCGACGTGCTGGTCAACCACCGCCTGCGCCGCCGCGGGGGGAGCCACTGATGGAAGCCTACGCGCTGCTGCTGGCGGCGACGCTGAACGCCGGCACCGTGCTGGCCATCGCCGCGCTGGGGCTGCTGATCAACGAAAAGGCCGGCATCGTCAACCTGGGCGCCGAAGGCATCATGCTGTGCGCCGCCGTGGCCGGCTTTGCCGCCGTGGTGCACAGCGGCAGCGACGGGCTCGGCTTTGCCGCCGGCATGGCCGCCGGGGCGCTGCTGGCGGCCATCTTCGGCTGGCTGGTGATCTGGCTGGGCACCAACCAGTACGCCACCGGGCTGGCGCTGTCGCTGTTTGGGGTCGGCTTCTCGGCCTTCGTCGGCATCGGCTACGTGCAGGCGCGGCTGCCGGAGCGGCCGCGCTTCAACGGCCTGGGCCTGGGCGATCTGCCGCTCATCGGGCCGGCGCTGTTCCGGCATCACCCGCTGGTGTATGGCGCCATGGCGCTGGCGCTGGGGCTGATCTGGTTTCTCTACCGCACGCGCGGCGGGCTGGTGCTGCGCTCGGTCGGCGAGTCGCCGCAGGCGGCGCACGCGCTGGGCTATCCGGTGCGGCGCATCCGCCTGCTGGCGGTGGTGGCCGGCGGCGCGCTGTGCGGGCTGGCCGGCGCCTACCTGTCGGTGATCTACACCCCGCTGTGGGTGGAAGGCATGGTGGCCGGCAAGGGCTGGATCGCGCTGGCGCTGACCACCTTCGCCACCTGGCGGCCGGCGCGGGTGCTGCTGGGCGCCTACCTGTTCGGCGGCGTGACCATGTTGCAGTTCCATCTGCAGGGTCAGGGCGTGCAGTTGCCCAGCCAGTTCCTGACCATGCTGCCCTACCTGGCGACCATCGTGGTGCTGGCGCTGATTTCGCGCAACCCGACCTGGATCCGCGTCAACATGCCGGCCTCGCTGGGCAAACCCTTCCACCCGGGGGCGTGATGGCCACAGGCGGCGGCGCCGACACCCGGAACCGGTGGCGCCGCCCGCGCGTTCCATCCGCAAACTATCAAACTCATAGCTGCCGGCGCTTGTCTGACGCGCGCCAGAGGTGTTTTTTGCCCATGATCGTGGGCCGCAGCCGGGCGGCCGGCGGGGCGGCGCGTCCCGCATAATCGACCACTTGTTCTTTTTTTCATCCACCCTCAGGAGGTTCCCCCGTGCTCGATCCGAACAAACGCTCCCTGCTGAAACTGGCCGCCCTGGCCGCCGCCGCCAGCGCGCTGGTGGCGTGCAGCAAGAAGGAGGAGCCCGCGCCCACGGCCGCTGCGCCGGCCGCACCGGCGGCCGCCCCGGCGCCCGCCAAGCCCGACCCCCTGAAGGTGTCGTTTGCCTACATCGGCCCGGTGGGCGACGGCGGCTGGACCTTCGCGCACGACAACGCGCGCAAGGCGGTCGAGAAGGAGTTCGGCGACCGCGTGGTCACCAGCTACGTCGAGAGCGTGCCCGAGAGCGCCGACGCCGAGCGCGTGATCCGCGACATGGTGGGCCAGGGAAACAAGCTGATCTTCGGCACCACCTTCGGCTACATGGAGTCGATGGTCAAGGTCGCGGGCGACCATCCGGACGTCAAGTTCGAGCACGCCACCGGCTACAAGACCGCGCCCAACCTGCGCACCTACGACAGCCGCACCTATGAGGGCGCCTACATGGCGGGCGTGATCGCCGGCCGCATGACCCAGTCCAACGTGCTGGGTGTGGTCGGTTCGGTGCCGATCCCGGAGGTGCTGCGCAACCTCAACAGCTTCACGCTCGGCGCGCAGAGCACCAACCCGAAGATCACCACCAAGGTGGTGTGGGTCAACGACTGGTTCAACCCGCCCAAGGAAACCGAAGCCGCCACCGCCTTGCTGAACGCCGGCGCCGACGTGCTGTTCCAGAACACCGATTCGCCGGCCGTGCTCAAGACCGCGCAGGAAAAGGGCAAGCGCGCCTTCGGCTGGGACAGCGACATGACCGCCTACGGTCCCAAGGCGCACCTGGGCTCGGCCATCATCAACTGGGCGCCCTACTACATCAAGGCGGTGGGCGAGGCGCTGGAAGGCAAGTGGAGCACCGGCCAGGCCTGGTGGGGCGTGAAGGAAGGCGCGATCGACCTGGTGTCGCTGGCCGAGGACGTGCCGGCCGACGCCAAGGCCAAGGTCGAAGAGGTCAAGGCCGGGCTGAAGGCCGGCACCTTCCACATCTGGAAAGGCCCGATCAGCGACAACACCGGCAAGCAGGTGCTGGCGGCCGACCAGGTGGCGGACGACAAGTTCCTCACCGGCATCAACTTCTACGTCAAGGGCGTGGAAGGCAAGGTGCCGGGCGGCGAGAAAAAATAAGCCGGCCCCCGCGCCATGCGCAGCCGCGCCCCCGGGCGCGGCTTTTTTGTGGCCCGCAGGGCAGCGACCCGGCCCCTGAATGCTATCGATAGCATAGCTTCTGGCGCAATCTCCGTCTGCGCCATCGACGAATTCTTGCCAGATTCCGTCATCGACCCGCAGCGAGGTCATGCGTCATGCGTCACGACGCGCAGACCCCGATCCGTCCGCCGCCGCAAGCTGACGCAGCGCCTGCTCGAACACCTCGGGCGGCTGGCCGCCGCTGATCAGGTGGCGCTGGTTGAGGATCACCGCCGGCACCGCATGGATGCCGGCGTCCTGCCACTGGCGCTCGGCCTGGCGCACCTCGGCGGCAAACTCGTCGCCCGCCAGAATCTGCGCCGCCCGCGCCTCGTCCAGCCCCGCCTGGCGCACGGCGGCCAGCAGGACCGGGGCCTGGTCGACCCGCTCGGCGCGTCCATGGTAGGCCTGCAGCAGCGCGCGCTTGAGCGCCAGCTGGGCGTCCGCCCCCTGCCGACCGGCCCAGTGCAGCAGGCGGTGCCCATCGAAGGTGTTGACGACGCGCCCGCGCCCTTCGGGGTGGAAGGCAAAGCCCAGCGCCGCGCCGCGCTCGGCGATGACGGCGCGCATCTGCGCCTGCTGCGCCGGCGTGGAGCCGTACTTGCGAGTCAGGTGCTCGCCGAGGTCCTCACCCTCGGGCGGCATGGCGGGGTTGAGCTCGAAAGGCTGAACACGCAGCCTCACCTGCACCGCGTCGGCGCAGCGCGCCAGCGCCTGCTGCAGCGACGCCAGGCCGACCGCGCACCAGGGACAGGCGATGTCGGAGACGAAGTCGATGTCGATCGGTGTGGCCATGCAAACCCTCCAAGTGCTACTAACTAAATAGCTGCCGGCGCTTTGCCGGTGCGCGTCAGGGCCATGAATCGCTTAAATCCGACCGCTGGCCCATTCGTGCGCCAGCGCTGCGCCTGTGGCGCGTCGGTGGTGCCGGCTTCGCGTCCGCGACGTCCTTCACGTCCGGCTGCCGGAGCGTGCCGGCAGGCCATCAATCCCCCAGCGCGCGCCGCAGCGCCGCGTCGAAGGCGGCGGGCGCCTCGAACTGCACCCAGTGGCCGGCGCCCTCGATCAGCTGCAGGCCACGGAAGTCGGGCGCGCTGCGCGCGAACGCGCCCTCCAGCGCGTGGATGTGCTGGCGATAGATGGCATCGTGCACGCCGTAGATGGCATGCACCGGGCAGGCCACCTGCGGCAGGCGGCGCGCCAGGATGTCGGTATGCGCCAGCCGCCGGCGCGGCAGGCGGTCGCGCTGCACGTTGGCGATGTGCAGTTGCAGCGCCAGGCCGTCGATCAGGCCCGGATCGTGCAGCATCAGCACCGCCAGGTTGTGGCGATGCACCTCGGCCTGCGCCGCCGGCGACGGCAGGTGGCGCCAGGCGCGCAGCTCGAACTGCCGCCCGGGCACCACGCCCATGGCCGGCGCCCCCACCAGCACCAGCCTGCGCGCCAGCGCCGGGTGTTCGGCCAGCAGCAGGGCGGCGGTCAGGCCGCCGAGCGAAAAGCCCACCAGGTCGACCGCCTCGCCCGGCTGCAGCTGCCGCAGGCCGTTGGCCAGCGGCTCGACCATGGCATCGGCATCGCTGCCCTGCGTGGGTGGGGCCGAATCGCCAAAGCCCGGCAGGTCGGCCGCCAGCACCTGACGCCCGGCATCGAGCAGCGGCGCGATGTTCTTCACCCAGTGGGTCCATGAGCCGCTGCCGCCATGCAACAGCACCACCGGCGGCTGGCCCGCGCGCCGCGTACCCCAGCGGTGCCAGACCAGCTCGCCCTGCCCGCCCGGCGTGGTCAGGCGCTGGCCGCTGGCCAGGCGCAAGCGCTCGGCCGGCGGCAGCGCGGCGGGGAAGGCGGCGGCGTCCAGCGGGGTCGGGCCGGCGCTCGCGGCGCGCTGGCCTGGGCCTGGGTCAGGGGTGCGGTTCATTCGATGCCCGCCGACCAGCGTTCGCCCCAGTCGGCGCGCTGCTGCTGGTCCAGCGCACGCCGGTCGCGCTTGGTGGGCCGGCCCTGGGCGATGCTCAGCGCCGGCTCGGGCGCCAGACGGCGCGCGCTGGCGGCCTGCTGGCGCGCGGCGACGCTGGCCGGCGTTTCCTCGTACAGCTGCTGCGCCACCGGGGCCGGGCCGCGCTGAGGGCTGAGCGCCCTGACCACCACCTCGCGCTGCACCACCCCCTGGCGCAGACTGAGCACATCACCCGGCCTGAGCTCGCGCGCCGGCTTGACCGTCTGCCCCGCCACCTGCACGCGGCCGCGCTCGATCTCCTGCACCGCCAGCGCGCGTGTCTTGTAGAAGCGCGCGGCCCACAGCCATTTGTCGATGCGTTGTCGTTCCATGGGGTCGGCCATGGGCTCGATTCTGCCCGGCTTTGCCTGCGGCGGACGCGGGCGGGGATACTCACGGGTGATGCCACAACCCTCCCATCCCCCGGGCCTGAGCGGCGACGAAGCGCGCCGGCGCCTGGCCGAGCATGGGCCCAACACCATCGACGAGCGCGAGCGGCGCAGCCTGGCTGGCACGCTGCGCGAGATTGCGCGCGAGCCGATGTTTCTGTTGCTGCTGGTGGCGGCGGCCATCTACCTGCTGGTGGGCGAGCCGGGCGAAGGCCTGCTGCTGGGCGGCTTTGCGCTGCTGACGGTCGGCCTGGTGATCTTCCAGCAGCGGCGCGGCGAGCGCGCGCTGGACGCGTTGCGCGAGCTGGCGGCGCCGCAGGCCCAGGTGCTGCGCGAGGGCCGCGTGCAGCGCATCGCGGTGCGTGAGATCGTGCCCGGCGACTGGATCGTGCTGGGCGAAGGCGAGCGCGTGGCCGCCGACGCCGTGCTGCGCCAGGCCCAGGCGCTGACGGTGGACGAGTCGCTGCTGACCGGCGAATCGGTGCCGGTGCGCAAGTGCGCCAGCCACGCTCCGCTGGTCGAGGCGGCGACCGATCGGCCCGGCGGCGACGATCTGCCGCAGGTGTTTGCCGGCACCCTGATCACCGCCGGCCACGGCCTGGCCGAGGTCTGCGCCACCGGTCGCCAGACGCAGATGGGACGCATCGGTGCGGCGCTGGCGACGATCGAGCCGGCCGCCACGCCGCTGCAGCGCAGCCTGCACCGACTGGCGCGCTGGTTCGGCGCGCTGGCGCTGACCGGCAGCGCGCTGCTGGTGCTGTGGCACGGGCTGCGGGGGGGCGACTGGGTGCAGGGCCTGCTGTCCGGCATCGCACTGGGCATGGCCATGCTGCCGGAAGAGTTCCCGATGGCGCTGGCGGTGTTCCTGGCGCTGGGCAGCTGGCGACTGGCGCGCATCCAGGTGCTGGCGCGCCAGCCCGCCGTGGTCGAGGCGCTGGGGGCCACCACCCTGCTGTGTGTCGACAAGACCGGCACCCTGACCGAAAACCGCATGGCGCTGCGCCGGCTGGTGACGCAGGAGGTCGACGTCACGGTGCAGGCCGGCGCGCCCCTGCCCGCGTCGGTGCACCGGCTGCTGGCATGCGCCATGCTGGCGTCGCGGCGCGGCGCCAGCGACCCGATGGATCGCGCCCTGCTGCTGCACGGCGACCAGGCGCTGGCCGGCACCGAGCACCTGCACCCCGACTGGCAGCTGGAGCGCGAGTACGCCCTCACCCCGGCACTGCCCGCCATGACGCAGACCTGGCTGGACGACGCCGGTCGGCGCCATGTGGCCGCCAAGGGCGCGCCCGAGGCGGTGATCGAGCTGTGCCACCTGCCACCCGCGGCGGCGGCCCGCCTGCTGGCGCAGGTGGCGGCGCTGGCCGCCGCCGGCTTGCGCGTGCTGGCCGTGGCCGAGGGCCAGGGCAGCACGGCCGAGACCGCGCCCGACCCGCACGACTACGACCTGCGCCTGCTCGGGCTGCTGGGGTTCGAGGACCCGCTGCGTGCCAGCGTGCCGGCGGCGGTGGCGCAGGCGCACGGCGCCGGCATCGCCGTGGCCATGATCACCGGCGACCACGCCGCCACGGCGCTGGCGATCGCACGCCAGGCCGGCATCGACACGGCGGCCGGCGCGCTCACCGGCGCGCAGCTCGCCGCCCTCGACGATGCCGCGCTGTCGGCCGCGGTGCGCCGGGTGCGCGTGTACGCGCGCGTGCTGCCCGAGCAGAAGCTGCGCCTGGTCGAGGCCATGCAGCGCAACGGCGAGACCGTGGCCATGACCGGCGACGGCGTCAACGACGCGCCGGCGCTGAAGGCCGCGCACATCGGCATCGCCATGGGCGGGCGCGGCACCGACGTGGCGCGCGAAGCGGCCGGCCTGGTGCTGCTGGACGAAGACTTCAGCCGCATCGTCGGCGGCGTGCGCATGGGCCGGCGCATCTTCGACAACCTGCGCAAGGCGATGGTCTACATCGCCGCCATCCACGTGCCGATCGCCGGCTTGGCGCTGCTGCCGGTGTTGCTGGGCCTGCCGCCGCTGTTGCTGCCGGCGCACGTGGTGCTGACCGAGATGGTGATCGACCCGATCTGCTCACTGGCGTTCGAGGGCGCGCCGGAAGACCCGCGCCTGATGCAGCGCCCACCGCGCCGGGCCGCCGAAGGCCTGGTCGGCCGGTCGCTGCTGGCGCAGGCGGCGGTGCAGGGTGCGAGCGTGCTGGCCGCCACGCTGGCGATCTACCTGCAGGCGCTGCACGGCGGCCAGAGCGCCGACGTGGCGCGCACGCTGGCCGTGATCGGCCTGATGGCGGGCAACCTGCTGCTGGTGGCCGTCAACCTGAGCGCGGGCCTGGGCTGGCGCGCCCTGCTGGCCCGCGGCGCGCGCGCCTTCTGGGCCGTGGCGGCCATCGCCACGGCGGTGCTGGGCCTGGCGCTGGCGCTGCCGCAGGCGCGCGCGCTGCTGCGCTTCGGGCCGGTGTCGCTGGCACAGGTCGGCCTGGCGCTGCTTGCCGTGGCGCTGGCCGTGGTCGTGGGCGCGCGGTTCGGCCGGGCGCTGGAGCGCAGCACGGCCTGACGGCGCCGCGCGCGCTTCGGCCCGCGCGCTACCATGCGCGCATGCCTGCCACGCTGTCGCCCGCCCCGTCCGCACTGCCGCGCGACGCCAGCCGCATCCTGGAGCTGGCGGCGCGCTCGCTGTTCGAGCTGTTCGAAGACGCCAGCGAAGGCATGCTGCTGGTCGACCGCGACGCCCGTGTGGTGTGGATCAACGACCCCTACCGGCGCTTTTTGCCGGCACTCGGATTCGGGCGCGAGGAAGACTTCGTCGGCCACCCGGTGTCGGACGTGGTGCAGAACACCCAGATGCACCAGGTGCTGCGCACCGGCAAGCCGATCCTGATCGACCTGCTGAGCAACCGCGCCGGCACCTTCGCCGTCAGCCGCATCCCGTTGCGCGACGCGGCGGGCGAAGTCATCGGCGCGCTCGGCATCGTGCTGTTCGACCAGACCTCGCACAGTCTGCAGCCCCTGCTGGCGAAGTTCGCGCGCCTGCAGCAGGAACTCGACGACGCCCAGCGCGAGCTGGCGGCGCAGCGCCGCCAGCAGGGCGATGGCCAGCGCCGCGCCCGCTACACGCTGGCCAGCTTCGTCGGCAGCAGCCCGGCGGCCAGCGAGGTCAAGCGGCAGGCGCGCCGCGCCGCGCAGTCCAGCAGCCCGGTGCTGCTGCTGGGCGAGACCGGCACCGGCAAGGAACTGCTGGCGCACGGCATCCACGCCGCCTCGCCGCGCGCCGGCGGGCCGTTCGTCAGCGTCAATATCGCCGCCGTGCCCGACACCTTGCTGGAAGCCGAGTTCTTCGGCGTCGCCCCCGGCGCCTACACCGGCGCCGACCGCAAGGGGCGCGAAGGCAAGTTCAGGCTGGCCGACGGCGGCACGCTGTTTCTCGACGAGATCGGCGACATGCCGCCCGGCCTGCAGGCCAAGCTGCTGCGCGCGCTGCAGGATGGCGAGATCGAACCGCTGGGCAGCAACCGGCTGGTGCCGTTCGACGCCCGCATCATCGCCGCCACCAGCCGCGACCTGCCGCAGCTGGTGCGGGCCGGCCAGTTTCGCGAGGACCTGTACTACCGCCTGAACGTACTGCCGATCCAGGTGCCGCCGCTGCGCACGCGGCGCGGCGACATTCCGGCGTTGATCGAGGTGCTGGCCGAAGACATGCTGCACCGCGGCAGCCAGCCGCCGGAGCTGACCCCGGCCGCCGTGGCGCTGCTGGCGGCCCAGCACTGGCGCGGCAACATCCGGGAACTGCGCAATGTGCTGGAGCAGGCCGCGCTGCGCGCCGACGCCGGGGCGCTCGACGCCGAACCGATGGAAGCGCTGCTGCGCCAGTCCGGCCTGAGCCTGGTGCAACCCGCCCTGCCGCCCGAGCCGCCACCCCAGGACGCCGCCGCGCTGCTGCGTCCGCTGGGCGAACAGGTGGCCGAACTGGAGCGCCGCGCCATTGCGGCCGCGCTGCAGGCCACCCACGGCAACAAGCTGGCCGCGGCGCGGCTGCTGGGCATCTCGCGCGCCACGCTGTACGGGCGCCTGCTCGAACCCGGCGACGCTCCGCAGAAACCCTGATCTAAATTCAGTCATTTGTCTGAATATCAGACAAAGAATTTGTCCATGATTCAGACACTTTGAAGCTTGCGGCCAAGCAGAGCGCCATGAATCAATGACTTGGCAGCTGGCACGGCTTGTGCATGGTGGATGGTGACATCGTCACGTCCACAGGAGACCCTCATGCAACGCCGCTCGCTCATTGCCCTCGCTTCGTTCGCCGTGCTGACCGGTGCGCCGGCCTTCGCCGCCGGCGACATCAAGATCGCCCACGTCTACAGCAAGACCGGCCCGCTGGAAGCCTACGGCAAGCAGACCCAGACCGGCCTGATGATGGGCCTGCAGTACGCCACCGGCGGCACCATGCAGGTGAACGGCAGGAAGATCACCGTGATCGAGCGCGACGACCAGGGCAAGCCCGACCTGGGCAAGAGCCTGCTGGCCGCCGCCTACGCCGACGACAAGGTGGACCTGGCGGTCGGCCCAACCTCGTCGGGCGTGGCGCTCGCCATGCTGCCGGTGGCCGAGGAATACAAGAAGATTCTGCTGGTCGAACCCGCCGTGGCCGACGCCATCACCGGCGACAAGTGGAACAAGTACATCTTCCGCACCGGCCGCAACAGCAGCCAGGACGCCATCAGCAACGCCGTGGCCATGGACAAGGACGGTGTTTCGGTGGCCACGCTGGCGCAGGACTACGCCTTCGGCCGCGACGGCGTGAAGGCGTTCAAGGACGCCCTGAAAAAAGCCAGGATCGTGCACGAGGAATACCTGCCGCAGAACACCACCGACTTCACCGCCGGCATCCAGCGCCTGATCGACGCCCTGAAGGACAAGCCCGGCCGCAAGGCGATCGAGGTGATCTGGGCCGGCGCCACGCCGCCCTTCAACGCCCTGGCCGCGGCCGACTTGAAAAAGCGCTACGGCATCGAGGTGTTCACCGGCGGCAACATCCTGCCGGCCATGGCCAGCTACAAGAACTTCCCCGGCATGGAAGGCGCCACCTACTACTACTTCGGCATCCCCAAGAACCCGGTGAACGAAGCCCTGGTGGCGGCGCACTACAAGGAATTCAAAGCGCCGCCCGACTTCTTCACGGCCGGCGGCTTCTCCGCCGCCATGGCCATCGTCACCGCGCTCAAGGCCACCGGTGGCGACACCGCGACCAACAAGCTCATCAAGACCATGGAAGGCATGAGCTTCGACACGCCCAAGGGCAAGATGACCTTCCGCAAGGACGACCACCAGGCCATGCAGAGCATGTACCACTTCCGCATCAAGGCCGATCCGGCCTTCACCTGGGGCGTGCCCGAGCTGGTGAAGGAAATCAAGCCGGAAGAAATGCAGGTGCCGATCCGCAACAAGCGCTGATGGCGTCGATGGCGCATGACGCATGACGCATGACGGGCGTGTCGTCGGTGCGATGCGCCCGGCACCCCGCCATGGGTCATCCATGCCGCGCCAGCGGCGAGGTCATATCGTCATTGGCAACACACCGACATGCTAGAGACCGAAGATCTGACGATCCGCTTTGGCGGCCATGTGGCCGTCAACGCCGTGACGTGCCGCTTCGAACCCGGCACGCTGACGGCCATCGTCGGGCCCAATGGCGCGGGCAAGACCACCTACTTCAACCTGATCTCGGGCCAGCTCAAGGCCAGCGCCGGGCGCGTGCTGCTGAACGGGCGCGATCTGTCGGCGCTGCCGGCGTCGGCGCGCACCCAGGCCGGGCTGGGGCGGGCGTTTCAGCTCACCAACCTGTTTCCCAACCTGTCGGTGCTGGAGAACGTGCGCCTGGCGGTGCAGGCGGCGCACCGCATCGGCCTGAACCTGTGGCGCATCTGGAGCGACCAGCGCGAGCTGACGCAGCGCGCGCTGGAGATCCTGGAGTCGGTCGCCCTGCTCGACCGCCAGGGCATGCCGGTGGCCGGCCTGCCGCACGGCGACCAGCGCAAGCTGGAAGTGGCGCTGCTGATGGCGCTCGACCCGCAGGTCTACATGTTCGACGAGCCCACCGCCGGCATGAGCCACGACGAAGCGCCGGTGATCCTGGACCTGATCCGGCGCCTGAAGCAGGACCGCAGCAAGACCATCCTGCTGGTCGAGCACAAGATGGACGTGGTGCGCGAGCTGGCCGACCGCATCATCGTGCTGACCAACGGCCAGCTGGTGGCCGACGGCGAGCCGGCCGAAGTGATCGCCTCGCCGGTGGTGCAGGAGGCATACCTGGGGCTGGCGCCCCAGGATGCCTTCGGCAGCACCGACGCTCGCCCCCATCCCGGCCTTCCCCCATCCGGGGGAAGGAGTTTGGGAGATACAGCACCATGAGTGAAACCCTGCTCACGCTCGAAGGCGTGCACACCCACATCGGCGCTTACCACATCCTGCATGGGGTGGATCTGCAGGTGCCGCGCGGGCAGCTGACCATGCTGCTGGGACGCAATGGCGCCGGCAAGACCACCACACTGCGCACCATCATGGGCCTGTGGCAGGCCAGCGCCGGGCGCATCGGCTTCAACGGCCAGGACATCACCCGCAGGCACACGCCGCAGATCGCACAGCTGGGCATCGCCTACGTGCCCGAGAACATGGGCATCTTCGCCGACCTGACGGTGAAGGAGAACATGGTGCTGGCCGCGCGTGGCGCACGCAGCGCGGCGCAGATCGACGGCGAGCGGCTGGCCTGGATCTTCCGGCTGTTTCCCGCGGTGGAGAAGTTCTGGCACCACCCGGCCGGCAAGCTGTCGGGCGGGCAAAAGCAGATGCTGGCGGTCAGCCGCGCCATCGTCGAGCCGCGCGAGCTGCTGATCGTCGACGAACCCAGCAAGGGGCTGGCGCCGGCCATCATCAACAACATGATCGACGCCTTCCAGCAGCTCAAGGCCAGCGGCGTGACGATCCTGCTGGTGGAGCAGAACCTGAGCTTCGCGCGCCGCCTGGGCGACCGCGTGGCGGTGATGGACAACGGCCGCATCGTGCACGCCGGCAGCATGCAGGCGCTGGCCGAGGACGCCGCGCTGCAGCAGCGGCTGCTGGGGCTGTCGCTGTGACAAATACGCATTCAATTGGCCTGTGGCGCTTGCTGGACGCGCGCCAGCAGCTATTGTTTTTGTAGTCTCCGAGGCGCATGAAACTCGACTTCGATTACCAGCCGCTGCTGCTGGTGCCGGTGCTGGCGCTGCTGGCGCTGCCGCTGGTGGGCTCGGGCTCGACCTGGCTGACGCTCACCGTGGCCGGGCTGGCCATGGGCATGATCATCTTCATCATCGCCTCGGGCCTGACGCTGGTGTTCGGCCTGATGGACGTGCTGAACTTCGGCCACGGCGTGTTCATCGCCCTCGGCGCCTTCGTCGCCACCAGCGTGCTGGGCGCCATGGGCGACTGGACCGGCTCGGCCGACATCTGGCGCAACCTGGTGGCGGTGCTGCCGGCCATGCTGGTGGCCATGCTGGTGGCCGGCGCCATCGGCCTGGCGTTCGAGCGCTTCATCGTGCGCCCGGTGTATGGCCAGCATCTCAAGCAGATCCTGATCACCATGGGCGGCATGATCATCGGCGAGGAGCTGATCAAGGTCATCTGGGGCCCGCAGCAGATCCCGCTGCCGCTGCCCACCGGCATGCAGGGCTCGTGGCTGATCGGCGAAGCCGCCGTCGAGAAATACCGCGTGGTGGCCGTGATCGTCGGCCTGCTCGTGTTCGCCCTGCTGGCCTGGACGCTGTCGCGCACCAAGGTGGGGCTGCTGATTCGCGCCGGAGTGCAGGACAGGGAAATGGTCGAGTCGCTCGGCTACCGCATCCGGCGCCTCTTTGTCGGGGTGTTCGTGGCCGGCAGCGCGCTGGCCGGGCTGGGCGGCGTGATGTGGGGGCTGTACCAGCAGACCGTGATCCCGCAGATGGGCGCGCAGGTCAACATCCTGATCTTCATCGTCATCATCATCGGCGGCCTGGGCAGCACCACCGGAGCGCTGATCGGCGCGCTGCTGGTGGGCCTGATGGCCAACTACACCGGCTTTCTGGTGCCCAAGGTGGCGCTGTTTTCCAACATCGCCCTGATGGTGGCCGTGCTGCTGTGGCGGCCGCAGGGCGTCTATCCGGTGGCCAATCGGTGAACGCCATGCTGAGCCGTCTGCTGTCCCACGACCTGCCGCGCAGCCGCGTGCTGGCGGCGATCCTGATCGTCATCGTGCTGGGTCT